>JAEIGA010018243.1_pt1 | contig 10682 bp, 9 predicted proteins | sample 9270691 | NCBI WGS metagenome assembly JAEIGA01 (sample SAMN17057246, study PRJNA624740) | gut metagenome | biome: biome; isolation source: fecal sample | host: Bos grunniens | place: China: Xizang | collected 2019 | reverse complement strand
TGCTCGAAGATGTACTTCTTATCTTCCTCGGAGATGTCGGGGTTGTTCTTAACGGTCTTGGCGTATACGCCGTACTCATGCTCGGCAGCCAGCTTCATCTCGCCCTGAACCTCGGTAAACTTAGAACCGGGAACCTTGCAAACAGGGCACTTTTCAGGTGCAGACTCACCCTCGTGAACGTAACCGCAAACAGGACATACAAACTTCTTCATAACTCAATTCCTCCAAAAATGTTTTTATTTATTGTTTTTTAGTTTTATATTTCATTCCCCGCACACGCACTTGCCTTTTTCAAGCACGTCTGCGATGGTAATGCCGGACAATCGATCAGCCACCTCTTGGCTGATGCTACAGAAAATGCGGTGGAAGCAGCATTCCTGCTTATTCATTCCCATGCGGGAGCAGGGTTCTTCTCCCATACATTTCGACAATGCAATCTCACCATCGATCGCTTCGATGATCACCTTCAGAGAAAGCTCCGACGGTTGCTTAGCCAGGCAATAGCCGCCGTGCGCACCCTTAACGGATTTGACGATGCCGCTATGCTTCAGCTTATGCAAGATCTTGAGCGTGTATCTCTCCGGTGTAACAGCTGCCGCTGAAAGCTGCGCTGCTCCCTGCACCGTGTCGGGATGCATGGCAAGCATATAAACAAAGCGTATTGCGTAATCCGCTTCTTGTGTCATTCGCATTTGCCGTGCCTCCTTTTTAATTCGAATGTATACTCATTCTGTACACTTTAATTATACACGTTTTTTTCGATTTGTCAATAGCTTTTTAAATTTTTTTCTGATTTTTTTAAAGCACGGTGTTCTTGCTTTTTTCAAAGCAAAAATACCGTGCTTTTATAGATATTGCGTTTACGGGATCATAGCCTCCACACCCATATCATACAGACCCGGGCTGGATTCACTTGCCAAGCGGATCACGTAATCGGGATCGAACAGCGTCAGAATATCGTCGCCGATATTCACCTCTCCCTCGGGAAGGACGATCATAACGCGGAAATGTCGAGCCATAGATTCCAGCATCTCTGTTCCCGCCTGATCACGGATGACGATTGCTACGGGCAGATCGCCGTCGGAAACCACCGTGGTAAAGGCACCGGTCAGATCAAGTGCATTTCCTCCTGCAGACACGTAAGCCACCTCGGGGGTATCCACCTTCAGATGGATCATCGTCTCCGATATCGTTTCCGGCGCAAGGCCCATCATCGTGGAAAGCTCCCCGCCCTGTGTGATCTGCGACACACGCGCGTATGCCGACAGAGGCGTCAGCTGAATAGTCGGCACCGATTTTTTGATATACGAGATCAACGAGCGATATCCGACGTAGGCACCGTAGTCCGTCCAGCGGTCAAGCGTCAATCCGTACAGCTTTCCAATACTGCGATTGTTACGTAGATCTTCCGTCAGATCCAATACCGTCCAACCGCATTCCTCGTAGAGATCGCGAATCGCGGCACGGTATTCCTCCTCCTTCTGCAAGGTAGCTTGCAGTTCTGACGGCGCGTCGGAAGCATATACGGAGGAAGCATTCGGAATGACAACGTTGATAAATTCCGTTTCTCTCAAATACCCCTTGTTCTGCACACGCTCGGTAAAGGCCGTCAACTCCGCTTCCATCACGGAAAGCGTTCCGGTATCGGGCAAAACATCATGCATGCCCTCGGTTCGGAACAATCGTGAAGCACTGCCAACCGCGACAGAGGTGATTGGCGTCTTGGATGCTTCATCTCTTCGGACGGTAACCTTCGTCACACGGCTTCTGTTCTTCTCATCCACCGCGGCTTGCAAACGAACGACAACCTCTTCCTCGTCACCCATATCAATCAGGACGAAAAAGAGCGTTTCATCGATGCCGTTCTTCACGGTACGGATCTCCGAGGCGTCACCGGAGATGGTCAGCTCAGCGCCGACCTCCGTCACACCGGCCAGGCAAACGGTATGCTCATCCAACCACACCTGACCGGTTACGACCGGAGCCAACGTGGTAAAGGGATTCTCAACCGTTTTCAGACCGTCGTTATAGGTTTGAGCGGTGATACTGTTGGTCAGCGAATTCAACTCATATTCATGAATGAACTGGATTACCAGCGTCGGTTGCGCGGTTTCCAGCGTCAGCATGTGAAAATCATGACTGTTTCGATACACCACGTCATCAAAGGTGCTGGAGAAATACGGCATCAGCTGAATCTTGTCCCATTCGTTAGAGAATTCGAGCAGGACCGTCTGTCCTGCCGTCTGTCCGTCGGCATTGTGACCTGCATAGGTGATCTCCGTACCCGTATACAGCTCCTGCAACAGGTAGTTGAATTCCATGGTGTTGGACAGAGATACCGTCACATTTTTGACGATATCCGACAGTCCTGCCCTTTTCGCCAGCGTTTTACCCGGCGTATAATGCGTATACAAATTCACATGATCAAAGGGGACCAATTGCGTTCCCGCCTTGATCTGCTCCGGCAAAGCATTGTACAGCGCCTGGTAGACAAAATACTGTCCGAGCGAATTGAGGGAATCCTCCGTATTGTTATATAGGACACCCATGGGCTTAGCGGCCATAAGTGCATCACTGAGATTGATCAAGGTGAGATCATCCTTGCTCTTCAAATATCCGGTCAATTGCTCCAGGCGAGTCTGCCCTGCTTGGCGGCGCACATAGTCCGGTAAATATTCCTCATAAATGGTTTGTGCGCTTGGAATAACGGCCACAATATATTCCGCGCCTTGATTGCGGTAGGCGGTCTGCCTCAGCTTCAGAAAATGGTAGATGCTCTCCAAGCTCTCCGCTGTATAGGCATACTCGCCCAAATAATCCTGGATGTAGTTATAGTTGCTATTCTCACGGAAGACCTCAAACAGAAATCCTTCCTTGCCAACCAAAACGTTCTTGTCCTCCACCTTGCCCAACAGGCTATAGTCATAACGTGTGATGACTCCCTGCAGCGTGGTATTCTTATAATAGGCTTCATTATAGGAAGACAGCGGCATACGGTATTCCTGTCCGGTCAGATAGCGATCGCCTACCGTCGTTTGCGCGCCCAGAAGCATGGTCACGCCCACGTAGATCGCAAACGTCAGGAGAACGCCTATGAAAAATACACCGTACAAAAGATCTACCGCACGGACGGGGGCAGCTTCCTCTTCTGCGGCGGCTACCGTTTGAGCTTCTGTATTCATATGCTTCCTCCTTTCCTTGAAAACGTATCAAATAATAAAATATTTGTAGGGATCGATTGCGTATTGCGGGAACTGTGGGATAAAATATACGATAGTCAGCAACAAAAGCGCCATTAGGAGAATCATCACGGCCACCTCCAGCACAGCACTCTTTTTTCCTGTGGCCGGCTGCAACAGAGACTTTCCCGTATGGGAGAGCGGCAACAGTATGACCAGCGCCACAACGGTTACGATAATGATATCGGAACCGATCGAGGTCGCATAGGTGTAAAGCGATTGATAGGAACCGGAAACCTCACGGAGATTGTTCAGATATTCAAGCAGCTTGGTATAACTGCCCAGGCGCTGCAACGTCCAATAAAAGACGGCAACCGTAAAGGTCAGCAACCATCCAAACGGCTTGCCGTACCGGCGCTTAAAGAAGTCTCCCACACGGGGCAGCTCCTCGAAAAGCACCGCGATCAGAAGAGGCAATGCGATCCAGATCGCAGAGCGATCGGCACGGAACCACAAGGTCAGCGCGATCACATAGAGGGAGCGGCTCAGCATTCTGCTCAACCACGGGACGCGGTGCAAGAGCGAGGACATGGGGACGGTCACGTAATCCTCCCAAAAATCGTAAAAGCTGGCAAAAAAGCCGCGCAAGTAGCTGATCGGAGAGGTTGCCCTCAACGGACTACGGTAATCCCTGCGAACGGACATGCCGATCATATTACAAAGGCCGACACCCATATCGGAATAACCGGAGAATGCGAAAAAGGCGATCAGATACATCATGCAGAGAGACAAAAATCCAATAGCAAGATTGACCTGCATGTTGCCGTACTGCAGAATATTATCATATGCCTCGCTCAGAATCGCGCCTACCATGACCTTAACCAAGCCGACCGTAAACACACGCGCGCCGCGCGCGAAGGAATCCATACGGAAGGAAATCTGCTCGCATTGCTCATTGAAATCGCGGAAGCGGATCAGGGGACCGGCCAGCATAATCGGGAAGAAGGTGAGATAGCGTGCCGTCTGTGAAAGATCCTCCGCCGGCAGTGTGGGATCGCGATATTGCTCGATCAGATAGGAAATTCCCATCAGCAGATAGAGAGATGCGCCCGTCGGGAACGGGAAATAATACTGCGCAGACAAGTGATTGCACAAAAGGCGCAAGGAAATCAAGGCTAAAACGTCAACGACAATAAAAAGTCCTAAAAGGAAGCGATCGCGGCGGCGATGCAGAAATATTCCCGCGAAATAATGCCAAAGCACCGTTACCCATAACACCAAAATGGAGAAAGGGCGCAACAGATGGGAGAGAAGATAAAATACGATTGAACCAACAAGCAGCACAATGCGCTTAGCTCTTCCCGGTACTGCCATAAAGGTCAGCAAAAAAAGCGGCAAAAACGCAAAAAGAAAGCCGGCAGATACAAATAACATCTCATTCCCTCCTCTCTGCACATGGCAAATACGTTACTATTTAATATTATACTCCATATTGACCTTTTTTTCAAGAGCAAACAAATGTTTTTTCCTGAGCAGAGGTTATCAAATCGCTTTGTTTTTTCACTTTTGCAAAACTGCTCATAAAATGGTCGCGGCATATTCCCGAATTTGTCAACAATCCCGTAAATGCAAAAAAGTATTGACAACCTCCCCGACATACGCTATAATAAAAATGAAAATAAAGAAAAGGAGAAAATCCCATGAAAACAGTAGAAATTCGCCTCTCCACCATTGCTGATGTCAGAGACTTCGTCAACATCGTTTCCGCAACTGACATTGACGTAGACCTCTCCTCCGGCCGTTATATCGTAGACGGTAAATCCATTATGGGTATTTTCAGCCTGGATCTGCTCAGCCCCATCAAGCTGACCGCTTATGCCGAGGATCCCGCAGAGCTGTTTGCCGCCCTTGACAGATTTATCATCAAATAATTTTGTCAATCAACAAACCGCCGCTCCGAACGGAGCGGCGGTCTTTGTTTTTATAGCTGTACCAACCGAGGCTTGTGCGCCATCGCGGGAATGATCTTATCGACAAGATCGCTCGTTCGCAGGCGAAGACTGGAGGTGTTGATGCAAGGGTGCAGGCCGATCCATTCCCCCTCCAGGACTTCGGCATCAATCAAAAGCTGCACGCGCATGCCGTGATCATTCATCAAGCCCATGACGCTCAGCGACCCCGGTGTAATGTCCAAAAAGGCCTCCATATAGTCTGGTGTTGCAAAGGAGAGGCGCGCCGTGCCCAATTGTGCGGACAACTCGCGCGTGACGAATTTCTTATCTCCGGGCATCAACAGCAAATAAAAATCCGTTTGCTGGCGATTGCACAACAGCAAATTTTTGCATATAGTCGCCTCCAGCACACGGTCGATCTCCTCACAGGCCTCCATCGTCATCGCGGCGGGATGATCCACGCGCTCATATTCTATTCCGAGATCATCCAACAGATCATATACGCGGATCTCCTTGGCAAGACGGTCACTTACGTTTTCAGGTCTTCCCTTTTCACGCTTTAACATATTTTTTGCTCCTTAAATGACATAAAAGAAGATGCAGAAAAAATGCATCAGGCTGGCTACGTCCACAAAAAGATGGAACAAGGAGTGTGCATACCGCTTTTTCTTGCCGATTCCGTACAGTACGGCACCGATGGAGTACAGAACGCCTCCCAGCAACAAAAAGACGATTGCGCCTGTTCCAACGGCCTCCCACGTTGACTTGAATGCCAGGATAATACACCATCCCAGCGCCAGATAGCAGATCATAGAAAACTTTTTATATTTGTGCAGGTCAATGGCTGTCAGGGTTGTCGCCAGCGCCGCGATCCCCCATACAAATCCGAACACGCCCCAACCGAGGAAGGGATTGTATTCGCGCAAGGGGCCAAGCGTGATCGGCGTATACGTGCCTGCGATCATGAAATAAATGGTGCAATGGTCAATCACCTGCAATACCTTTTTGGCAGTCTGATGGGTCACACCGTGATAGACGCTGGACATTGTGAACAAGCAGATGACCGATGCACCGTAAATAGCCGATCCGACAACGCCCCACACATTGCCGTGTACGGCTGAAAAAATCACACACAGCGCCAGATACGCCACGCCAAGTCCACCGCCCACAATATGTGAGACCATGTTGAAAATTTCCTCGCCGTGGGTATAGTCGGGTAGCTTGCGATCTCTGAGTTTGGTCCGTTTCATCGAATATCTCCTCTCTTAAAAAACGTTGTGGCAGATCTGCATCTGCCACAACATTTCAAAAACCCCAAAATGTAGTTTGTGATACTACATTCATTATATCACAGTCACGAACAAAAGTCAATATACTTTTATGCCTCGGGCGTGATAAACCGACTCCATTTCCGATAAACCAACACGCAAATCAGAATACCTACCAGAGCGACACCGGCCCAGGAGAAGAGGGTCGTTTGCCATCCCATTTTTTCCGCGACGAGGGCAATACCGTAGGAGGAAATGCAGCTGCCGACATAAGAGCAGGAGTTGCAAAGACCCGAAACAGTCGCAACCTTGCCGGTCGCGGCAAAGCGGCGAGGCAGGAAGCTGATAAACATCAGGTTGATACCGTGCATCGATCCGGTGATGATCGCGGCAAGCAGCAGACAAAGGATTGCGGAGCTCTGATAGAAGAAGGCAAGCAACACCGACAGTATGACAGCCAGTGTAAAGAACATCATCGCCTCGCGCACCTCGTGACGGAAAACGCGCTGATACAACCAGGTAGCCAACGTGACTACAATGATATTGAAAATCGGCAGAAGCATGTTGGAGAGGATGGCAGTAGAGGATGCCATCTGGAAGACCTCGGTGAAGAAAGTGGGCATCCACGACTGGACACCGTCCTTCAAGAAGCCCTGCATCGCAATGGCAATCAGTATCAGAACAGAGCCGGATACCACAAAAGCACGTCCCAAGGGCATACGCTGAGCTTCTCCCTGCTCCGAGGTCTTTTTACCGCGAGAGGCAGAGACATCCGCGTAGTTATCCGTCAGCTTGCCGGAGAGACTGCGGAAGCCGAAGAGCCATGCCGCCATACACAGTGCTGCCAGAATGGCGGAAATGAGGAAAGCGGCACGCCAATCCAACCAAGTAATACAAGCGGGAACAGCTACGTAGATCAGAATGGTCGCGGTATGAGCCGCCGTACTGACCAGCCAGTTACACTTGGCGTACTCATCCTCGTTGAGATAAGAAGCCATCAGCTTGACGATGGGAGGCCACATCAGCGCCTGTGCAAAGCCGTTGACACCCCAAACGATCGCCATCAGCAGGCTGCTGGCAGAAACCGTGGGCATCAGCACGTTACAGCAGGCGGTCAAACCAAGACCGAGTGCCATAATATGGTTGGGCTTGAAGCGATCGCCCAGTGCGCCGCTGATCAGCTGACCGAAGCCGTATGTAAAGAAGAGTGCGGAGCCAATACTTCCGGCCTGCGGTTTCGTCAGCGTTCCCTCCTCAATAATGGCCGCCATGGCGGCATTGTAGTTGAGACGGGTCACGTAGCTGGTAAAATAGACCATCGCCAGGAAAAGACAAAGTCTGGCTGCATATTTATTTTTGGATAAGAAATTCATATCGAGTGTTATTCTCCTGTAACGGTTGCATTGAGGATCAGCGGGCAGTGATCCGAGGTGGCCAGGGCACGTTGGGAGGTATCTACCGCGAAGGAATGCAATTGCATCCGGCAATCATCCGTGACAAACAGATGATCCAGCGTACGGCGCGGCATTTCTCCGTCGAAGTACAAGCCGGCCTCATCCTTGATGGGATAGGCATGGTGCGTCATCATATCGGTGGTGATCGGCGCGGCGGCACGGACGTCCGTCAGACGATCGCACAACCACAGCCAAGGCTCCTCGCCCTGGGATGAGCATATGCCGCAATTCAGGTCTCCGCCTGCGATTACGGGAACGTCAAAGCGCTGTTTGATATCCATGACGCAATTGAGCAGTGCGGCGGCATTTGCAAGTCTTTGGGCATTATCGTCAGGTTCGTTGCATTTCCACCAAAAATGCGTGGAGCATACACCAAAGCGGACGCCGCTTTCCTTCTCCGCCAAAACAGCCCACGTCACGGACTTGGAATTGGCGTCATTTTTGCCTTCAAACAGAAAATAACCGCAATCAATCAGATCAAAACGGTCGCGCTTGTAAAATACAGGCGTATAATTCTGTCCGCCAACCTCGGTAGGAACCTCATCGTAGCGTACGGCAAGCATAGGCGGCAGTGCATCCTCGCCTGCCCGAATGGTTTTGGGGCCGCATTCCTGAAATAAACAGACGTCGGCATCGTGATCGAAAATCAAATCACGCTGAAGAGCAGTACGGTTGAGAGGCGTACTGTTCCACACGTTCTGGCAATATACCTTTAATGCGAGTTTCTTCATTGTCATTTCTCCTCATCGGAACAAATTACATATATTATATAGCACTCGACGGGCAAAATCAACACCTTTTGGGAAATTTCTCTTTGATTCCCCGCTTTTTCTCCGTCACTTTTCACAGAAAATTTGTCACAATACGTCAAAAAAAGGGTTTGCTTAAAAGTGCCAAATGTGTTATACTATTAAAAGTAAGATCGCGGAAAACCGCGAAATACAGGAGGTAAAAAATGAAGCTCATCTACAATGTAAATGACAAGCCCAAGCTCAACCAGCTGATTGTCTTTGCCATCCAGCAGTTGCTGGCCATCATGGCCGCAACCTTGGTCGTTCCGATCATCATCGGAAACGGCATGTCCCCCGCCGCCGCACTTTTCGGTGCAGGTATTGGTACTCTCGTGTACCAGCTCTTTACGAAATTCCGCAGCCCCGTATTCCTCGGCTCGTCCTTCGCATTCCTGGGATCTATGGCCGCTGCCTTTGCCGGTGGCGTTTCCGTTTCCCTCGGCTATCTCGGTCTGATCATCGGTGCCATCTTTGCCGGTCTGGTCTACGTGATCATCGCGATCATCGTTAAGTTTGCCGGTGTTAATTGGCTCAATAAGCTGATGCCTCCCGTTGTTATCGGTCCCACCGTTGCCATCATCGGTCTTTCTTTGGCGGGCAACGCCATCGGCGACCTGCAGAAGGCTCCCGCCGGCGGTCATACCCTGATCGCTGTTGTTTGCGGTCTGGTCACCCTGCTGGTTACCATCAATTTTATTGTCCAGCTGACCGTGGACTTCCTGGCTGCGTTCTTTATTGACCGAATTGGCTATAAAGTGGGTGTTGTGGCGGCCCATGCATTCTGTAGTATCGGTCTTGTATGCCTGGCACTCCTGCCGGATGTTATGTCAACTCCCTTCGCAGGCCTGCTGACCAGCGTGATCCTTTACTCTATCGGTGCGGGCCTTCTGGAAGTGCTGGTGAGCCCTATTATGGAGAGTTCTCCCTCTGACAACAAGGAAACTGCCATGAGTCTGCTCCATTCTTTTTATAGCTGGGGCTTCGTGATGGTGGTGCTGGTATCTACCGTGTTTTTTAAACTCTTCGGTATTGAGAAGTGGCGTCTGCTTGCCATCCTTTGGGCGATTCTGCCTGCCGTTGTGGGTGCACTGTTCTGCATCGCACCTGTAAACCATGTGATCGCAGAGGGGCAGGAAGGCATGAGCCGGAGCGCGCTGTGTAAGAACAAAATGTTCTGGGTGATGGTTCTGATGATGATCTGCGCCGGTGCCAGCGAGCATGCGGTGTGTCAATGGGCTTCTGCTTTCGCAGAACGTGGCCTGGGTGTGTCCAAGACAGTAGGTGACCTGGCTGGCCCCATGGCATTTGCGGTGTTAATGGGTAGCAGTCGTGTGCTCCACAGCGCAAAGGGACACAAGTGGAAGCTGCGCAATTTCATTATTTTCAGTACGGTGCTGTGTCTGATCTCTTATATCATGATCAGCCTGGTACCCAATCCGGTGGTCAATTTGATCGGCTGCGCCATTTGTGGTTTTGCCATTTCCATTATGTGGCCCGGTACATTGAGCATTGCGCCCAAACTGCTGCCCCTGGGCGGCACAGCCATGTATGCACTGCTGGCGCTTTCCGGTGATGTGGGCTGTTCTGCAGGCCCGACCTTGGTGGGCTTTGTATCCAGCCTTTTCGGGGATAATCTGAAGGTGGGTATTTTGGCAGCGATGATTTTCCCGATTCTTATTCTGGTATGCCTTTTTAAGGGGAATCTGGGAAAAGAAACCTAATCAGTGTAAGAGCGTGCCAATTCGGCACGCTCTTGTTTGCATTTGGATAAAATTCTTGCAAAGAAACCGGGAAAGGCATATAATAATTCCAAGAAAACCCATAAAGGACGGTTGAATACTATGAAAGTTGTGCTTCAGAATCTGACAAAGCAATTCCCCGGCAGAGGCAAGGGAAATCCCCCTGTCATTGCGGTGAATGATTTCAATTTTGAGATCCCCGACGGCAAGCTGATCGGCCTGCTGGGCCCTTCCGGCTGCGGCAAGAGTCCAGCGCTGAATCTGATTTCCGGCCTGCTGGAGCCTACATCCGGTAAAGT
>JAEIGA010018242.1_pt1 | contig 10683 bp, 12 predicted proteins | sample 9270691 | NCBI WGS metagenome assembly JAEIGA01 (sample SAMN17057246, study PRJNA624740) | gut metagenome | biome: biome; isolation source: fecal sample | host: Bos grunniens | place: China: Xizang | collected 2019 | reverse complement strand
CTTGGACTATCTATGAGACAAACATAGGTGATAGAACTCATCATCTACAGGAACTAGAGAAATATCAAGTAGAGCTAAATAGAATCGAAAACTGTCTGGGTGATCTAGATGCCTATATTAAACTAACTGGACCCGTTGGTTTGATTCAAGAAGAGATTATGAACAAACTAAGAGAGGAATTTTCAGATAACTTAGTTCGATATACAATAACTAGAAAAGGAAAAGGTAATAGAGAACATTTAAGCTTCAGTCCTCAATACTTTAATGGTGAACACTATGTAGAGTATATGGCTGCATCTAGTGGACAACGAACTCTCTTAGCTCTTCACTTCCTTTCAAAAATCGTAACCAGACTCGGATTATTAGTACTGGATGAATATTTAAAATGTCTTGACCCACAAAATACAGACCAAGCAATTGAATTAATTAACAACTTAAATGTAGGTTGTATCTTTATATCAAGTCACTTAGAATCTATTGCAGTATTTAATAATAAAACCTGTAAAATGTTCTTAGATGATAAGGGTCATACTAAAATAGATTTTAAATAAAATGTTAAGCTTAATGTATAATGGTCTTAACTTCTCTATGGTTACAGACCTAGCGGGTTTTTATAAAGAACAGACCCCCGAAATCAATAAGATTAGAGCGATTATAGAAGCTACAAAAATGCTATTACATATCCCAGGAAATGCAATTAAATTACAAGTTGCAGAAGGGGAGAGAGTGTATAAAATCATATTTTATAAAAGTAGCTTAGATAAATTTCCTCTAGGATGGTTCGTATATATTCCGGAGCAAAGTAGGATAGATCTCTACGACGCTGTATTATCTACCAAAATGCCATATATACAGTGGAAAAATAAAAAACCTGTATTCAAAAATTATGCCGGACTCTTAGATTTAATAAAAGTGGATCGACTATTTGATACAGTTATTAAAATTTCCTAAATAAAAAAAATAATACTTAATTATAAATTAATATAGTTAAGTATTATTTCATTTTTTTTTGAAGTTCTTAGAAAACTAATCCACCTCTATATAAAGAAGGATTGCTTCTTTGTTGTAACAGTAGATTAACTGTCTCTGTTCTATCGTAATTATCCTGAAGAATGAACAATCCGAGTTTATTAGGGGATTCAGCTACGATACCTAATGAAGTATCGAAGTCTTTCCAAAGCTCCTTAAAATTACAAGTCATCCTATAAACACTGGTCCAGTTACAATTAGGGATAATCGACCTTAGAATAGTTTTAACACCAATTACCTCAATCTCTTCAGTCTTAGGTTTTTTTCTTGATTTCTTTTTAGACTTTACTGGTCCCTCTCCCTCCATCACTACTTTAGCCGCCGTTGCCTTACCTTCAAAAATAGGGCCAATGCTTGGCTTTACTACTGCTACAGGTACTTCTAGATCCTCATCAACATTACGGGTAACTAATTCAATACTCTCTCGGAAATCACTATCACTCATCGCAATTTTAAGTAAATCACTTGGAAGTAAACTTAAAGGTACTGAGGTATTTACCCACTCAATCAAAGGTTTATTATCTGGATTTGTTAAAGAAACTAACTTTTCAATCAGTTCATAGTCATCCTTTGTACAACCAGATAGGCGTAATATATCAAACACATAATTTGCTTTTGGTATATTCAACTGTATGCTATCTGAAATCTCTCCGAAGATATTAATCTCTTCTACAATCGCTTTCAAAATATCAATAGTAGATATTTCTAAGAGATCTATTTCTTGAAGAACTGTATCTAACTTAGACATATCCCTCAAGTTATCTGCACAGTACTCCTTGATAGCTTCGACAGGTAAGTTTCTAAATTCTTGTATATAACGAATTCTACCAGGTCGACCAATCAAGTTCTCATTTACAGTCAATCGATTAGTTGTCAATATATACAACTTTCTTGAATTGTTATAAACACCGTCAATCAAAGATAATAATATTTTATCATCTTCTGCATCTTTACTAAATGTTTTCTCTGCTTCATCAAGAAGTATTACACATTCAAATGACAAGTTCTGAATAAAAGGTAATATTGCGCCCTCAAATGTATCAGACACAATAATAACTGGTAAATCTAGTTCGTTACATAATAATTTTGCAGCCACGGTTTTTCCAGTTCCCTTGGTACCATTAAAAATAACACCTAGATTTTTACCACTTTCCTCAAATTCTTTGTTATCCCACAAGGCCTTTATGCGATTAAATACATGATCCTGGCCTAGAGGATAGATTTTGTAAGGAAACACAAACTTATCTGATACTTTTGCTAAACCTATACGCGGATCCATCGGTTTAGACGACTTTTGAATTCGCCAAATACCAGGGCCGGGTGTTGCGTGAATAACAAATTCACCATCTATAGGAAAATAAATTCCACCTTCATCTATCCATTTTTGTTGCATAAATTATTTTTTTTTATTAAAACATACTTGTTAATAATGTATTTAAATCAATGTAATCAATGCCACAATTACTAGCAGCTACTTGATCTACATCTGACAAACCAGCACCACCTGAATAAATACCTATTACTACTGCGTCTTCAGGGGATATACCTCGATCTAAGATAGCCTTGAATACAGAATCTTTACTTTGACCAACATGATTCTGCTTTAATATCTGACAGCTATCAAAAGGCAATCTAAGGTAAGAGCTTATACTGCAACAGAAATAACTTAATGTCACATTCCAAGCATTTATACCATTTGCACTCTCTGGAATCAAGCTTGCTGGAATAGTAAAGTATATTCTTTCTGGATTAAATGCTGCCAATTTATCCCAAACCTCAAACCTAGGATGTAAATCATAAATATCTCTAGGTCTTAGTCCTGGTTTTCCATTAGCTCCGTAAGCTTCTACTGCTCCATCTATAAAATCACAAAAAATAATTTTCTTAGATCTATTAATTTGTATCTTTTGTCCCCCTATACTAGTAGAGCTTCCCCAAGGTGACGCAGAAGGTTGACTGCCCCAAGGAGACTGATTCTGTGGTCTTTGAAAACTACTACCTTGACTTCCCCATAAACTAGTACCCGTAGGCTGTGTTTGCCAAGGACTAGAGGGCGGAGTAGAACTTCCAAAACCACCTACTGAACCGAAAGGGGGAGATGATTGTGGCGTACTCATTATTATCCTTTCATTTACTTGTTTTTGTTGCTGTACTGGATTAATTTCAAAATCCTCTTTATCATTTACTGAAGCAGATTCCAACTCTTCTAGATCTTCATCATCTATACCGAGATCATCCTCTTCCACTAAATCATCATCGTCCTCCTCTAAAATAGGTGGAGATGTTTGTGGGAATTCATTTTCTTGTGCACCTGAATAATCGGGCGGTAAAAAACTATTGCTCATCTTTATCTACTTCAACTTCAACTTCTACTGGTTGTTCATCACTACTAGGTTCCGTCTCTTCCGGTTTATTTTGGAAAAGTGTACGTAAAATACAAAACCTATTAGATGTCATACCACAATTACAGTGACTAGGATCATATACTGGACAAATACCGTCGCAAATAGAGTCAATCACAGAAGATAACTTTACATAACGATTATTGTCCTGTGCTAACTTTTTATATGGGTCCAATATATCACTTAAATTCTCTTCGATAGTTCCTTCCTTTGGTCTAAGGTCACCTACATCAGGATCAACTTTTAAGTCCTGCGCAAGTAAAGTTACCTCATTACAAAAATCCATGAAGGTTTTATCACTATCATCGTCCCCTCCTTCATCATACTTAACACCTTCCAATCTTCCTGGATAAGGTAATTCATTACATACGTTAAAATAGGGGCAGTTTTCACAAATGACGGAATTTTTTAACTCCGTCTCTACTTCAAATACTACGTTTCTTGGGCCGATGGGTGTAATAACCTTAAACGCCCTCAATTTGTTCGTACGTCGTTGTTCCATGTTATTTTTTTTATTTATGTTCAGTTATAAGGAAATGAGAAAATAAAAAAAATAATCAGGTTTAAAATCCCTGACTACTCTTTTTCTGATGTACACGAATATAAAATAGTATTTACATCCCTACATACAGTTACCTTTCTTCCATGTACATCAAACTCCCAATTACCTGACCTATCTATGCGACTAGCACCTAAATTTCCTGGATAAAAATTACTACAGATATAATGAACTCCCGACACACTAGGTACAATAGCCTCTACTTGTACTTTCCCTGCCAAAAAACTATCTAGACTACCTAAAAGACCTGAATCTAAATTAATATCATCTACATCTAACATACACCTAGAGTTATTCAATACACCCTTCCATTTAATAATATCGTCATCCAGTGCTATTGAATCAAGTGACCTAAATATTTTTGGTGTATATGCATCACTTACTATTTTAGATGATAATAATAAATTTAGCTTCTTTGTAAATTTTTCTATACTTCTAGGAAATAATGAAATATAGCACCTTGCATTATAAGAGTTACATAAGACTTTAATTTCATCATATATAAACTCAAATACCTCTATACTAGTTACACACCTAGAAAACAAATGGAAATCCCTAAGTTGATCAGGATTATCTTTTTTTCGAGCAATAACTTGAAGATAGTAAAATATACCGTCTTTAAATTTAAGTAATGGTAAAATTCTTTCTTTATTATCAATTATTTTCATTCTATTTATAAGGAAAAAATACCGTCTAAAACAGTATACATCGCCTTATAGATGAAAATGAAAAATAAAATTACTAATAGAAGAATTAATAATATTTGTTTTTCAGTTCGTTGGAGTTTTAAGTTTATGTTCATCCTTTCGGTAGTATGTATTATTTAATGCAACTTCCGAAAAGATTATATATTCAAGTTTACGTAGAATAAGCACGCAAAACAATTCTATGTAATACTTGAATAATAAAAAATAACTAGCCTTTAATAGACTAGTTTATTTTTTTTTCTTTCCTAATTCAAATATATTCTTTTTCAAATGTTCATATTGTGAAAGAAACTCTTTTTCTTTTTTCTCATTAATGTATACTTTCCAATTTTCACGATCAATAATAAGATATGGATTTCCAGATTCTTCTAGGAGAGAGAAGAGTGCACTAATAAGAAATTTTCCTGGTCGGTCTTGTTCACTGTAAGGCCGCTGCATCTCTATTATTTTCTTAATTCCTCTAGCCTCTTCTAGGAGAGGATCTATGCCGTATGGATTGTTAACATTAATTATATCTACTATAATCCCATCCCCAAGCATAAAAGCAAATGACTTAAAGTAGTTTACATGAATTATAACCTTAGTACCAGGGGAAACTATATCAGGTAGGTCAGAATCATTATAGATCCCAAGACCATTCAAATCCTTCTCGTATAATTCACAAATCCGAGAACCAACTCCTACTAGTATAGATTTTAAGTATTTTTTGATCTCGGATATAAGCTCTAACTTAAAGTAAGAACCCGGATCTTTCCTATAATCTTTGAATATAGAAACTACTTCAGGAACATTATAGTACCAACCTGATTTATATATGTACTTAGGATCTATTAATTTTGGTAATATTTCAAAATAACAATATCCATCATCGCGAGTAAGTAATACCTCAACTTCTGGCGTAAACTCTAAAAACTCATTAACTAAGGCATCTAAATTTGTAGTATACCGATAAGTTAAATACTCTCCAACTTTTAATAATACTAACATTTCATATATAAGTCTTTAATCACCTTATAATTGAATATGATATACTTTATTTCAGGACACAGAGATTTAAATAAAGAAGATTTTGAGAAACATTATGTGCCAATGATAAACGCCGTCTTAGATGATAAATCCGGAAGACTTAATGTATTCGTGATTGGTGATTGTGACGGCGTAGATAAAATGGCACAAGATTATTTAAGTAAAACATTGCCGAGAAATCTACACATCCTAGTAACCGTGTACCATCCAGGAAATAAACCTAGATATTTGGCCTCCCCATGTTTTCTTACGTCAGGTGGATACAAAGATGACGTAGAGAAAGATGAGGCCATGACAAGAGAAAGTCAGGTGGATTTAGCGGTTATTCAAAAAGGTAGATGGAATTCTGGAACGGCACAAAACATACTAAGGCGATTTGAAGTATGAAACTAAAGACACTGTGTAAACATCTTATAATGCAGAACCCTTGTATCTTCCCAAATGCATTATCTGTATATGACCACTTATTCTATGTAATCGGAAATGGATATCATTGGAAAGATGGAATTCTGCAGTCTGATGAAGAATTTAAAGAAAAGTCAGAGGAAGAATGTATTCAGGATATGATCGATTTTCATACAAATATCATTAAAGAAACGAGTGAGGAGTGGGATGATATAGATCCAGAAATAGCAAAAAGAGCTAAAGGAAGATTACAGAATACCATCGAAAAAGAAACTTATATAATCAAACACGCTGAAGAACTATCCGAAGACTTTACACCAACGAAAAGATTTACATTCTATCCGATAAGTGAAAAGTATTCAGCATGTACAACCATACCTAATGATATAAAGCCGGATTGGTTGGAAGGTATAAATAAAATCAATGAAATACGAGAAAAATTAATAAAAGAAAACCCAGACCTAGATCCACATCATGATTAACGTAGAAAATTTAATGATAGGGGATTGGATATTATTATTTGGAAAAACCCCGATAAAAGTAGAGACCATACAGGAAGAATCTATAAACTATAAATACTCAAAATACTCAAAAGAACTAGAAGGTGGTTTTGGGAATCAAGAAATCGACCCTCTCCCTCTTACTTCGGAAATATTAGAGAAAAATGGTTGGATTCTAGATGAAATTGATGGGAGCTATAGACATAAAGAAAATGGTTTTTGGATTGGTGGTAGAAATGCGCCTTTCGGTCTATTAATTTCAAATACCCACAAAGAAATTAAATATGTTCATGAATTACAACATATTCTTAAAGAGTGTGAAATTAATATAAAATTTATAATATGAAAAATACTATAACTGTTGTAAGTCAAGATGGAGAACATCAATACGATGAAAATGGTAGAGCTATTACTTCTTGGAATGAAAAATATTGTTCTTGGATCATTAACCCAGAATATGAAAATGAAATAATCGACTGGCAAGATGATATGAACGGTATATCAAAATTCCCAAGAGGTTGTACAAAAGCTCATTACCTTGAACTATTTCCAGGAGCAGATAATTACCCTGACATAGAAGTTACTTGGCACTGGAATGAAGAAGGGTATGAAAAAGCATTTAATGAAAAACCAAAGCCGAGTGAAATACTACAATGCACTAGAGATTGGGGATATATTAATGTAAATGAAAAAGATGCAATAAAACGATTCGGACATTATTGTGATTTCAATAAATATGCTTATCGTGTAGTTGTAAAGTATAATGGAAAAACTATATTTGATGGAAAATTAGAGTAGTGAAAAAAAGAAAAGTAACTAGATTTTTAGTCTAGCTACTCTCTTTTTTTATTTCATTTCTTTCTAATTAACTCAAAACCTTTATCCCTCTTTTTTGTAATAGGATCGCTGACATGTACTTCTTTAGTATCAAAATAATCATTTATCATAATAGCTTTAGGTACTATACTTTTTAATCCGAGATCTTCAAAAATATTCCTCAAAACTTGTTTAATATCTGATTTCTTGTATCGTTTCCCTACCTCAAATCTATTATAAATAACAGTAGACAAATCACCCTCTGCACTCTGTCGGGCATAAAGCTTGTCATATTCTAATATTAGTTCTTTTCTTCTATACTCAAGTGCCTTTATTTTCTTAGGTCTTAAAATATAATATGGTAAAGAATAGACCTCTGGAATTAAAGGTAACGCTATATCTGAAAAAGATTTACTCATTACTTCTTCACATAGAAATTTCATTCTATCCTGAAAATTACTTAATCTCCTAAAATCTATTAAGAAATCATATACATCATCTTTCCCGTGATCCGACAAATATCCCTCTGCAATTAAATCTATTTGGTCATCTATACCCGGGAGAAGGAAGAAGTTCGATTTACCATCTTCAGCTATCATAAAATTATCTATAAGAAACCTAAACATTTCCTGAGAGGTTTGATAATCTTTAAAGAAGTCTATAATTTCATTTCTATAATAAAACCATTCTTTACTACGCCCTGGTATACTAAATTCACTAAAATAGTTCTGTATAATACTCTCTAATTGATAAGATCCACCAGACACATAATAAAGAACTTCTATGTCTAAACCATTGGATCTATAATCTCTAAATCTACCTTCTCCTCTTTCGTCATCAGAATATCCGATCTTTAATATAACTTCTGACGATAAATTACTACTGTTCTTCTTATCCCTAACTAACTGGGATGTAGCTATTAAATATATCATTTCATCTACTTATTTTAACTTACTTAATAATTCAAAACCACTGTCCCTCTTTTTTGTAATCGAGTCATTAATTAGAATGGATCTTGTTTCAAAATATTCCTCTATCATATTAGCTTTAGGGACCATATTCTTAACACCTACTGATTCAAATACCTCACCCAGAAGTTGTTTGATATCTGATTTCTTATATCGTTTTCCTACCTCAAATCTTTTATAAATCTCTTCAGATAGTACATCACTCGCCTGTTGTTTAGTATACAATTTATCATACTCCTTTTGGATTAAATTTCTTTTATAACAAAAAGACTTCAATCTTTCAGGACCAAACACTTTTATATAGTTCTTTATTTCTAGAGGTACTTGTGTTAATATTAATTCAAATAAAGTCTCATCGATATTAAATGAAAGTTCACATAAATAGCGTAATTTATCCTGGAACGTTGTAAAAGTATCTACTATATCAATATATTCACTAACTGAAGATAAACCTAATACACCATTATCTCTTTCTATAGCATTAAAAACAGATACGCGATCCTTATAATCTAGCTGCTGTACGTCAAACGCTCTCTGCTCTGCAACCAACACTAAGAGATTAAGAACTGGATATTTAATACCTGTTTTTATATCAACTGCTACGTAATCATCACTATACTTCGTTACTTTTGTAGCACTCTCATATTTCTTAGCTAAAACTTCCTTTGCAAATTTTTCATCAGACTTCTTATACAAATCGTTGTAGATATCCAATAAGGTATGAGAGTCTTTCAGTTTCTTCTCAATTATAGCATCGTAGTCCTCTTTAGTCATCCTACGAGTTGCTTTTGTAACCTTAAAAAATAACTCAGCTCTATTTTTCCAAGGGTTAATGTCTAGTCTTTGTCTTCCTAGAATCTGTGGTAAGTCTAAGGAAATATCTACAGCTAAACAATCAATATTCGAATCAGATAAAATAACTGTTCTAGCACATGTAGAGTAGAAATCTGCACCTAAATATACTGTTCTAGTACAGAGGGTAAACATTTTATGTGGTTCGTCCCGTTTTGGAACCCTACCTAATACCTCAATCTTTCCTTTACATCCAAATGCCTTCTTAACTTTTTTATAATTTTCAGATGTTCTAGAACAGAGTACGTTAGTATTCTCTAAGGTCAATCCATACTTCCTAATTATATCACAAATATTCTTAACTGAATTGACATAAATAATTAATTCCTTGGACTCTATTTCGACAATCTTATTTTCATGATTACAGAAAGCTACTTTATCAAAATTACCTGACAAATAACTCTCCATAATTGGCTTAATCGCTGTAAGAATACTAGCACATGGTTTAGCAATTATCTTTGGGGAAATAACTCTTCCTGGATCCTCTGAAGTCCAATCAAAAGATACAAAAGGTAACCAATTAAATTCAGGTAACCTATCTAGATACTCCTCTATCATTGGTGTAGCAGATACATAACATAGTCTCTGAACACCATCAAGTTGTCTAAGAAAGCCAATCTCAGTTGTAGACTTAAACCTAGAATCTGTAAAAATTGATTGAAATTCATCTACTACTACATAAAAGTCCTCAAAAACACCTGCCTCTACAAGGGCTTCTTTTACATGACGAAATGAATCATATGTAACTATAAACTTACAAGGAAGCCCTTCAGAATTACGCTCTAAATAGTAATGTCTAATACTATCTCTTAAATTTTTATAATAACTTGCGGTCTCTGTTTCAACATCAGTTTTGGCTTCTTTTATTCTTGGTTTTAAAATAGCCAATACATCCTCTGTATTATCTCCCATAATTGATTTATTTTCAGCATCTATATTTAAAAACTTCTCTAAATCATTTTTGACATAGTAAAGTTCACCCTTGTGCTGGCTTTCCTTATTCTCTAAAAGAATAATTCGTGGTGAACATACAATAACATTTTTTGGACAACTAATACAATACTCAGTAAAACCACAGCCAGTTAATTTCTTATCTATAATAACTGGATACTCGGGAAGAGTAAATCCTCCCCACTCTGAAATATACCTAATTCCTCTAGGTACTGTTATAATACTTTTATTCATAATCTTTTTATTTAATTATTAACCTTCCTCGATCTAGTATCGAGGAAGTATACATCTCCTTTCATTTATTAGATTTTATTGGTTTTTGAGTAGAGTTTTGTTTATTTCAGTAATATTTTTATAGCTGTGACACTTAAGTCTCTTATATAATTCTTCTCCTAAAAAAAATATTAAATAATAATACATAAATAAAAAAAAAAAGAAACGCCAAAGGCGTTTTATTCTTCCAATTTG
>JAEIGA010018241.1_pt1 | contig 10683 bp, 12 predicted proteins | sample 9270691 | NCBI WGS metagenome assembly JAEIGA01 (sample SAMN17057246, study PRJNA624740) | gut metagenome | biome: biome; isolation source: fecal sample | host: Bos grunniens | place: China: Xizang | collected 2019 | reverse complement strand
TAATATCGTAAAAGGCAGAAAATCTCGTACTCTCACGCCTAACGAATATGAAGCTCCTATCGTTAAACAGATCTTCGAGTGGACCGTGAAAGATGATCTATCGCCCTGGGATATAGCGAAAAGACTTGGTGCGATGGGGGTTCGAACATACCACGGAGATACGAACTGGACTAAATCGACTATACAAGATTTACTAAAGAATCCAGTTTATACCGGGAAAGTTCGATGGAATCGTAGAATGAAAGTAAAGACCATGATCAACAACGAACTCAAGGTTACCAGACCAAGACATGTATCAGATCAATTTATGCTATACGATGGTAAACATAAACAGCATGCTTTGATAGACGAGGAGACTTTTAAGTTAGCTCAGAAGCAACCTCAAACCGATCGGTCTCATTCCAATTTACCTTTGAAGAATCCATTAGCCGGGATATTCCGATGTAAGAAATGCGATCGAGTGATGTATCTTCAAACACATAACGGTAAGAGACGTCATCGATATACGCATACTGCAAACACCGAAGGATGTCGAGTAAAATCAGCTACCTATGATGACGTCATAGCAGCGGTCAAACATGCTTTGAAAATGTATATCGAAGATTTCGAGTTAAAGATCGAGAAGACCCCGGATGTTGATGAACGAGCTATAGAAAAACAGATCGAGGTCCTTAAGAAAGAAATCGCCAAAGTTAAGAGGCGGAAGAATAGTCTCATCGAGATGCGTGAAGATGGAGATATAACACCGAACGAATTCGTAGAACGTAAGGCTATCCACAACCAGAGACTTGAAATTTTAGAAGAACAGATTTACGAATTAGAAAACACAATACCAGAGAAAGAAGAATTCGAGGAGAAACTTTTAATGGTATCCGACGCTCTTATTGCAATGACGGACGATGAGCTTGATGCTGAAACCAAGAATATGTTTCTCAAGAAGATAGTTAGGCAAATAGACTTTAGCCGTGAGAACGGAGACGAATTTATACTAGATATAGACCTGTACTAATCAGTACGGGTTACTTTATGGGTAATGTGTATATCATGATGGTGTTATAAAGACAGCACCTTCAAGATATATACCTTGCCAGAATAACATTTTTGGAGGGGTATATGATGAGAATAGTATGGAAAGACAGTGCTTCAGTGAAGACAGCGGTTAAATATAGGGGATTTGATATAGAGGGTTATGGCGGAGGTTGGATCGTAAGCGTGCCTGGGGATAACAACATTTATAAGTCGAACAAAAGTGCTAGAAATGCTGTAGACAAACATTTGGGATTATACGATATAAATAATACTGAACCAGTTAGACATAAACTGGGAATACACATTATAGGTGAGATAGATGAAAAGAAAATGGGATAAAAAGAAAATGGGATAAAAAGAAGAGGCCCTGTCAAATGCGACAAGGTCTCTTTTTGTTTAATCATCCATAGAAAACTCCATATTCTCTCAACAATACATCCGCCCACCATTTTCGAAGATCCTTGAGCAATTGTGTGGTTGGAATGTAGGCATTACCCACTTTCAAATTATTCTCCAACTGCTCGTCGAGCACCTCGATCATTTTGATGATTTCTTCTTTTGACATATTGTCGTCCCCCTTTTAGTTTTCTTCCATAGTAGGCTCTGTTTGAGACGCGACTATTCTTACTCAGTTACTATATCAACATACCTTATCGTAGCCCAAGCGCCAATTTCATCCAATTGGTCGGGGCGCGAAAAGAAAAGGGCCCGGTTAAGAGCCCTCCTTTACCATTTTGACGAGTTTCATAAAATCGCTGCGGTCCATTTCTCCATCGATTGCGAACTTGGCGTATACCTTACCGTCCTTCATCCCAACTTCCGCCTCAGTGAACCGGATATGGCAATCGCCACCCAATTCCTTAGATACCTGCTTGGACACGACGGTAGACGTCGCTTTGTTCACGATATTGGGGGTTTTAATTCTCAGTTTCATTTATGTATTCCTCCTTAATAGTTTTCATATCAGAGCGTGTAAATATGACGAAAGGGAAAAGCCCTTGCGAGCCATCCCTTTGAGATTTTCAACTGAGATTGCACATCCCAATGAAAGTCATCTCATCAGCGCTGAAGATGTTGGCGGTGTTAAACCACCCGATCAGCTTAGTAATGAAATTCATCATATTTACATTCTCCTTTTTTCATTTGTTTCTTCTCATAAAAAGGAGTGTATTTTACGCGAATAAAAGTTAGAAGGGTCCGAAGACCCCTCTGTTACTTCTTAAATTTGGTCTCGATCTTCTGCTTCAGTTCGCACGCCTTAGCCTTAGCAGCCTCGCGTGCCTCAGGTACCATCATCATAATCCCAAATACGGGAATAACGATCTGGCTGAGCCACAGTCTAGCTTCACGGCTTGCGTCGATATGCTTCTGCTTCACATCAAGCACCTCCTTTCATTATAGGGGGTGTAAATATGACGAGTTTTTAATACTTTCAAACCTATTCTCACTCTATTCAAATAGAAAAAGAGAAGAGCGTGTTGCCCTTCCCTTTTTGGAACTTATGCGGGAGTTCCCTCCTCAGAATACTCATTCTCCTGCTGGATCTTAGCTCTCTCGCGTTCTGCGCCCATAGCGAGGCCGATACAGAGCGCGATAAAAGCGGTCTCCATGGTGATGATAAAGTTCTTCATAAGTTTATCCTCCTTGTTTTTATTCCATAAAAAGGAATGTATTTTTCGCGAGGCTAGTCTCGCTGAATTTGAAAAAGAAAAGGGCCCGCCATTTTGACGAAGCCCTAATCTTTCACAAAGTTACTTACCGTGATACATATCGACCTTGGTTTCGACCGTGTTGACACGATCTTTAAGATCGTCGATTTCCTTGCGGTGTTCCTTCAGTTCACTAGCCTGGGCCGTACTGTTATCACGCAGAGACTTAACACAATCGCGAAGCTCCTGAATCACAACTCGGAGGTCGTTAATCGGCTGCGTAAATCTCTGAACGACAAGGAGGAATGCCCCCAGGCTAATGACGGCCAACACAAGGTAACCCAAGAACTGCGTTTCATCCATATCGATCACCCTCAGTGCTTACTCGTTAGTATTCTCGACCCACTTCTTGAACGCCTGATGCATGCCGGTAGAAGCCAGACCCATCACAGCGCCATAGACAGCGGATTCGAAGGAGAAGCCGCTAACAAACAGATTCGCAGCCGCGCCGATAACAGCCAGCGCAACAGGAATGTCGTTATTGGGCATCCACTTCATGAAACTTGCGTGCTTAATGATATAGCCGATCACCAGACAGGCCAGAATAACCACCAGCACAAAATGCTCAGTCAGAGTTGCAAAATCCATTTTGAATTCTCCTTTCCATTTTACGTCCAATGTGTGTCAAATAACTTCAGCCCCCTCGAATATCGGGAGGGTTTTTAAATAGTTGTAGGCGCCCTCAACCGTCATACTCTCATCATACGGTAGCTCATACGTCGTTGATCTCTGATACGGCTGTGTCATCACCTTGTTCAGTTCATTCTCTCGAGCAGAGGCGTCGATATAAGACATCACTGCGATCGAGTTGTGATGATTGACGCAGGTCTGTAGAAAGAGAATACGGTGATAAGTAGTGGTAACGCCATCATTCTGTACGATTGACTTATGCAAGGCCATACGTTTGTCTCCTTTACGTGAAACTAATGTTTCCAGACCAGTAGATACCAATTGAGTCGTTATTAGTGACGTCTGTAACATTCGAAAACACGGCTGTTACCACTACGCCATAAGTATATCCGTACGTCGCGGTGTAACTATCCGGAACAACTGTCGCGGTTGCGGAAGATCCGTGTGTATACTTCGTTCCCTGTCTGAGAGTGAAACCACCTACGGAACTCACCGTCACAGTCGGTGAACCGACAATCGGCCGCGACAGAGGGATGGTGAAACTCACATCTTTACCACCGTTGGTGACATATCCAGCAGTTCTGACGACAACGTTAATTCTGTCTCCCTGACGAATATATGGACGATATCCACTAGGAGAAGCAATGTTACTGACATAATGCATTACGTCGTGGCCGTAAACATGCGTGTTACCCTCTTTTCGGGAGTAATTACCGTATCCGACAGTAGTGTTGTTATTAGCGTTCTGTCCTTCGAAAACGTTCTTTTCGTTTCCCGCGGTATCCAACGAGTAGACCATGACGTTATTGTCGTGAGTCATCGGGGCACGGTTTCGCATACGGAAGCCGACGTCGAAATATCCGGATAACTCAGCGGGTTTACCGATAGCCGCACCGTTACCACCTGCCAGGAAGTCAATGCCGAACTTGGTTCCACCGAGGGTTCTGCTGGCCGGGGTAGAACCTCCACTATCGGTTACAGTTACCTTGAATATGTACGTACGATCAACATCCAAGTTACCATCGCCCAAAATCAGATCGATCGAACCGCTCGTACCGCTGACAGCAGGCGTATCACTAGAAGTCGCCGTGGATGCAGAAGACCATTCTATTTTGACCTGCTGAACGGTATTAAACGTAGACCAACTGAACTTAACTCGAGCGTACGTACCCTGTTCGCTAGTCGTTCCAGACGAATCACACCTTGTTACGGAGAAACTGCTAATCTTGGGTTTTGTGTACGCCAGTTTCCAAACAGCATACAAGGTGGCCGCAGCATTAGCGGTATAACTAGCTCCAGCAGCATACGCAGCAGTAGTAGCAGACGCAGAGGTAGCCCAACCGAGGAATGTGTAATTCGTACGGGTGGGTTTGGTAGTCGACAGATTCAGTGTTATACCGTAGGTTTTCGTCTGAGTGCCAGGAGCGCCAGTACCACCATTAGCGTTATAAGCGATCTTGTATGTATTAGCTTTCCAAACAGCGTACAGAGTAGCTGCGGCGTTGGCGGTATAGCTAGCTCCAGCAGCATAAGTAGCGCTAGTAGCAGTCGAGGACGTAGACCATCCAAGGAAAGAGTATCCGGTTCGAGTAGGCTTAGTACTAGACAGAGTCAGAGTAGTTCCGTGCCATTTTGTCTGAACACCGGGAGCACCGGAACCGCCGTTAGCATGATAGGTGATTTTGTATGAAGTCTTGGCAGGTACAGAGATAGTACCAGAAGCGGTCTTAGTGCCGCCGTAGACTTCACTCCAAGTGACGTTAAACGCAAAGGATAGACTAAACGCTATGGACTGAGTAGAGGTGGTCTTGGATATAACATGAGTAAATGTGGAGACTGTGTTGGTTCCAGTCTTACCATCGATGTTGTAAGAACCACTTTTAACAGTAGTGCTACCTATTTTGACAGACCAGGCTCGGCCGGCACCGTTTGTGTTTGCTGCATAATCAGCGATATACTGAACTGTGCAGGACAGGGTGACGGTCGTATCCGTACTAGAACTCTGAGTTACGGTTAACTTAGCATATGGCGCAGTAGATACCCAACGCGAAGTTTGACACGATGCCATTACTCAGTCACCTCCTCAACAATCTCATCTTTCCAAACAAGACCCATGTTGCCATTCGATCGAATCTGCCATACAAACTGTCCGAACGCCATTTCTTCCTCAATAATCGCCTTCTTGATATGGAGCGACTGATTGGTAATGTACGCAGGAGTATTCGAACCTTCCTGGAATAGAATCCGAGTGTTCGTGATAATCAGGCGGAAGTCGCTATCGTGCTCACCAAGTAAGATACACGGTTCGCCATCATGTGTACCAATCGCGACATACTCGGTCAGCGCAGCAATATCGGTTATGTCTCGCTGAGCTCCGTTCAAAGCATATGTAATGGTATCAGCGGAAATAGCTAACCTATACGTTCCATCTTCATTTTGAATGTACTTGATGAAACTATTCTCGTCACCGATGTTCACCTGACCGGAAGTATCGAGATAGATACCTCGGGTAGAGTTATCAGCAGATTCCTTAACTCCAGAGTGAATCGAATTCTCAGTTAGATGGAATCCACCAACCGTGGCGTCGAATGCAACCAGATCGTCAACGTAGACCTGAGTAGCAGTGATGGACTTGGCCGTAATAACGCTACCGTGAATACTATCGTCAGGAACGACCTCACCCTCGGTAAGTTGACCTGCTTCAAGATTAATCTCGTGAAATAAACCATCTTCGCCCATGAGGATGAGTCGCTCTGCTTTCAGCGTACCAGACGAAATATAATCCGCATTGATCTCGACGGCAGTCAAGTGATTGGTGAACGTACCGTCGCTAGAGACGATCTTATCGATAATGCCGGACTTAGCGTAGAAATTGTCAATCGCTGCTTCGCCTATATTCGCAAAGTCAACGTTGGCGTATTCCGCGCTAAGACTCTCGATCTCAGCCTTTGTAGCATATAGATCATCGATGTTCGCGATGGCTGCATCCAGTCGTTCAATCGTCGCATAGTTGGCTAAGAGGTTATTTATATAACCAGTTAAAGCCGTCAGCTCGCCGATCGTGGCATAATCTGCATCTACGAATACAGCTTCAATTCTCTCAGCGACCAGGTCTTCTACTTCTGCTTTTTTTGCATATAGTTCGTCGATCTCGGCCGTCTTCGCATACAGTTTGTCAACGGTAATACCTTGGGCGACAAGCTCTTTGATCTTCGCATAATCGGCCCCAAGGTACCCCGCAATTAACTCATCAACCTCAAGCAGCGTTCCGACATTACCTTCGAGAGCACCGACTTCTTTGGAACCCGCAGACTGATTCGTTATGTTTCCGGTGACGGTCGCAGTATGGTCTTTGACCCGAACCACGACTCGGTCACCGTCTTTTATTTTGACCGTCGAGACGACTGGAGTGTAAACATCGGACCCATCGAGCTTGACATACATTTCACCATCCTGCTCGGAGACAACGCCGTACACCGAATCTTCATTGGTTTTCTTAGAGCTATCGCGAGTGGACTTGATAAATTGCGTAATCAGATCGCTAGACAATCCCATGTTTATCACCTCCAGAGTTTAGTTGTAAAGACGGCCCTTTCTGTCACGGGGCAGCCAGGTTCGCATTTGATGGTCTGACTTATGATCTTAGCCTTGATACCGCTTATGCCGGCTCTCGAGTAATTGAGACGAATACAATCGCCCAGACGAGTACCACAATAAGCATGAGTATAAGTAACCGTGTACGCTACGGTTGATAGCTCTTTGAGCAGCCTGGTGGCGTACTCTTCAATCATGTTGTTAGTCGGATCACCAGATATACCAGGATCGGTAGTACGATAAATAATCTCTCTGCCTCGATTCACTGTGGATGTAGGGCTATTCGGGTCGTCATTGACCACTCTTGCGTAGTAGGAGTCTCGTCCTTTTGAATAGATAACTTCTACAACATTCGGAATACCATACAGGTCATGATCCATCTCCAAGTCATGATACAGAATGGACTTATCGCCATCGTCATAAGTCGTTACGGGCTGTAATGACTCGAGTTCCTGTTTCGGGGCGAACAGTATACGCCCAAGCTCATCGAGTTCAAACGTATACTTAGCGTTCGCGATCAGGTCAGAAATAAAGGTCAGCCACGTATCGTTCGTATTTGCTACGAAATCGTTATGGAGAGGCGTATCACATACTGCTTTGACAACGGGAGCTCTGAGATTATCTCGGCACAGCATATAGGCCGTATCCATAATGTTAGCTCCCTTGATAATGGAATATCCCAGCGGGGGAGGATTCTCCTTAAGCTCGAGTAGAGGGGTGTATGCATCCATGGAGACATTTCGAATCTTACCGTTAAAGCTCGAAGACGGGGTTTGAACGAGAAAAGTCCCAAGGGAATGCTTCTCACGAATCCCATTTTGAATTGTAATGAGATAAACGCGAATGTAGCCTTCTCCAAGGGACTCTGTTACATCGATAGTCGCCGATCCGAGCGTCTCAGCTTCGGCATCACGACTGATACTACAGCTCTTAACCGTATCGAGTTTGCGCACGTCTTTCCAAGTTCCCGGATCAACCGTGTAGTACTCGAATGTCTGTTGCATTGAGGATCGCCAATCTGGCATCTCAAGCACCTCCCTCAACACGAGTTATATCGAAAGTGATGGGGATCGTGACGTCGCAGTGAGTTTGACTAAACGACACGACAATATTCGCCCAATATCCGCTACCGGAGGGCTCTCTAACGTAGACGTTACCCATCCACTTCTGGAGTCGACGCAGAGCATACAGAGTCTCTTTATCACTCTTGGGGATATCCATTTTCCAGTTAGAAGACGCGCCGACCTGAGTTCCGTAATATGCAACGGGATGAGCCCTGCCGATGTACTCTACCAAATTCACATCAGGACGAGTATTATCGGTCACATCGATGTTATACGGCAACTTAAGAACAGATCCAGACCAAGCAGGTTGCTCAAGCGCGGATTCCTCAACGGTATCAAAGCTACTCCATGCCTCATCCCACTGAACGATAACTGCATTACCGCCAACAGGATAACCCGGAGGATCGTAGAAGCTAACTGCGCCCGTAGCCTTGGTTATTGCTACGATACGGTATCGAGCGTAATCTAGACTAGGATGCGGATCTACGATAGTCGTGGAGCCATTTTGAAGATCAGTAGCCAATTCGGTAAAGCTACCATCAAACTCTCTACGATAGACAGACAGATTAACCCCTGGCACATTTCTGGTTCGTTCTACCTCGCAGAAATATACTTCCTGATCGTTGACATCGATTCCGTAGAATACCTGCAATCCATCAGTTGTATAGACATCAGGAAGCACGGTTCCATACACGCCATCGATAAGTGCATCAGTTCGAGTATACCTACGACCGTTCTTTAGCACGACGTATTTGTTGAAGATATACTCTATACAATACGGTCTAATAGACGCGGTGTAGGTATCCGTATCTACGCTGATCTCGGCGGTAGGCTCGTGAGTGGTTTCCTGCCAACTTACGCTAAATTCACGAGAGGCTTCTGCAGTCAGTCCGGAGTTCATCGCCACTACGCAGGTGAGTGTATAGGAGATGTTGTTCTCCAGGTCCACGTCACCAGCCGAGAGGGTAAGGTCGAGTTTGCCGTGTTCATATGCCTCATCGATATACCGCTCGAATACCACATCGCCAACACTGATAGTTTGGGGATTACCAACATTATCAGTAGTTTCATAGGCTTCGTTAGCTATGATACTAACATGATAGCCGATCGGGGCTTGGGTGGAAGGTTCAGCAACTCCGTGAATCTTGATCGGGAAGTAGTGTACAGTGCTGATTGAATTGTTATTGACGTCTCTCAAATCGAGATCGAGGGCCGGGGGTGCATAAATATCAACCGTTCGCTGGATAGACCAGTCGCTCCACTTGGTTTCCACTACGCCAGCAGTTCGAACTCTCCAGAGGATGCTGGTACCCTCGGTATATAGCGCCGTATCAACGATATACTCACTGACTTTATCCTTCTCGTCATCGGGTCGGTTATTACGAATCTCGAGAATCGTCTCTGCGTCATCTCCGATCTTTCGACCAAGCTGAGCTACAGTCTGACTAGAACCGTCGGTAGAGTTATGAACCCAGAAGAGTTTCAGAACTTCGCCAACTGTCACTTTGGTACTGGAAGACCAAGTAGACGGAGCAGCAGGTTTATCACCTATTTTGACCGATTTGGGTTCACACCAGCCGGAAGTACCGTCATCGTTAACCGCTCGTACACGGAAAAAGAATTCACCTCCGGAAGCTCCGTCTTCGCCCTGGAGACCCGCTATAGTGTAATGGTTTTCCTCTATACCAGTCTGAGTCGTAGTCAGGTTTGAGCCGTCGAAGTAAATCTTCTTAGTCGCGTATTCGATGTCGTAAGTCTTAGCGCTATTAACGGCAGTCCACGCGATGTATACCGTTTTCTCGTCGAGAGCTCTAAGATCTGTAATCTCGTTAGGAGCAGAGGGGATTGTACCTTCGTTAGAAGAATACGCAGACCAGTCACTATAGTCGCTACCCTTATATGCACGACAACGAACCTTGTATTCGCTACCCGCATCAACCGTACAGGAAAAAGATGCGTGGGAGGTCACGATCTTAGCTTTACCGGTCTTATAAGACTTAGCCGCGTTATCCTTGACGACCTCAAACTCAATACCTTCAGCATCGATAGTGATGTTATCAAGGGACGCGGTAAGCTTATACTTCTCGATTTCCACGGTAGGGGTTCCGGGAGTTACGAGAGGCGTAGAGTCCGTCCAGGTCTTAAGATCGGACCAATTCGCCTCCCAGTAACTCGTCTCCTTACCGTTCTTAGTCTGCTTCTTGGAAATCGGCTTGACCTTGAATCGAACCTTACGAGCATTCGAGGGAACACTATAAGTGCTCTGGCGGGACAGTTCGGGAGCATCCTTATCCACCGTGATAGTAGAGTTGGAGCCCTCGAACCAGACACCGCTTCCGGTATCATACGTCCACAGAGCCTTATAGCTTTCCGTGTTGGATTTACTCCAGGTCCAAGTGGCAAACAGAACGCCCTCCGCATTACTCTGCTCGCCGAACTGATTGATAGTCGGTTTATTGGAGTTGTTGGAAGAGGAGGACGTGCTGCTACCATCGCTAGTCAGATAGATCTTCTGCCCGACATGGATAAGATCGGGGTTAGGGATGTTGTTGATTGCAGCGAGCTGTTTATACTTCGTTCCGGAGCCGAGGTGTTTAGACGCGATCGACCAAAGCGTGTCGCCTCGCTCTACAGTTACATACTTGCCATCGCTAGAC
>JAEIGA010018240.1_pt1 | contig 10683 bp, 12 predicted proteins | sample 9270691 | NCBI WGS metagenome assembly JAEIGA01 (sample SAMN17057246, study PRJNA624740) | gut metagenome | biome: biome; isolation source: fecal sample | host: Bos grunniens | place: China: Xizang | collected 2019 | reverse complement strand
GAATATCATTCAACAGAACCGATTAGGATTGCCGAACGTACAAAATATAACACGGCAAAGGAAATTTCCACATTGGGCTTTGATGTTTTCGTATTAGACGAACCGATAAATGAAATGGGGACCCAAAAAGCCGAAATAATGAATAAAGCAATTCAAAATGGAAAATTCCACCGTATAGACATAGAAGACGTCATGCGTGTGCCAGAAAAACTTTATCATGGGTCTAAGGAAGAAAAAAATGATGGAGTTGTACTGCCGTTTCCTGGAAACATTTGTGGTGCAACACCTGGGCAGAGAGAAGATGTAACCGCAGTATTCGCAACAACAAAATCCAAGGCAACTGTATACGCTGCACGCCATCTTATAATGGGCAAACATGGAAACTGCTCATTGCGTGGCACAAAAGACACACTGTTTACAACAACAGTTAACCCAAGTATTTCTGGTAAAATCTATCTTTATGAGCTGGATTCAGATGGTTTTATTCTGGATCAAGATGAAGAATATTATTGCCTGACAGAAAAAAAGATTCTAAGAACAATAACTCTGGATGTCAGAGAGGAAATCCGAAAAGGAAACATAAAAATATATGTTCCGAAGGTTAATATAGATTTCTCAAAATTATCTGAACAAGAACGTGATGAATTGTTCGTTAAATTGAAACAAGATATTAACAATTGGTGTCCCTATACCCCGGCAGACATAGATATGACAACAATACTTGCAAATCAAGGTCCTGCCAGATAACAAACCGCCCAAATGGGCGGTATTTATTTGTTGTATTCCGATGTTAGTTTTGACCACATCATGTTGTCATACAGTTTATTATCATGATAAACACCACCCTGACGCGCAATGCCGTCCAGATGAAAACCAGACGATTTAATTGAATTTGCGCTACGAATGTTATCGGCACTGCATTGGCGGGTGATACGATTTGCCCCCAGTGTTTCAAATGCAATTTTCTCTATCGCATCTGATGTTTCGCGTGCGAAACCATGCCCCCACGCAGAACGAATCAACCACACCGCCGCCATCTGTAATGTTTTTGTCGGGTCATTATGAAAATATAACCGGCGATACCCAATCAAATTTTCATTGTGAAATATATACAGATTTATACCATTATCAGCAACCCAGCAGGCTTCGACCTGCATTTGTTTCAGCATTTCATCCGCTGTTACCGGCACAAGATTGGTGTTACAAATTCGGTTAAAATAAAAGTCCGCAGGGCTTTCATTTTTTACCGCGTCAAAAACTAACTGTGCGTTTTCAGGTGTAGCATCCAACTGACGCATTTCCAGACGTTCTGTTTTTATTATTTTGGGTAATTTTTTTATCGGATTTGTCATACATTTTCCTTTTACTATTCTATGTATTTTATCATATTTTTTATTAAAATGCTATGTGGTGCGGGCGAACAAATCAACTGTCTGAAACCATTGGAAATCTGGGGCTTTGGACTCGCCTTGGCGTCCCGACAACCGCAGACATCCGAAAGATAGTCCAAAAATCCTACACTGCTTGTGATAACCAATCCGGCATATCAATCAGCGTAAATTTTTCACCGTCATATTCCATTTTGAAATATTCTGCATTTGGCATTCCGCCACGTGGCCATTTTATATCTGTGAATTGTTTGATTATATTTTTAGCCACCCCCGTATGTGTTGCAATGGCGATTGTTTTGCCGTCTGAGTTTTTTACGATATCCAATATCGCATTACGAACACGCGCAATAAACATATTATAACTTTCTCCGTTTGGCGGGACATAATCGTCATTGGACAGCAATGCAAACGGTGCATAAATTACATCGCCCGACATATCAATCGGGGTATCTGCAGGGCTGTCAGTCAATTTTACAATATGCCCACAAAAATCACCCATATTCCATTCACGCAAATCGCCATTTTGTATAATCTGTTGGTCGCCGACAACGGCACGTGCCGTATCAAACGCACGCGATGATGGCGACGAATACACAACGTCAAATTTTACGTCCGTCAATTTTTGCGCCAATACTTGTGCCTGCGCCACACCATTTGCATTTAATGGCACGTCCAACCACCCCTGCATACGTTTTTGGATGTTTGCGTCTGTTTCGCCATGACGAAAGATATATAACGTCTTTTTCATTATTACACGACCTTTGAAAACATTTTCATATCACGTGGCTGGCCACGCAGGACAAAGTACTTACGCAAGACGCCTTCACACTCATAGCCACAACGCAAAGCCACCGCTGCAGAGCGAATATTCTGTTTGTCCAGGGTCAATTGCACACGTTGTAATCCCATGTCGGCAAACCCCATTTCGGTCAGTTTATTTAATGCACGTGTCATAATGCCGCGACCATTAAAGCCATGTGCCAACCAATAACTGATTTCGCCCATATTGTCGTCTGTATCCACAAAGCCAATCTTGCCGACAATATCATCTGCCACCATGATAAAGTATGAGCACTTGTCATCACCATATGACTTTTCAATATTCGCCAGTGTTTTATCGGTTGTGGTATAGCCGTCAACCCATTCCAAGAATTCGCCCAGGAATTCACGATTGGCATTTATAACCGACAGCAAGCGTTCCGCATTTTCCACCGTTGGTTCTAATTTCTCCAACCGGAAATCGCCCATATTAATACTGTGCGGAAATTTATTTGTTCGATATTCCATTATATTGCCTTTGATTTATTTTATGTATTATATCACATTTTTATCAAAATGCAGTGCGATGCAAACTGTGATGCGGGCGAACAAATCAACCGGCCGGCCGGTATTGGGAAATATAGGCGAATTAATATTTTGTATTTATCGTCTTTTTATTCCGTATGCGATTGCCGTGCGTGCGACGCTTAATTCGTTGGCCATCATCATATATTCTATATATTCGCGTTGCTTTTTCTCCATCGTGTCCAATTTGTATGCGCTGCGAATTACATAGTTTTGTAATTCATACACCGGTAAAGCTGCGGCGATTAAATCGGCGTCGATTAATTCTTTTGGTGCGATATTAATTTTTTCATCCGGCCCCAGATATCGTACTGTATTATCTTTGCGCTGATAGAATATTCCGCCAATTCCATTTTCTGTATCAATCGAGTGTTCCATCACATATTTTGTTTTGAACAAATTTTGGTCGTCAACTTTGTCGATATCCTTGTACATTGGTTGGTATATCAGTGTTCTTTGTGGTGACGCTTGGTAATTCCAGACGACCGGATGTGTTGTTTTTTCGCGTCCCTTGGTAATGGTCAATAAATGATGGTCACGGTCGACGTACTCCATTTTTTGGAACTGTGGGAAACCCAATCGATTTGATACCAACCCGTATTCCGATGCATTTGTAAACAGTAAATCATCAATTGCTATTTGAAATACACTTGGTGCTTCGGAAAACAGTTTGCTGCTAATTCCGGCCAATCCAATTCCACGTCCGGTTGTATTGATTCTTTCGACCATTAAAAATCTGTCCTTGCGTCCGACGCGGTCTGCGATATGGAATTTAGGATCGATTTCGTCGACTTCATTTGCCAAAGTTAACTGTCCCAACCACAGTCCAACACGGATTTTGTCCATCCAATCCAGAAACACATTGATTTCCATTGCGGTTAATCCTTTGTTGTCGCGGATTTTGAACAGTATGTCTTTTGCTTGTGCTTCTAACGAGGCAAATTTTTCGTTACATGCGGTGCATGCCGGAAAGGTCAGGGCGCTGAACGTAATGTTGCGGTCGGTTACGTTTCCTAATTCGCACACGCTGTGAAATTTGCCTGTATATTTACTTAACCATTGTGGAATAACGTGTTCCTTGTTTTTTTTATCTGGTGTATTGCCACAAAAAATACAAAATTTCGCCATAATTTGTCCTTAATATAAATATTTTACACATATCATTATAGTACAAACTAGCGGATTGTCAATTAGATTAACTGTTTGGCCTGCGCAGTGCTTTGTCTGGCTCGGTTGGATAATGGCACCCATTTGTTCGCATTAAATTAACGCGGTTTGTCCATCCGCGTAACAGGGTGGGGCCGTCAGATCCTTGCTGTGCGGCCGCGTTAAAAAAATCTTGATAATCGTTCAACAGGTCGTTGTTCAAATCGCCGCTGTATTCTTTTGCTTTTTGTGCGATGTCATCGGTTATGGTTGTTTGATGTCTTACGCCCAATCTTGCGCACAGAGACGCCCATGCGTTTCGCGGGTTCATAAAGTGCATATCAAAAAATGTGCCACGCACATAGTCGGGTAATTTGTTGATATTCTGTCGCAAGTAATATCTTTCATGCATTATTTCTTGTGCGCCCTCAGGTGTTAAATTTTCTACATCTACATCTGGGTTGTATCTTTTTGTTATGCCGTATTTTGTGTCACCACCACGTGCGTGCGAGAATTGGGCAAAGCCGCCTTCGACACGCAGTGTTCCGGATGCTGCTTTTTCAAATGCGGGGTCGGTTTCCGCCCAACTGCCACTGTTTATCAAATCGTTTGTAAAATTGGTGTCTGCTCTGGGCATGGTGCATGGGCCGTTGGTTATGGTTTTGTTGGCGTAAACGTTGCGCCCAAATTCGTCTTGGCCGACCAATTCGCCATCTGTGGGTGACGGTGTGTGTGTGGCGGGTGGCGTTTCGGGTGGGGTGGGGCATCCGGTCGCGCCAGGGTATCTTTGGCAGTATTCGTTCTGGGGCATATGCTGTTTGGCATATTGCATTTGCGCAGATGCCTGTTGATACAGTTCTTTTGCCTCTTTTAACTGGATTTCATAGAATACCTTGCTGTCCAAATACGGTTCGTATCCGATTTGGGTGATTTTTTGTCTGTCTGACAGTGGCATATCTGCCATTGTTTTTTGAAATCCGGTCGGTACCAGTTTTGCCGCTGCGTCGCGTGCGAACGCGTCGCCCCAAATGGCGCAGGCAACAAATAGCATAATCGTGTATTTGATTGACATATCGGTGGTGATTATAACATATAGCATTTATTTGTGTTATTGTTTTTTTGTAAATGCAAACACTTGCACGGTCGCCTGCAAAATGATATAATAAAGCAAAGGAAAATAGGGTAAAGGATGAATAGTTCTAAGTTTTCTGCTGTTTTTGCGGGGGTGTTGCTGGGGGGTATTGGTGTATCGAATGCGGCGCAGCCGATGTATTCGGGCTATAATTCTGTGAATATGGCCGTGCCGGCAATGTATCAAAATACTATGGTTTCCAACGGCATGTATCAACCCAGATATAATTCTGCTGTGATGGCGCAACCCACGCGTATAACGGGTGCACTGCCACGTGTCGGTTCGTCGCAAACGACCGCGGGCCGCCAATATTATCAGCCGGCCGATTACGATCGTTTGGCGGACAGTGGTCTGTATGTTGGTTTGTCTGTTGCGTATGCGGCATCTGTTACCGGTGGTTTGTCGTCCGATTATACCGGCGAAGAAGATGCCTATACGGTTCCTGGTGCGTTTCAACGTGCGGACTTTGATTCTGATTCTGTATTACCGTTGCAACTGTCGGTTGGCGCGGCAATTAATAATGATGTCCGTGTTGATTTTTCGTATTTGCGTTATTCTGGTTTGGGGTATCCTTCGACTGTTCAAACATCTGACGGTGTTGGTGGATATGTTCCGGCCCAGGTTGATGGTGGTGCGATTACTGCGAACACCACTATGTTAAATGTGTATTATAATATTGACAGTTTTACTGGCTATTTGGCGGGCGGTTCGTTACGTCCATATGTTGGTGCAGGTTTGGGTATTTCGTTAAACACAATATCTGATTACGTTGTATTTGATGAAACGTTTTATTCGGTAATGGATCCGGCCTATGCAAATGCGGGTCAATTGACGGGTATATCGGACATTTATGCGTATCACAATGGTGGTACATCCGAACAATTGGCATTTATGTTAGAAGGTGGTGTCTCGACCGAGTTAGAAGGCGGTGTAAAATTGGACTTCTTTGTTCGCTATGCCAACTTGGGTAAAGTAAAAACATCGGGCAGTATTGTATTATCCCAAATTGAATGGTTGGGTGACGGTGCCGGTGGCGAATACGAAGCGCCATATGACAGTGTTTTCCACTATACCAATTGGTATGAATCCGGACGTTTGGGCTTGGTTGATTTGGGTATTCGCCTGCGTCTGCAGTTTTGATATCGTCTGTTTCATCGGGGGGATTAAATGAAGCGCGCAAATATTTTATTTTATTCATTGTTGGGTGCGTTGGTATCTGTGCCACATTCTGCGGATGCGGCCATTCGTGTTGGCAATCCTTCGCGCAACAATGCGGCCGCGTATCAACAGTTAAATGAAATTCGTGGGCTGACCCCAAACGGCACGGTTTCCGTGACCAAAGATTTACCGATTCCGGTTGAAAGTAATGCGGTTGCCGAATTGGTAAAGTCCGGTTCGGAAAATGCGCCGGTCACGATGTCTGAATTGGAACGCTGTTCAATGATTTACCCCAGTGGCAAATTTGAATGGGTTTCCCCCACTTTCGGCCCCAGTGCCGGTTCCCCCGCGACCTGTACGGCTGTGGTGGAAATGCGTACACGCGAAAACACATTGGACGGTGCGGAAATTGTTTTGGCGCGTGCAAATGTTGCGGCGGGCGATGCAGTTTTATGTAATATATCGGCGTTTCCTGAATTTTCGATATTGGACGCGGCGGGTACGGTGACGTTTCCGGCGGACAATCCACCAACCCGTGCAGAAGTTGTACGTCAGATGGATGAAGAGCAGAAAGGAAACGCGGTTGTCAAGATAGTCAGTTCTGCTTTGGTCGGTGCCTTGGGTGGAAATGCCATGGGACAAAATAAAGATGGCCAAGACGGCATTTTCGGCACCAGTAAACGCAATTGGGTTGGAACTGCAATTGGTGGTTTGGGCGGTGCGGGTATCGGTGCGGCCGGCGCCTATGGTGGCAAAGTGGGTGGTGATATTGCTATGTCTGTGGGTATGAATACTATGGCGGGCGCAATTACCGGAAATATGATGTCAACGGGCGATTCTGTGTTATATATTGCCGATTGTACGGCCCCGATAGACGATAGCGACACTAATCAGACATCCTCGACAGACGGTAGCGACACTAGCAACACTAAAAAGAAGGGCCAAACCAGGAAATGTTTGTATGGGACATTGGATGAATTTACCCCGTTGAACGAAAACGATGTAATATTTTATCGTTTTGGCGATGACAGTGGCGCGGTATATAAATGCAGTGACACTGCAGATGATGGGGTCACATACCACACATGTGAACCTATGTTTAATCTGAATTATCATAATGCAAAACTCGACTGTGGTAATGGTTGTTACGATCAAAAAAATCCGCGTACCAGTAAAGACTGGATATGGGAAGATATTATTAAAGATAATTTCAGACAGGCAAATACCAGTTCATATATATATCGTTTCAAAGAAAATTGTGTGGTAGGGAGAGAAAATAAGCCAAATTGTTTGGAAAAATCTAATGATGACATGGGCGATAAAACAAACAAATGGGTTAAAGTTAAAAACGCCCGCCCAATATCAAAACGTGAAAATGTTGTTATTTATAATATTGGCACCATTTTGGATACTGTGACCTCAGATGGGAAACAGGCGGATCGTGGTGGCGCATTTGGATATTCACAAAAAAGATACAGTAACCAAATTGAAGGCGTCTTACAGTCCAAATGGGTTGCTGGGGAATTGAAGGTTTATATCCGCAACGGCGCCACATTGGGCCTGTGCAATCATTGTGTTAAAAGCGACAACTTTAATGCCTTTACCCCATTGTATATGGATTCGGAAACTGGGGCCGTGATTGATTTATCCAATCGCGCACGATTAAAAGACACCGTTGTTGGTGCGGCCGCCGGTGGTGCTTTGGGGGCATTTTCTGCATACCAAGGTGCACAAACCGAAATCGAAGACCGATTAAATGCCGAACGTCGTGCATATAAAGATTCTCTGGGAAAATTCTATTGCACAACGGGCGATCGTTTCCTGTCGTTTTATAACGAAGAAGTGGTAATCCCCGTTATGACACCGGTAACAACGGATGAAACAAAATAAAAAAAACCGCATTTGCGGTTTTTTTATTATATGGTCACCTGTCTTACATTTCTGGGGCGATTGCACCAACGGGGCAAATTGCCGCGCATGTGCCGCATGAAATGCATTTCGATGGGTCAATTACGCATTTGCCGTCGGCGCCAACACTGATTGCGCAAACCGGACATGCGCCCATACATGTGTGACATCCGATACATTTGGTTGGATCAATTTTATATGCCATTTTTTTATCTCCTTGTTTTTTTATTGTTTCTATTAATCACGGTTCATCAAACTTAACAAATATTGGAACATTGCAACAAAAGATATATATAAATGCAATGCACCCAATACGGCCAATTGGTTCTTTTGTCTGTCGTCGCCAATCACGGCGTACGCGCGTTTCAGGTTTTGCATATCATACGCGGTAAATAATGCGAATATCAACACGCCGATAAAGCAAACGATTGTGCCAAATGTTCCGCCCATCATTTCCGGCCAAAACATTGCGATAATACCGACCAAAATCAAACCAATCATGCCCATCATCAAAAAGATGCCAATACCGGATAAATCTTTGACGGTTTTATAACCAAACACGGCCATACATGCAAACATCAATGCGGCCACAATAAATGCACTTAATATAGATAATGGGTTAACCGACAATACCGCCATAATCAATGGTGTCATTGTTACGCCAATCGTCACCGCGTACAGTGCCAACAACAGTGCCGCGGTCGTTGGTTGCATGTTGAAAACGCGAACTTGGGCCCACAGTGACAATCCCAAACCACCAAACAATAAAATATAGTACAATGGTGTCATTCCACCGGTCATTGGATTAAACAGGTATGTCCAACCGCCACCCCAAATGGTCAAATATGTGGCCAACGCCGTAACCCCAACCGCGCCAAACATTAATGCGAATATTCGCTTTAAGTACAGGTCAATCCCGCCACCGCGTCCCGATTGAATTTGTACAGATTTTTTTTGTGTCATAATTTTCTCCTTGTTATTTACAAAAAATATAATACAATGGGTAAACGTTTTCAAGATTAAAAAAAAGGATTCTGAATGGCAACAAAATATCAAAAAGATGTTGCACGGCGCGCAAAAGAACACCCAAAAGAGGAAATCTCAGGTTCCGAACCCGTGAATAAAAAATTGGCCGATTTGAAAAAATTGTTGGCTGATGCCGAAATGCAACTAACGCAACAGCACATATTGATGGACGAAAAGAAGCATAGCAAGGCCTTGAAAAACGTGGCAAATCTGACACGATCAATTGCGTTGTTGGAACAAAGAACAAATCATATGTAAATAAACCAAAGGAAATAATTATGTCAAAAGATCCAAGTCACATTGTAAGTGCATATCACGCCCAAGCGGTCCGTGATATTATTTGTGGTGATGAAATATTGTCCGGTCGTGAACAGCATGAAAAATCCTTAAATGGATTGGTTGAAAAATATAAAGAAACCGCTGCCAAAGCCGACAAAGAACGCAATAGCAAATTCTGTGACAAAGCGTATGTTGCGCGCTGTGAACATGTAATGAAAGAAATTGCCGGCATTTTGGAACGCCAAGGCATCAAAGTCCGTTAATTTTTGTTCTAAAACTTGTCACAGGGGGTGGGGGATATGGCGATAACAATAAACCCAATTTCGCCGGTCGCATTTTCAATCTTTGGATTGGATGTGCGTTGGTATGCATTGGCATATATTGCGGCGTTTGTATTTGGTTATTGGATGTTTTCGTGGATGACGCGTCGTGGTGAATGTGTTGTGCGATTATCCAAACGTCAATTGGACGATTTATTAACCGCGGTCATCATGGGGGTGATTTTGGGTGGCCGGTTGGGTTACGTCCTGTTTTATAATTTGGGTTATTTTATGCATCACCCATTGGAAATATTTGCATTATGGCACGGCGGGATGAGCTTTCATGGTGGTCTAATCGGTGTGATTGCGTCTGTGTTTATATTTGGTCACCGTCACAAGATTAATTCATGGTCTTTATTGGATGTCATGGCGGTTGTTGCGCCAATTGGATTATTCTTTGGTCGTATTGCGAACTTTATCAATCGTGAAGTTATGGGGCGTGCCACAGATGTCCCGTGGGCGGTCATATTTAACGGTGACACAGAAATCCCCCGTCACCCCAGTCCTTTGTACGAAGCCGCCACCGAAGGTTTATTGTTATTTGTCATAATGTGTTGCCTGTATCGTTATACGGGGTTACGTCGTCATCCGGGGGCATTGGCGGGCATAATGGGTATGGGATACGCGGTATTTCGCATCTTTTGTGAAAACTTTCGTGCGCCCGACGCCCAGATTGGATTTTTGGCGGGCAACTGGCTGACTATGGGGATGTTACTGTCATTAATAATGTTTTTTGCGGGTTTATGTATTTTTATATTTGCAATACGCAAAAAATAATGTACAATAGTCGCCGTTGACTTAATAACAGTTTAGGATGGTTGGCAGAGCGGTCGAATGCGGCGGTCTTGAAAACCGTTGATGGGGCAACCCATCCGGGGGTTCGAATCCCTCACCATCCGCCACAAAAATCAAACGCCCATACGGGCGTTTTATTTTTGTCGTGTATAGTTCGGGATGAAAAACACACGAAATGGGGGTT
>JAEIGA010018239.1_pt1 | contig 10683 bp, 24 predicted proteins | sample 9270691 | NCBI WGS metagenome assembly JAEIGA01 (sample SAMN17057246, study PRJNA624740) | gut metagenome | biome: biome; isolation source: fecal sample | host: Bos grunniens | place: China: Xizang | collected 2019 | reverse complement strand
TGCGTACTTGTCAAACTCTACAAGTCTGTAGTGTTCAAAGTCCGCGCCGATATCGCGCAAGGCCATTGCCTGGCTACCGATTCCGCCGAATAATTCTATAAGGCGGATTTTGTTTGTGATTTCCAGTTTCGGAAAATCGAATAATGTTGCTTCCATGACCTTACAGTCATTTCTGCTATACAGTTAACCAGGTGTCGGGAATTTAGTTTAAAATGAAAAAGCACCCGGGTGGGGTGCTCTATTGTTCTTCAAAGTATGGGCATTTTATATAATGCCCTTCGTCATAGTTCTGATGCTCTTTTATATTTACAATTCTAAAAAGGATTCCTTCCGGCTTGCCTCCGTTCTCTTTTGGAAACTTTAGGCACGCTCCGGCAGCTGGGCACTTAACAGTTTTTCCTTCCCACTCAAATGACGCGGTGTGTTTACAATGAGTGCATTGGATTTCTTTGAGGTCCGGTCCTGTTGGTTCAAAATCGCCAGCTTCCATTTGTTTACTCCTTCTTTAGTATAAGGTCTGCTTCAATGTCATACCTGTCTCTACTAGCATCGTACTTTATTTTCTGTAAGTCAAGCGAATAATTTCGAAGTACAAGAAGTTCTTCCTGGTGCGGTTTATCAGAAAGGTCTCCTAAATATAAACCATGAGCTTCCTTTGGAATGTTAATTTTATAATTAAAGAAAGCCATTCCTTTCTCTGGTTTTGTCATTTGGTAATTTGGATTTATCGTTGTAGAAATGTAACCTTTTTGATTACTCTGTATTGGCCCTGCTTCAAGTTGTTTTTGTAAGAAAAGATTACGGCTTCCTGCTGGAACACTCGACAATGGCATTCCGTCTGTTGGAATAAGTGAGTCGAGTATTTCTGGTGAAATATTTATCGCTCTGTAAACTAGCACATCTTTACCGACTTGGCTTTTGTCTAAGGCATTATCAAGTGCTTTTTGTTGTGCTTTAAGTTGTGGAATTAAAACAGGATCAACTTTCTGACCTCGTGAATATGCATTTAAATTCTTTGAACTTATTGTGTAATCTTTTATTGCTTTTACTTCTTCAGTAGAAAGCTTCTTTTTTGTTTCTTCAAGAACCGATGTAAGTTCCTTTTTGTTTTCTTTATAATTCGCACTAAATTCGCGAGTTTGTCCTGCGCCACCACCACGTTCTGAAACGGGAACATATTCCCATTTGCCGCCGACCTTCTTTTTATCTCCTTTTGGTGTTTTCGCTCCGTCTGGAGATTCTACTCCTTGTATATCTTTTGTTGGTTTTCTCCAGGCGAGAAGGTCTTTGATCTGCGACAGTCTAATTCTTGTATCCCCGGTCAGCTCACGCTTGCGGGGAAGTGGGAGAGGTCTTTTAATTCTGATCTTGGTGTCGGCTGTGAGCTCGCGCATTCATGCTTTCCTTACGCGGATTCGTGTGTCTCCGGTGAGAACGCGTGGAGCGGAGTCACTTGCTCCCATCTGCTTATTAATGCCTTCAAGCTGGCCGGTGTAAAAAGCGAGGTTTTCCTTTGCCTGGGCCATGTTCTGTTCTACAGCTTTCTTCTGAGCTGCGTTTAGTCCGGTTCTTTTTCCGAGCATTGCGTATGGATCATACTTCTTGTAGTAATCGATTTTCTGTTCGACCTTCTTTTTGATGTCTGGCAGACGTTCTTTACTTACTCTTTCCCAGCCTTTTCTTCCTTCTTCGTATTTTGCATTTTCCTGTTCTGTTTCAAACTTCGCGGCGGTTTCTGTCTTTGTTTCTTCTACCGGCTTGCTTTCTGTACCTTTCTTGGTGAAGGAGTCATCATCAATGTCGAGTATGCTTAAGTGAGATATTTGCTTTTCGCCTTTACTATCTCTGAATTCTACATCAACAGAATTGTTGTGGGGATATTTTTTTACAATTTTTACCTTGCTACCATAAGCAGTTACCTCATCACCTTCTTTAATACTATCAAATTTTTGTTTTGCGATTATTTCTCTTTTTTCTTCTTTGCTTGGACTTGGAGCCGTCTCTGTAGGTTTGCTTTCAGCTCCTGGCTGCTTTGCGTTTTTCCTTGGTACCCATTTGCCACCCTGTTTTATACGTTTACCGTCTGGGCTTATAGACCCTTCTGGCTTTTCCTTTGCGTCTTCTGTCTCTGCTTCCTGGGCCTTGATGAGTGTCTCTCGTCCGTCTGCTGTGTATTTGTCTGCCTTTGCCATTTCAAATAAATTCTTAAGTGCCATGTTTGTTACCTCTTCTTTTATAGTCATTTAACCAGGTTTTCGCGTCGGTAGAGGTGTAGAAAGGTTCGCCTGGTTGCTTCTGTCTCGGCCCTGGTTACGTCGGCCATTGTGATTTCGTTTACTTCGCAGAGCTTGTGAAAGTAAGGACTGCCGCGGTTGATCATAATAAATCCGAGCTTCCAGCATTCGTTGCAGCAGAAATAAATACCTGCTTCCTGGGTCTCGGTCTGCGGGCCCATTGTGTAGTGTACGTAATCTTTGCCGCAGACGTTGCAGTTTCTGATTTCTGATTTTACCCAGCGGTCGTTGCGGATCGCGAGTGCTGGTGCTTCAAAGTCAAATTCCAATTGTTCAAACATGGCCGGTCTCCTATCCTCTGTGTTTCATTTCTCCTGCGAAGCAATGCCCGCAATACTTCCAAACGTTCGGCGCTTCTCCTGTAAAAGTGAAGGTGTTGTATGTTGCTCTGTACCTTCCTTCCTGGTCCGGCGTGTGATTGTAAGGCTCGCCGACCTGCAGGTAACCTATACCCATGCTTCTTGGTGGGAGCACGTCGCGGAAGTAGTCGACGATCTCCTGGTCCACGTATTCGCCTGGTTTGAAGTCTTCGTTAAAATCTCCCTTCCAGTCGCTCTGTTCTTTTACCTGGATTTCTCTGTTATCAATCTTTACTGTCTTCATGTTATGCCTCCTGCGCCATTTCATGTTCGCGCATCTTTGTCTGTAGCCATTCCTTGGCTTCATCGTCGTCGACCGGGTAACAGTCGAACAGGGCTACTCCAATGTACAGCGCGTAGTAGGTCCTGCCGTTGCTTCCGGCTTCCATTACCATTCTGTATCCGTCTCTCTGTCCTAAAATTGCAAGGATTCTCTGTTTCATTTTCTGCCTCCTATTCGATTTCCATCTGGATTTCTTCGCGCATCTGTTCCAGCGTTTTTGCACAAAGTTTGAATTGTCCCGGATAACTGCAATAGAACCATCCAGCTTCCCAATAAACCGAAAGTTCACTTTCGCGGCCATCGATTTTTACGTCGTATAAGTAGTCGCTTAATTTTTCAAATGTAATTCGTCTTGTCATAGTCTTCCTCCTGGAAATAAAAAAAGCCACCGATTGGTGGCCTTGGTTTATGCTCTGCATGCTTCCATGATTGCTTCGCAGAATGCTTTATCGAAGTTCTCGATAATTTCTATCTCTTTGATTTCTGCAATGTCTCCGGCCTTGATTGCCTCTTCTGCCATACCGAGGATGATGTCTAATCTTTTCTTTGTGTAGTTTACTTTAAGGCCTGCGTTCTTTCCGCTTGTGTGGGTGATTGTGATCTGGTATTTTTTCATGTGTCGCTCCTTCCCAGGCTTCCCCTGGGCCATCGAGACACACTATAAAGGTGTATGGTATATAAGTCAAGCGAATTATTTATTATTTTTTTTGTTAAATAAAAAAAGCCACCGCGTAGGTGGCCTTAGTTTTAGTCTTCTCCGTATAGGAGCCATTCATAACTTACTTCTAGCACTTCTGCTACTTTTCGTATATCTTCTTTCCTTGGGTTACACATTGTGCAGCTTCGAGCGTCCATCATCCAAGTAGCAACCTTGATGTTCGCGTCTCTTGCCAAGTATCTCCATGGTAGTTTGCCGTCGTATTTTTCTCTTCCTTTTTGTTCAACGCGTTTGTAGAAAGCGGTCCAATCTACAGAAACCGGCTTTGTGGCTGTTAGTGTTTCCTCCGGCTCTTCGGCTACTTCTTTCGGTTCTGTTGTCTCGATTGGTTCCGGTTCTTCAACTTCCGGGATTGCCTCTTCTGGTATTGCGCGTTCTGCTGTTCGTAGCATTTCTGCAGGCTCTTCTTCTTCCGGTTCCTCTGGCTCTGCTGCTGAAGTTTCTTCCTCTGCTGGTTCCGGTGTCGGCTCTTCTTCTGCCGGATCATCTTCCTGTACAGCGTCGGTTTCGTCTGTCTGTGTTGCCGGTTCTTCTGTAACTGTCGGAGTTGTATTATTAAGCTCTGCCACGTATTCTGGTGTGTTTACCATGCAGCTTGTTAATAAGAATGTTCCAAGGCTTGCAATAAATAATATCTTTTTCATCTTGTACCTCCTTCGCTCTCTGCGCGATCACTATAAATAGTCATACTAGTTTTATGGAAAGTCAAGATAATTATTTGTATATAAAAAAACACTCTCCGCGCCAACGACACAGAAAGTGTTTCCGACAATGTTTTATTGTCTGTTCCTTATTTTGTTTTAACAGCCGCTCTATTTTGTGTGGGAAGCAGTAGCCACGAAAATTATTAAAACCTACAACGTAGGTAATTCACTCTCCTTTAGTTCTGGAAGTACAATTTCTTTCCAAGCGATAACATCAAAACCTGTATCGTATGTGTACCACTTTTTATTATCAAGACCGAAAATACCAAATCCGACACCTTCATCTGTAAACACAAGAACTCTGTTTGAATGTGTTGGAAATATTCCGTCTTTCACATAATGCCATTCATTAGCCTTGCGAAGTCCGTCTTTGAAACCTTGACAAGCCAAGTCTAACTGTGGCTCTGATAAAAAGAACTTTGACTTCAAATCTTTTCTGTATTCTTCTGCTTCTTTCTCAAACATAGTTACTCCTTGTTAGCTAATTCTTCGCTTTTTGCTTTGATTAAGTCATAAACATATACAGATGGAATTACTGCTTGTTCATATAATGTCTGCTCAACTACAAACCTTATTGTATTATTAGATTTTGTATCTATTACGCTTACCATTAATTGATGATGTAAGGCATAAGACTGAATTGTTACAGAGTAACGGAAAGTTCCGTAGTCCTGCTGAAAACTGTCTATCACTGAAATCACTTCGTTTATAAAATTAAGGTCGCCTTTTTCTAACATAATTTTATCTCCTTTATTTTAGTTTCCGCCTTAAAAGTAAAATAACAGGTTTTCTTATTTTACTTTTCCACCTCGCTATCTTTCTTAACTATTCCGCTACCAAGACAAACAGGACATTGAGTAAGTCCTTTCATTCCTTCTCCCATTGGCACAAAGCCACGACCTTTGCAGTTCTTACATTTCTTTTCCTTGATGTTTTTCATTTTGTTTCTCCTAAATTAAGTTTCCAAGTTTCGTAAGCATTAAATCTAAAAAATCCTCTGCCACACTTATTACAGATTTTATCTTTGTCTTGATAGCCATAAAGTGAAATAAATCCGCAATACTCACACTTTACAGTTCCTTTATAACTTATGTATTTCATTTTTCTTTTATCTCCTTAATTCCCAAAACGGTAAACTTTTATCACAAACACGATGATTACAATGGTTGTCGTGTTCGCAACTGCGACAACTTTTCGTTTTCTCAATCTGCTCTTGAAGTTCATCAATCTCATTGTCACGACCTTCTAACAGATACTCTAAATTGGCTACTTTATCTTCAAGACCTCTCATCTCATCAATCAGTTCTCCCTTGTCTTGCTGTAACTGTAAGCAACGTTTACTAAGAGCCTGTATCTGCTTTTCTCTTGGTTCTGCTCCTGCAAGATAGGCTTCTATTGTGCAATCGTTATTATTCGTTCTTGTTACATATTCGTCTGCTTCTTTTTCAAGTTCTTCTTTATTCATTCGCCTTCCACCTTGTTATTCATAACCTTATCAATAAAATCTGCAATCTTAGGCAAAGAAAGCAGATATACAATTAACTCAACTGTCACAATTGGAATGTAGATTTTCCAAGGGGCGTGTCCAGCTTCGATAAAACCAGTTGATAAAAGATACAACCAAACAATACTGCTAATCATTTACTTTCCTCCGTTCTTTTGTTTCCACATGTAGAATTGTTTTGCTTCCCTTTGTTCCTGGTCCTCTTCGTCCTCTGATTCTTCGGCGTAGCTGTACTGTATGATCTCGCGCTCTATGAGCTCGTTCACATTCTTGTCGTTCAGCTCCTCGTCGTCGCCTTCTTTGAAAAATCGCTCTATGTCTACAAAGTTTACGATTGTGTCTACCTTGCGCATATAATAAAGCTCATGAGCGATTCTAAGGAAAAGGTAGCCCGGGTAGTTTTTTGTAATGGCAAAGTCCGGCCGCTTTATGTATTGCTCGATGACGTATGTTGCTGCGTCCTCTGCCTTGATCTTCTTTGCGTCCCAGGTGAGCGCCTTGACGTGTTTGTTCTTATTGCCTATGGCGTTGATGAATTTTAAGCAAATTGTCCGGCTGCGTTTGTACATCTTTTCCAGCGCTGTCTTGTCGCCGTGTTTGTATTGCCATTGGCACTCGAGCAGATACTCGTTGTCGTTCTCCGGCCTCTCAAAGTGAGGCAAGTTATTTATTGCCTCCTGGGTCCTCTCTGCTTCCTCCTTCTTTTCTTCTTCCCAGAAATCAAACGGGAGCACTTGCTGTGTCGCCTGTAACCACTTTTGTCTCTCTGCTTCTTTCATTTTTTTATTTTCTCATTTGCTTTCTTGTGGATCGCGCAGCACTTTCGGCACTCGCAATATTCATATTCGTTCTGTGGGCATTGGTGGTCCGGGTTTCCAAACCATCGGCAATAGCCGGTATCTCTGTGCTCGCAAGTGATACAGTACGTTCTGTCTTTGTCCGGGTAGAACGTTGTCTGATTCCATCGGATCACCTTTGCCGGTGGCTGGTATTCGCTTGAGCGCACTTTGTAGCCGGAGCTTCGTTTTCCTGCCAGGTGGCACTTCGGACACCTCTCAAACTTGTAGTCATATTCCGCACCGCAATCATCGCAAACGGCCCAATAAAAGCCCTTGCACTTTTTTGATCCTGCGTCGTTTAAGAACTTGGCAAGAATTGAAATGTCGGGAAAACCGAACCGCTTCTGTCTGCTCTGGATGATCTTGTCTGCGATCTCGTTCTGCTGGGCTTCCGACAAGTTCTGGGTACGCTGTTTTATGAACTCGGTCTGTTCTGTATCCGGGAAGCCGTAGTATTCTCTAAGTCTGTCTATCAGCATGTTTCGGCCTCCTGTTCCCATTTGTTCTGAAGCTGTATGTAAAGTGCACCTTCTGGCCGTCCTTCAGCTTTCCAATCCTCGATGTGGGCCTGGAAGGTTTCGACGTGAAAATATGTGTTAGTTCGCATTTTCATGTAAAAAAGGTATTCGGGTTTCTTTGTTGCGTCCTCGGTTTCCGGTTCGGTGTTGAGATATTTTGTAAGGCTGAAAAAGTCCGGCGAGTAGTTCTGGTAGTTCTTGCAGAATGAACGCCATGAAAATGTTTTCTGCCAGGTGTCGCTCTGTGCAACCTTGATGTAATTCTGAAGTGCTGCGATCACTTTCTCGGGTGGCTCTTCGGTTCCTATCGTGTCGAATAGTTCCCTTGATTCTTTTTGCACAAAACTCATTAAATTATTTGAGCAGGGTATTTTCCGCTCTTTCGGTGCGACTTTGTTGTGTTCCTGGATCATGTCAAAGCATTGTTTTTGTATTTTTCCGAGCCCAAAAAGGCCCGACTCACGCACGGTGTGTGTATTACCGTCTGCTTCTACATCTTCATTAACATCATCATTATCATTAACATTGTTTGTTTTTTCTAAATCAATTAATTGTTTTGAATTGTTTTTAATTGTTTCAGAATTGTTTTGTAATTGTTTTTCTGTTTCTTCTATTGAATTCGGCGTTTTTCTTGCGTTCTGATTGCCTGCTGGTGCTCCTGCATGCTTTCTTCCAAGGTCTGCGTCGATGTTTGCTTTTATTGCTGTGAATGCAATATCAGCTTCAATTGGTAAGTTCTCCGGTTCTATTCCTTCGAACCTGTATGTGTCCAAGGCATCGTAAAAAGCGAGCCTTGCTTCTGGGTTCTTTATTTTCTTTGCTACTTCGTAGTAGCTTCTGTATTGTGCAGCTTTTGAAATCATTTTTTACTGTTTCCCCTCTATGACTAACTTCTCGAGAAAATCCACGTTCTGGGCGTTGATTCTCGTCTGCTTCTTCAAGTCGGCAATCTCTTGCATGATTACCGCGTCCCTTCGCGCTTGTTCCTGGTTCTTTAATTCCTGCCGGATCACCACCGTGACCGAAAAGAAAAAAATCACCAGGACCGTTCCCGCTATTACTTTCTCACTCATTTCGCCTCCGGGAACCTTAGAAGTTCCCTTTGAACAATCCGCTGTACCAGCTTCAAGCAGGCGCCTTCGTCGTGGCCTATATTGCAGGTGTGGTTGCATTCAAGACTGCAAACGATTGCAATGTTCAGCGGGTGGTCTATTACCCAATTTCCCCACTTGGCGCGGTTTGGTTTGGTGTTCGCTATTCTGTGCGCTCCCTGCCATGTGGAAGGGGTGAGCGTCTTGCCGCAAACTTCACAAACGCCACCGCTTATTGCCAGCGCGTATTGTCTCTGCCAGGTCTCCGCTTCGTTCATTTTGCCTTTCCTATGAAGTAGCTTTTAACCCGGCGCGGTTCGCCGAAACGGTTTTTTACTCTTATCCACTCGTCGCAGATGTTTACTCCGCGTTCCTTCAATTCAAAAATACGGGCCGAAAGTCTCGACTCTCCAAGTTCTTTATTTGCCTGGTATGTTGTTATACTTCCGTGCTTATTTATGTAGTCAAAGACGCGCTGCTGTGTTGTGTCTAAGATCAGTTTTTTTGTTTTGGTACTCATTCTGCTTCCTCCCTAAGAATGATTCCTATTTGTGCAGCCAGCATGTGGCTTGCCTCGATGAGCTTTCCACATTCCTCGGTATCACATTCCCGCTCCGGCTTTGGTATGATGTGACCGGCTACGGTCTCGTATGAATATCCGAGTTGTTCAACGGCGATCATCTTTATGCAATATTTGATTGTCTCGTAGTCATTTCCGGTGACATTGCATATCTGTGTGATATGGCCGTTAAGGTGGTGGTTCTGACTACCTTTGCCTGTCGTTCGTGGCTTATACGGCGGTCTAAAGGTAACCGACACATAATCGTTGTACTTGTCCTGGCATACTCTTAAGACGTTTCTAAGGGCTGTTTGAAGTTCCGGTTCTCTCGGTACTTCAAATACGATTTTTCCTTTTTCGTTCAGTCGCTTAAGTGTGATCTTAATTTCTGCCATGACTTCCTCCTTTTAGAAAACTGGCTCAGCGCTTGTGTCAAACGCTGTGTTAGCTTTTGCTTCTTCTTCCGGGCTTAGCGGCTTTTCGTCGTAGGGTATGTCCTCCGGGAAGGCATCGCCGCTGTCCTTGATCAGCTTTGCTTTTTCTTCTTCAAGGTATTTGATTACCTGGTCTGCTGTGCGTTCCATTCGCCATTGTCCGACTTTTTTGCGTACGTCTCTGAAAATCTCCACGCCGCTTGGTGACTTGGTTGCGAGCAGCTCTTCAATTTTTTTATGCTGTTCTGGAGTGTCTGGGCCTCCTGCAGGACCTTTTTTCGGTGGCTGATTCTGTGGAGCTTCATTCTTTGCGTTCTTGTTATTCTGGTTTCTTGCATTAAAGTCTGGGTTTCCGTCTGGCTTTCCATCCGGGTCTTCGTCGCAGGAAACTCCGAGCATTGCGCAGAGTGTGTAGCGCTTCATGTAAGTAATGGCCGCGCCGAGGTTCTGGGCTGCGTTTCCTTTTGCCAGTGAAATTCCAGGAAGCGGGGTGGTATCTTCCAGCCATTCGCCTGCTGCATTAAAGAGGCGTGTTGTCATGGCTGACATTCCGTTTCCTGCTGTTGTAAGTGTCTGCATAAAGCCGATATTGTGCTTTGCAAGGATCGGGCGCAGTGTGCTTATAACTGTGTCCAGATCGGTGTATTTGTAGTTGTATCCGTTTTTGTCTTTTGGCAAGGTCGGGAATTCAGCCTGTGCTTTTGCAAGGTCTGCCATTAAAGTTTCTAATTTTTCGCTCTGGTTCATACTTGCTCTCCTTTATTAGTTGTAGCTGTATCCGTCTGGATCGTAGCCTGCGTCCTGGTAGCCGCCGTTGTTCTGGCTGCCGCCGTCTCTGCCTCCGAGCAGCTGGATGTCGTTTGCGATAATCTTTACGGCGCTATGTTTCTGGCCGTCCTTTTCCCAGCGGTCCTGCTTTAGGAAGCCGTCGACTGCGATCTGCTTTCCCTTTGTTAAGAATTGCTTCAAACTTTCAGCCTGCTTTCCAAAAATGGAAACATCGAAGTAGTTTGCTTCGTCCACCCATTCCTGGCCTTTCTTTACTCTGCGGTTTACTGCGATGCTGATTTTGCCGACTGCCATTCCGACTGGTGTGTATGTCACCTCTGCGTCTCTTGTGAGGTGTCCGATTTCGATAACGTGATTTATATCCATGCTTGCCATGTTTGGCCTCCTTGATTTTCAAAAACTAGCCGTGCGGGTTTTCCCGCTTGAGCGCCGTCTGGAACGATCCAGGTTTCGACCGGTATGACTCCACCTTTCACTATCACGCGCTCCGCCTGGCTGGGGCTTTTCTTCTTCCGTTGCGGGTCTACGAAGCTTCCCGGCGACTTCCGTTGAAATCATTACTAAGTAAATATTTTGAATAATTGCGGTCTT
>JAEIGA010018238.1_pt1 | contig 10683 bp, 12 predicted proteins | sample 9270691 | NCBI WGS metagenome assembly JAEIGA01 (sample SAMN17057246, study PRJNA624740) | gut metagenome | biome: biome; isolation source: fecal sample | host: Bos grunniens | place: China: Xizang | collected 2019 | reverse complement strand
GCTTATGCTATTGAGTATGACTATGTTGATCCTCAAGAGCTTGATCATTGTTTGCAATTAAAGAAAATTCCTTGTTTATATTTAGCGGGACAAATAAATGGTACTACCGGTTATGAAGAAGCTGCTGCTCAAGGTGTTTTAGCCGGTATCAATGCTGCGCTCAAAGCAAAGGGTTCAGATGAAGAATTTGTTATTGACAGAAGTCAGGCATATATAGGTGTTATGGTTGATGATTTAATTACTAAAGGCGTTGATGAGCCGTACAGAATGTTTACTTCTCGCTCTGAATATCGTTTATATCTTCGTGCCGATAATGCTGATGCCAGACTGACAGAAATGGGGTATAATATAGGTTGTGTCGGTGAAGATAGATACACTGTATTTAAAACCAAGAAAGAGAATATAGATAAATTAACCATATTGGCAAATGAATTATCGGTACGTCCGAGTGAATTGGAAAAATTCGGAGTTAAGAAAGACGGTATGCGTCGTTCTGTTTTTAATTTAATGTCCTATGATGATGTTTCACGTGAAACAATTTATAAAATTTGGCCAGAGCTTGCTGAATTTAGTGATGATGTGTACGAAGCTGTAGAAATTGAATCAAGATACTCAGGTTATATAAAACGTCAGATGGCTGATATTGAGGTATTCAAAAAAGACGAAAAACTCAAAATAAGGGAAGATATTGATTATCATAAAATAGGCGGATTATCTAACGAAATGGTTATAAAATTATCTAGAGTAAGGCCTTCAACGATCGGAGAAGCTTCTCGTATATCAGGAGTTACTCCTGCTGCAATAATGGCTATTTTAGGATATATAAAGAAATGACAGAACCGGCTAAAAATATAGAAAAATACTATCCTGACAGAGAAGAAGCATATAAATTATGGGAAGAGGGGATACAGCATAGATTATCAAAAGAATATGGATTTACTTTTGAGCATGAATATCGTTTTCATACACAAGGAGTTGCTAAAGCTGCTGAAAAAATAGCTTACCATGTTTCCGGAATGGATGCTGAAAAAGCATTTATTCTAGGACTATTGCATGATTTCGGAAAAAGAATCGGCGAAAAATTTGAAGGACGCTTTCATGGGCAAGAAGGCTATGAAAAAATGTGTGAAATGGGATATTTCGACGTGGCAAAAGTTTGTCTTACACACACATTTCCGGATAAGGATTTTTCCGATGATGAATTTTCATATCCTATGGAGTGGAAAGTTTGGTCAAAGCAAACATTATCTAATATAGAGTATGACGATTATGATTATTTGATAGCTTTATGTGATAAGTTTTTTGAAGGAATGTCTATGGTTTCCATTGAGAAAAGGGTTGATGGAATCGTCAGAAGATACAATTTGGATGAAAAACAAAAAGTTTTACTATGTAAACAATCAAATAAATTAAAGGAATATTTTGATAAGAAAACAGGTTGTAATATATATACAATTTTGGGAATAGAGGAATAATGCAAAAATTCAGTTATCATACACATACGAATTTTTTAGGTTTTGATGGTCGTAATACCGCTGAAGAAATGATAAAAAAAGCGGAAGAAATCGGTTTTGAAGAAATAGGTATTTCTAACCATTTTATATATCATCCGAATTTTAAATATGTCGGTGATAAAATGATTTTCACAGATTATGATAAATTTGAAAAAATGGTTGGCGCTACGGTTGATAACATAAGAACAGCGTCTTTAAAATCAAAAATAAAAGTGTTTGTCGGTTTTGAAGTTGACTTTTTTCCCTCTAAACAATGGTGCGATACTTTTGAAAAAATTCGCAAAAATATAGAAATAGATTATTTTATAGGTTCTACTCATATAATGAGGGATGATAACGAAACAGATTTGCATAATTTTTATCATTATTTTAACAATAAACAAAATTTTCCCGATGATGTTTTGCAAAAATATATAGCCAACTACTGGAAAAATATAGCTGAAGCAGTAAAAAGCGGATATTTTGATTTTATTGCTCATATTGATGTTTATAAGATTTTTAAGATTTTTGATCATTTAAGATTTGATGATGAAATAAATAATCTTATCGAAACTTTCGGGAAATATAAGACTCCTTATGAGTTGAATACAAGCGGTTGGACAAAGAATGGTGTTCAACATCCCGATAATAACTTTTTAACTTCTTTACGTGATAAAAATGTTCCCGTAGTGATTAATGATGATGCTCATAGTGTGGATATGCTTGGGCATCATTTTGATAAAGCTGAAGAATTGTTATCTTCGCTCAATTATACAAACAGATGGAAGCTGGAAAAATAGATATGCAAAAATTTAGTTATCATACTCACACTTGCTTTTCTGACGGTAAAAATACCGCTGAAGAAATGATACAACAAGCGATAGATTTAGGTTGGGAAGAGCTTGGTATTAGCGACCATTTAATTGTTCATAAAAACATAGCGGATAGCTTTTCGTGGTATTCTTGGAAAAAAGAACCCAAAATTTTTCATTTTGATTTTAAAAGTATATATGATTCTTTCGCAAAGCATATTGAAGATATACAAGAAATTGCCGGTAAATATAATATAAAAGTCAGGGTTGGTGCTGAGGTAGATTTTTTCACATATTCCGGTTGGTTTGACGAATTTATGAAGTTTAAAGAAAGAATAAATTTGGATTATTATATATCCGGAAATCATTTTCTTTTTATTGATGATGAATGCAGTAACATAATTGATATAAAAGACGCGGCTCACTTGGATATAAAAGAACAAGAAAATTGTATAAGAAGACATTTTAAAACTTTAGGAGAAGCTGCAAAATCAGGAGTTTTCTCATTTATCGCTCATATTGATTATATAAGAAAAACACAAATTTGCGGAAGATTTGATTTCTTGGAAGAAAAGAAAGAGTTGATAAAAGTTTTTACTGAAGCAAATACCGCAACGGAAGTGAGTACAAAAGGTTTAAGAAAGGCTAATGATTTTTACCCTAATAGCGATATGATAAAACAATTGATGGATAATAATGTAAAGTTAGTTATTAGTGATGATGCTCATAGAGTAGGGGAACTGGGGTATAATTTTTCTGATGCGGAAAAGTTTTTTTCTGATAATAATTACTCAAATAGGTGGTTTTTTACTGAAAACAATAAATAAGTTGTTGTTTTTATTCAAAATGTATTTTTATCTTTTTGAAAAATAATGATAATTTTATGTGTTTATAACTGTGTTTTTTATGTTTTAAAAAATATTTTATAAATATATAAATACATTATGAGAAAAATTAGCGATACATACAATGTTTCACGTGAAACATTTTCTAAATTAGAACTCTACCACGAGTCCTTATTGGAGTGGCAGAATAAGTTTAATTTGGTTAGTAAAAACTCTATAGATGATGCGTGGAATCGTCATTTTATTGATTCTATACAACTGGTTAAGTATATTCCCGAGAACGCAAAAAACCTTCTGGATATGGGGAGTGGTGCGGGTTTTCCCGGTATGGTGTTAGCTATCTTGTTTAATGATAAAACACCGTATTTAAAAACTACACTTGTTGAAAGTATAAATAAAAAAACACTGTATTTAAATCATGTTAAAGAGATAACCTCAACCGATGTTGAAATAATAAACGGCAGAGTTGAACAAATTAAAAACAGAAAGTTTGATGTTGTGTCTTCGAGAGCTATGACTTCTTTAGTTGATTTACTGGAATATGCTTATCCTTTATTGAATAAAAAAGGCGTGTGTGTTTTTCCTAAAGGAAAAAGTTGGAACGAAGAAATAAAAGTCGCTAAAAATAAGTGGAATTTTGATTTTGAGGCTTTTGATAGTGAAACATCGGAAGAAGGAAAAATTTTATTAATCAAAAATCTTGTTTTAAGAGGAAAGAAATAATGCCCAGAATTATAGCTATTGCTAACAGAAAAGGCGGTGTGGGAAAAACAACCACCACAGTTAATGTTGCAACCGCCATGGCTGCTGCCGGAAAAAAAGTTTTGGTTATTGATTTAGATCCGCAATCTAATGCTTCTACATCTCTCGGTATTGACAAGCACAGCAATATGATTTCTTCATACGAAGTTATTATCGGCGAAAGGAGTTTAAGTGAAGCGGTTGTTTGGACTGAAATTCCAAATTTTTCCGTTGTACCCGCATCACCTGATTTAGCCGGTGCAGAAGTCGAGCTTATAGATAAAGAGCGTAGAGAATTTGCGTTAAAAGATGCTCTTAATAAAACAGTGATGGGCTACGACTATGTTTTAATAGATTGTCCTCCGTCATTAAGTCTTGTTACCATAAATGCGCTGGTAGCTGCTGATGCGGTAATCGTTCCTTTGCAATGTGAATATCTGGCTCTTGAAGGGATGACTGATTTAATCAGCAATATAAATTTGATAAAAAAGCATTTTAATCCGAAATTGGAGCTTCAGGGTGTTGTTCTGACAATGTATGACGGCAGAAACAATCTTACGCAAATGGTTGAAGAAGATGTTCGTAAATACTTTGGAGATAAAGTTTATAAAACCGTAATTCCGAGAAATGTACGTGTATCTGAAGCACCATCACACGGAAAGCCTGTTTTGTTATATGATTTTAAATGTCCGGGCTCACAAGCATATATTAATCTTGCCGGCGAAGTGTTGAAACGAGAAAAGGAATTGATAGCATGTTAGATAACAACAAAAGAAAAAGTCTGGGTAGAGGATTAGGTGCTTTACTTGGTGAAGACAGTACTATCTTAAGAGAAAATTCTGAAACGAAAATAGTAGAAAAAAACAACGGAGCAGAAAAAATCTCCATTGATATGTTGTATGCAAGTCAATTTCAACCGCGTTTAGATTTTGATAAAGAGGCTTTAGATGCTCTTTCTGCTTCAATAAAGGAAAAAGGTGTATTACAACCTTTGTTGGTAAGAAAAGATAGTAACGGTAAATATGAGATTATTGCCGGAGAAAGACGTTTTAGGGCAGCGAAACAAGCAGGGCTTAATGAAGTTCCAGTAATTATAAAAGAAATGGATGATAAAGAAGTTCTTGAGGTTGCTTTAGTTGAAAATCTTTTGCGAGAAAATTTATCTGCCATAGAAGAAGCTGAAGGCCTTCAAAGATTAATTAATGAATTTTCACATACTCAAGAAGCTTTGTCCGAAATAATAGGTAAGTCAAGAAGTTATATAGCCAACACCCTTCGTTTATTGGTTTTGCCCTTGGAAATTCAGCAAATGGTTCGTAACGGAAAAATTACTGCCGGTCATGTCAGACCTTTAATAGGGCTTGAAAATTCCGTTGAGTTGGCTCGAAAAATTGTTGAAAAAGGTCTCAATGTTCGTCAGGTTGAGGCGTTGGTTAAAAATAATAAAAAAGCTCCCGAAAAAAAGGTGAAGCAAAATGACGATATTGTTGACATAGAAAAGAACATAAATAAAAAACTCGGATTAAAGGTTAAAATATCAACCGCAAAAAATGGTGGCGGGAAAGTTGTTTTGAGTTACACAAATCTTGCACAACTTGATAAGATAATTGACATTTTAAGCCAAAGTAATACACTCTAATAAACTTAATTAACAAGGTAGATAAAAGGATAAAAAATGACTATTTTAGAAAAGATGATTGCAAACTGTAAAGAAGCAGGATTTGAAGCTACGGAAAATATTGAAAAAATTGCTCGTGCTAAAAATATGATGTTCGGTGAAAACGAATGGCACAGATGTCCGTGTGATGGCAACAATGACAACCGTTTTTGTATTTCAGAACTTTGCCGTAGCGATATAGAAAGAGACGGAATTTGTCACTGTCGTTGCTATAAAAAAGCAAAATAAAAGTAACTATATTTTTACGGTCTTGTGACTAATATATCTGAAAATTAAAATATAGAAGGATAAGTCCCATGATGTTCTTAAAGAAACTATTTTTAGGTTTAGCCGCAATAGCATTAATATTTATCGGCGGTAGCGGAACGCAAAGCTCAAGTGTTTTGATGCAGGGCGGAGGTTTGATAGGGCTTATTTTAGGGCTTGTTGTTTTATATATTTTCGGAAAACTTGTATGGAGAGCAATGGGGTGTTTGCCATCATTGTTGGTTATTCTCGGTATAGTGGGATTTATTCTTTATGCCATAGGTGCTTTTGATGGCGGTGTACAAAACGTTATTCCTAATTTACAAAAATTTATAGGCGCCGGAAAAACACAACAAGGGGCAACAAACGAAAATTCGAGAGTGCTACAACTGGAAGAACAGCCGAATGCTCCTGTTTTGGGTGAAAACTTTAATGATATAAAAATGCCTGAACCGGCTGTTGTTCCGCAACAATCTCAAGCGCCTGTTATAAACAAAGAAGTTGCTACCGAATCGGTAAATGTCGGGGAAGCAACACAAACTGTTGTTGATACTCCGGCTCCGCTTCCACCTCAACAAGTCCCGGTTAGAGAACCGGAAAGAGAAAGCGGCGGAGTAATGGGATTTGTTAATAGTCTTTTAGGCGGAGGAAACAGTTCACAGGCAGTTTCACAACCCCAGAATTTTAATCCTAACGACTATCCTGCAGTATATGGCTCTGTACAGGTTATCAATGCTGATACATTGAATATGAGAAATCATTACATAAGACTTTACGGAATTGATGCTCCTGAAAAAAATCAATCTTGTGCTAATGCTCAAGGCCGTTCCTATGCTTGCGGAAAAGAAGCAGCTCGCTGGTTGCAAGATTGGATACAAGACGGAGAACTGGAATGTCATGTTCTAAAACAAGATTCTAAAGGTAACGTTGTTGCGACATGTGCTTACGGACAATATGATTTGGGCGCGGCTCTTGTCTCTGCCGGATGGGCTGTGTCATTACCTAACAACTCAATTTATCGTCCTTATGAAATACAAGCTCAAGAAGCTCGCAGAGGAATGTGGCAAGGACAATTTTATAAACCATGGGATTGGCGTGAAATTCAATCTAAAAAACCGAAAATAAAAATAATAAAACCCAAAACCAAAAAACGTTTATGGGATTATATGTAGGATAAAAATGGAATTTATCTGTAATACGGAAGAAGATACTGTCAGATTAGGGCAAAAATTATCGTCTATTGCAAAAAAAGGCGATGTTTTTGCCCTTTATGGCACTCTTGGTATGGGAAAAAGTGTTTTTTCTCGAGCTTTCGTTAAAAGTCTGACTTCTGCAAATGAGGTTCCCAGTCCGACATTTACGTTGGTTCAAGTTTATGAAGCAAAAGATTTTGATATATATCATTTCGATTTATATCGCCTGAAATCGCCTGAAGAAATTTTTGAAATAGGTATGGAAGAAGCCTTATATGATGGAGTTTGTTTGATTGAGTGGCCTGAAAAAATGCAAGGGTATTTGCCGAAAAATATTTTTAGGTTAGAGATAACTCCCTATGAACAAGGGCGAAAAATAAAAATAGAAACAACTGATGCCGATAAAAAATTGAGGTTACAAGAGCTAAATGACTGAAAATATTCACGCAACAACAGTCGCTTTTGAAAACAAAGGAATTTTAATCATAGGAAAGTCCGGAGCAGGAAAATCTGACTTGGCATTGCGTTTAATTATGAATAAAAATGCTGTTTTGGTTGCTGATGACAGAACAGATGTTGAAAATGTAAACGGAATAATAAATGTCTCCTGTCCGAAAAATATACAAGGAAAATTAGAGGTTAGAGGAATAGGTATTGTTGATTTCCCTTTTTTATTTTCAGCTGAATTAAAACTGGTTGTTCAACTGGTTTCTGATTATGCGGAAATAGAAAGGCTTCCTTTACCCGGATATAAAGAAATTCTCGGAGTAAAAATTCCGCTTATAAAGATTCATCCTTTTTCATCATCTGCAGTAGAAAAAATAGTTTTATCTTGTTGTAAAAAATAATCAATTACTTGCAAAATAAATAGCCTTACTTTATCATTTGAACATATTTTATAAGGAAGAGCTAATGTTTAATTATATAGAAAAATTTTTACGCGGACTTGGAAAACCTTTAATAGGTTTTATTTCTCGTTTAGGAAAACTTACAATTTTTATCGGCAGAACATTGTATAATTGCATAACCCCGCCTTTTTATCTTAAATTACTGTTGAAACAAATGGTGGATATAGGCTTTTATTCTTTGCCTGTTGTGGCGCTGACAACTGTTTTTGCCGGTATGGTTATAGCTCTTCAAACAAATGCCGGTTTTTCAAGTTATGGTGCAGAAAGCGCGGTAGCACAAGTTGTTTTAATTGCCGTAACCAGAGAACTTGCACCGGTTTTTTCAGGTTTAATGGTTGCAGGAAGAATTGGCGCAGCTATGGCGGCAGAATTAGGAACAATGCGTGTTACCGAACAGATAGATGCTTTATCAACCCTATCAACCAATCCGTTTAAATATTTGGTTACACCTCGTATGTTAGCAGCAATTTTAGTGCTTCCGCTATTGGTTTTAATTGGTGATATAATCGGTATTTTGGGCGGATATACTGTTGCTATTTATCAACTTGAATATAATGCGGCAAATTACATAAATACCACAATAAATGAGCTACAGATGATAGATATTTATACCGGTGTAATAAAAGGAGCTGTTTTTGGTGCAATCATAGCATTAATGGGTTGTTATAACGGTTACGAATCCAAAGGAGGAGCACAAGGTGTAGGTAATGCTACAACAAATGCGGTGGTTTCTTCGTCTATATTAATTTTGATATGCAATTATATTATAACCGGAATGATTTTTACTAAATAAGGAGCCTGAGATGAAAGCAAAAATATCGGTTAAAAATTTACATAAATCATTCGGTCATAAAGTTGTTTTAGACGGTGTTGATATAGATATTGCCGAAGGGGAATCTTTGGTCGTAATCGGTGGTTCGGGAACCGGAAAATCGGTTTTGATTAAATGTATTCAAGGTATAATAACTCCTGATGAGGGTTCTATAAAAATTAACGGAAAAGAGTCCGTCGGAGCAGATAGAAAAGAAGCCGAAAAATTATATTCTAAAATGGGGATGCTTTTTCAAGGCGGAGCGTTGTTTGACAGCTTAACCGTATGGGAAAACGTTGCTTTCGGGCTTATTGAAAATCAAAAAATGCCTCGTAAAAAAGCAAAACAGGAAGCTGTAAAATATTTAAGACAAGTAGGATTAAGCGAAGATGTTGCAGATTTATCTCCTTCGGAACTGTCCGGAGGTATGCAAAAAAGAGTAGGGCTTGCCAGAGCGATTGCAACCAATCCGGAAATAATCTTTTTTGATGAACCTACAACCGGACTTGACCCGATAATGGCAGATGTAATTAATGATTTAATTATTAATTCGGTAAAAAAAATCGGAGCAAGTGCTTTAACCATTACGCACGATATGGCTTCTGCACGTAAAATTGCCGATAGAATAGCAATGTTATATAAAGGAAAAATTGTGTGGCAAGGTTCTGTTCAAGAACTTGATACAACAGACAATCCTTATGTAAGACAATTTGTGCAAGGTTCATCACATGGTCCTATCAAGGTTGAAATATAACGGAGGATGAAATGGCTAAAAAAACTCTGATTCAATATGTTTGTCAAAATTGCGGTTCAACATATCCGAAATGGCAGGGAAAATGCGATTCCTGCGGAGAATGGAATACTATAATTGAAGAGCAAACGGGAGGAGAGGGTTTTTCTAACTTTAATCCGAAAAACAAAGGTAAAATAATCGATTTTGTATCTTTAAGCGGAAGTTCACAACTGATTGAACGTATAGGCACAAAAATAAAAGAATTAGACAGAGTAAGCGGAGGTGGATTAGTTCCGGGCTCTGTTATTTTAGTAGGTGGTGATCCCGGTATCGGAAAATCCACGTTATTACTTCAAACTTGTGCAAGTATATCAAATATCGAGAGCAAACCGGAATGTTATTATATCTCGGGAGAAGAAGCTTTAGACCAGGTTCGTATCAGAGCAAAAAGGCTCGGGTTAGAGCAATCTCCGGTAAATCTTGCCTCAGCAACCGATGTAAGAGATATTGTTGCCACATTAGAAAAAACTAATGCCAAAGTAGTGGTTATCGATTCTATACAGACTATGTATCTGGAAGAAGCAGAATCCACCCCCGGAAGTGTTTCACAGGTTAGAGCTTGTGCTTATGAACTTATAAAACTGGCAAAGAAGAAAGGATTCGTTTTATTCTTGGTCGGACATGTAACAAAACAAGGGTCAATAGCCGGTCCCAGAGTTTTGGAACACATGGTGGATACTGTTTTGTATTTTGAAGGTGAAAGAGGTCATCAGTTTCGTATTTTGCGTGCCGTTAAAAATCGCTATGGAGCTACTGACGAAATAGGTGTTTTTGAAATGCAGGATAAAGGTTTGGTAGAGGTTGAAAATCCTTCCGCTTTGTTTTTAGCCGAAAGGCAGGGGAATATATCCGGTTCTTGTGTGTTTGCCGGAATAGAAGGTTCACGACCGGTATTGGTGGAAATTCAAGCATTAGTCAGTCCGACAGGTTATGCCAGTCCCAAGAGAGCGGTAGTCGGTTGGGATTCCGGCAGATTATCGATGGTATTAGCCGTATTAGAAGCAAGAGGTGGACTAAACTTAAGCAGTCAAGATGTTTACCTCAATATTGCCGGTGGTTTAAAAATATCAGAGCCTGCAGCTGATTTAGCCGTTGCCATGGCAATAATATCATCATTAACTAACCACCCTCTACCTGCTGATATGGTTATTTTTGGTGAAATC
>JAEIGA010018237.1_pt1 | contig 10684 bp, 9 predicted proteins | sample 9270691 | NCBI WGS metagenome assembly JAEIGA01 (sample SAMN17057246, study PRJNA624740) | gut metagenome | biome: biome; isolation source: fecal sample | host: Bos grunniens | place: China: Xizang | collected 2019 | reverse complement strand
TTAGACTCTATTGATGCACTAGAGATAATCTTGATTCTAGAAAAATACTACGGTGTGAAACTTGCAAATTCTGCAGAAGCAAAACCAGCATTCTATTCTGTAAAAACTCTTGCAGAATACATTATGCAAAACCGTAAATAAAAATGGGAGTAGTAGTAACAGGAGTTGGAATTGTATCGGCACTAGGCATAGGTGTGGAAAAACAGCTTGCGGCAATGCGTAAAGGGGAGAGTGGTATATCATCTTCACCTACATTGCTACGTACAACACACAAACTTCCTGTTGGTGAGCTAGCCTTGAGCAACGAGCAGTTGCATGATATTTTGGATATTCCTCATAAAGAAAACCTTTCGCGTACAGCACTTTTGGGCATTCTTGCAGTGAAAGAGGCTATGTCTTGTGTAGAAATTGATACTTCAAAAAGAATAGGTTTGGTGTCTTCTACTTCTGTGGGTGGTATGGACCTTACAGAACATTTCTTTGAGGAATTTATGCAAGACTCTACAAAAGGCAGACTTCGTGATGTAAAAATGCACGATTGTGCAGCGAGCACTGAGGCTATCGCAAAATATTGTGGCATAAATGGTTATACTACAACCATTAGCACAGCTTGCTCTTCTGCTGCTAACGCTGTAATGGCAGGAGTAAAACTACTGAAACACAATATAGTAGATTATGTTTTAGTGGGTGGAACAGACGCTCTTAGTGCTTTCACACTCAATGGCTTTAAATCGCTTATGATATTGGACGAAAACAAATGTCGTCCTTTTGATGCTACCAGGGCAGGACTAAATCTTGGAGAAGGTGCAGGTTATTTATTGCTTCAAAGAGAGGAAGATGCCACTGAGATTTACGCTCGTGTTGGAGGATTTGCAAATCGCAATGATGCTCATCACCAAACAGCTTCTTCTGCGGAGGGTAATGGTGCATTTTTAGCAATGTCTGATGCACTTAAAATGGCTAATATTTCGCCAGATGAGGTAAGTTATATAAATGCCCATGGCACTGGAACTGGAAATAATGATGCTTCAGAAAGTGCAGCATTTGTGCGTTTGTTTGGAGAAAATGTTCCAGCATTTAGTTCAACAAAGGCATTTACTGGGCACACCCTTGCGGCTGCAGGCGGTATAGAAGCGGTATTTTCTGTACTTGCAATAAAATATAGTTGCATATTCCCAAACTTAAACTTTAATACACCTATTTCAGAATATGGTTTAACTCCAGTTTGCACATACAAAGAAGGTGTGGAAATAGAAAATGTGATGACCAATTCATTTGGTTTTGGAGGTAATTGTAGTTCACTTATTTTTACTAGATAAACTCTTAGGTAATGATGAAATGTTATGTAAATAGGGTGGTAAGAGACGCCGATGTGGTAACTGATATTAAACTTTTGATACCAGATGCTGCTCAACGTCGTCGTATGAGTAAAGTAATAAAAAATGCTGTATCTACAGCCGTAGAATGCGTAGGCGGAGTAGAAAATATCGACTCTTTGGATGCAATTATTACTGCCACAGGATGGGGATGTTTAACAGATAGTGAACGTTTTCTTCGCAATGTAATTAATGACAAAGAACAATTGCTAAACCCAACACCTTTTATTCAGTCAACATTTAATACAATAGGTGGTCAGATAGCGCTTCTTCGTCACAATCATTGCTACAATGTAACCTATGTAAATCGTAGTCATAGTTTTGAAGATGCACTTCTAGATGCAATGATGCGCATAGCCGATGGCGAAAGTAAGAACATTTTGTTAGGTGCATTTGATGAAACTACACCATCTGCTCACACTATTTTGGAGCGTATGGGTGTATTTCGCAAGAACAAAGACGGTGAAGGAGCTGTTTTTGCTACACTTACGGCAGAAAAAACTCAGACAAGTTTGGCAGAAATAGACTCAATAGACTTTTTACAATCTTCTTTGACCGAAGACGAATGTTTAGCAAAATATGCTTCTTTATCAGAAAGCAAATTGCTTTACATTAATTTTGCTGAATATGGATTATTTCCTACATCTTCTGCTTATTGTTTTGCCGAGGCTGTTAGACAAATAGAAGATGGTGCAAAAGAAGTTATTATATACAACGAATATTTTGGTTCAACACCAGTAGTGATAAGAATTAAATGTATTGGCTAATTGCAATATTGACGATATTGCTCGTACTCTTCATCGTGTGGGTATGGACAGTGGCATATGTGGGTAGTAATGTCTACATAAAAACCATTTGCAAGACTGACGTAAAAGACAAAGTTGTTTCTCTTACATTCGACGATGGACCAGATGAGGTGATGACAGAAAAGGTGCTTGATGTGTTGGGGAAATACAATATTAAGGCAATCTTTTTTTTAGTGGGGAGTAAGGCCGAGAAATATCCACACATTGTACGTAGGATATACTCAGAAGGACATATAGTAGCAAATCATACGTATTCTCATTGTGGGAATTTCCCTTTTTGGCATGGAGAAAAGGTGGAGAAAGAACTTACAAAATGTGCAGAGGCAATACAAAAAATAATAGGTAAAAAACCAAAACTATTTCGTCCACCATTTGGTGTTACAAACCCAGTTATAGGCAAGGTTCTTCGTTCTTTGGGTTTTAAAACAATAGGCTGGAGCATCAGATCAATGGATACAGTAATGGTTACAAAAAGAGAATATATTGCTCAAAATGTAAAAAGAAACTTACATCCGGGAGCAATAATTTTGCTTCACGACAGATGCCCAAAGGCAGATGAGTTACTAGAAAATATTATAGAAAGTACACTTAAAGAGGAGTATAGTTTTGCTTCCTTAGATAAAATAATAGATTTGCAAGCGTATGAAGATTAAATTAATAATAATTTCACTCATGTTTTCTCTGGGGTTAGGTCTCTATGCTCAAAATATAGATTTGCATCAGTTTCAGACAGAGTTACAGGAGAAAAACGAGGATGTCGTCTCAATAAAATGCAGATTTAAGCAAACAAGACAAGTGTCTTATCTTGCTTCAGCAGTAGAAAAGGAGGGAGATTTCACCTTTACAAAATCCAATGATATATTACTAGCTTTTGATGATGGTGATTATATAAAGATGACAACTGAGTACTTTGAGATGAAGACAGCAGGAAATGTGGTCAAAACCAAAGTAAACTCAAATCCAATGCTAAAAAACTTAAGTTCTATTTTATCAACTTGTGTGTTGGGAGATTTTGATAAGATGAACAAGAATTTCGCAGTAGATATTAAACAAAATCAAACAGAGTGGACAGTTACTCTTACTCCAAAGCAAAACAAAGTTGCAGCAAAAATTTCAAATATTATAATATATTTTGACAAAGCGGATATGTCTTTAAATTTACTTAAAATGATAGAGAAATCTGGAGATTATACCGCATATACTTTCACAAATAAACATGAGATTAGAAGATAATTTTTATAAGATTCATGCAATAGAGCAGATAGAAAATGATTATAAAATAGGGGTGGAATTAATGCCAACCCATCCTATTTATGCAGGGCATTTCCCAGAGCAACCTGTTGTGCCTGGCGTATGCACGCTAACAATCATTAGAGAGTGCATTGGCAAAATCTTGTGTAAATCTGTTTCATTTGCCACTATAAAAGAGTGTAAATATGTGTCTGCCTTGATACCAGAAGAAGGCTTGAAATTAATTATAAATCTTACATTGTCTGCAGACGGTGGAGTAAAAGCAGTGGTAGAAAGAGTGAGCGATAATCAAATTGCACTTAAATTAAAAGCAAACTTAAAGCAATGAGTGCACAGCAATTAACATATAAGGAACGAATGTCGGCACTTAAGTGCGTGGTACTTATGCCTACATACAATAATGCTGGCACTATTGCAAAGGTGATTGCAGATGTAAAACAATATTCCGAGGATGTTATTGTTGTAAATGATGGCTCAACTGACGATACAAAAAATATTCTTGCTTCTATTGCTGATATTAAGGTAATTGATTATCCAAAAAACAAAGGCAAGGGATATGCCTTGAAACTAGGGCTTCAAAAAGCATACGAATGGGGCTATCGTTATGCAATTACAATAGACTCCGACGGACAACATTATGCAGATGATATTCCTACTTTTCTAGATAAAATAGAAGAAAAACCAGATAGTTTACTCATAGGCGCGAGAAATCTTGCTGCAGATAATATGCCTTCAAAAAATACTTTTGCCAATAAGTTTTCAAACTTTTGGTACAAAGTAGAGACAGGTAAAACGTTATCTGATACACAGTCTGGTTATAGACTATATCCACTTGAAAAACTTCAAAAAATCCACTTTATAACTAGAAGATATGAGTTTGAAGTAGAAATTATTGTTCGTGCAGCCTGGCGAGGTGTAAATGTAGAAAATATTCCAATCAAGGTTTATTATCCACCTGTAGAAGAACGTGTTTCCCATTTCAGACCACTACAAGATTTTACTCGCATTAGCATCCTGAATACTGTGCTTGTGCTTTATGCTATCCTTGTTTACTACCCTTGGAAGTTTTTAAGATTATTTACTATAGCAAATATTAAAAGCTTTATAAAAAAACAAATCCTTCTTAGTAAAGAATCAAATTTGAAAATAGCGGCTGCAATGGGTTGGGGAGCCCTTTGTGGAGTTTTGCCTATTTGGGGATATCAAATGGCATTTGCGGGAGTTTCGGCTCACTTTATGAAGCTGAACAAGATGGTAGCAATGGCATTTTCGAGTTTTACAATACCACCACTCATTCCATTTATACTTTATGGAAGTGTGTTGCTGGGTGCAGAGGTGTTATGTATAGAAAATGTATTTACTTTAGATAATATTTCATTGGAATCTGCATCTCAGAGTGTTGCCCAATATATAGTAGGGAGTGTGGTTCTTGCAATAGTATTAGGATTAGCAGTGTTTATATTATCACTTTTGGTAATGATTATTTGCAAACGTAAACCTAAAAATGAGTAGAATTTTTATTTACATATACGATTGGTTTGAAAAACATAGGGTAGCATTTTGGGTTATTCTACTTTCTCTTGTGGCTGTACTTGCAGTAATGGCTTCTAAGGTAAGTTATGGGGAGAATATTACAAACTTTTTCAACAATTCTAGTGAAGAAAAAAACGCTACATTTGAGAATCTGGCAGTAAAAGATAAAATTATTGTTTTAATATCTGGTAATGACCCAGATAGCATAATCTCTTCTGCCGAAATTTTTGAGCAGCAGATAGAAACACTAAAAGAAGAAAATCTTGTAAGTGCAATTACTGCAAGTGCAGATGAAGAAACAATAGGAGGTGTTATTTCTTTTGTTTATAAATACCTGCCAATATTCCTTACAGACGAAGATTATAAAGCATTAGAAGAAAAAATATCTTCAAAAAGTATTGAGAGCCAAATAGGAAATGTTTACAATGTGCTTACTTCGCCATCTGGAATGGTAATAGGCGATGTTGTAATGCAAGATCCACTTAATATAGGCACTCCACTTCTTCAAAAATTTGAAAAGTACAATCCAAACTTAGAATACGAAATATACAACGGCAGACTTTTTACAAGTGATTTGTCTACTATGCTTATGTTTATCCAGCCAACCAATGGTATGGGCGACACTGGTAGTAACGACCGCTTGGTAAGCGTGCTAGAGCATGCAGAAGCAAATGCAGAGATAAATGGCGTTAGCATAGATTGTATTGGAGGCCCAGTCATTGCAGTTTATAATGCGAGACAAATAAAACAAGACACAATGATTACGCTCTCCCTAGCTATGGTGGTGATATTGCTTGTTATTTATCTGTCGTTCAAAAACAAAAGGTCAATACCACTTATTATTGTTCCACCATTGTTTGGTGCATTGTTTGCGTTAGCGATGGTATGGCTTGTAAAAGGAGAAATATCTGCCATTGCCATAGGTGTAGGTGCGATAGTGCTAGGTATTGCACTTAGTTATTCGATACACATAGTATCTCACCTAAATAGCAAGTCTTCTCCAAGAGAAATAATAGAAGAACTAACAGAGCCTCTTACCATAGGTTGCTTCACTACAATAGGTGCATTTGCGGCATTGATATTTACTCCATCTGTCTTGTTGCAAGATATGGGGCTATTTTCTGTGTTCACTCTTATAGGCACAACTATATTTTCCCTTGTATTTATGCCTCAATTCCTAAGAGGTTTTGATTCTACCCAAAAGAGTTTCTTGCTAGATAAAATAGAACAATTGGTTGGATATAAATACGATGGCAACAAATGGGTGATACTTTCTATTTTGGCACTGTTTGTGGTGGCGTTATTCTACTATCAAGATGTAGAATTTGACGAAAATATGTCACATATAAACTATATGCCAACACATATTGTAGAGGCAGAAGAACGCTCAAAAGAAATATTTGGCGATGATAGTAAAACTGTGTATATAGCCACTGGAGGAAAAGACTTAAAAGAATTAACTACCGAATATAAAGAACTAGAAAATATTCTAAATGCTTACAAGGCAGATAGCCTAATAAGCGATGTTGTTACACTTTCAGACTTTGTTGTTCCTACTGACGTGCAACTTGAGCGAATAGAAAAATGGAATAATTTCTGGAGTGCAAATAAAGCTGAGGTTCTTGCTGAAATAGAAAAACAAGCTCAAAAAAATGGATTCAGAGCAGGTGCGTTTTCTCGCTTCAAAGATATTTTAGAAAAAGAATATTCTGTTTGCAATTATTCAAAAGAAGATATAGCATCTGTACCACTTATTTCGGAATGGATGACCTTGTCAGAAAATAATACATCGCTACTTTCTTGCATCACAATAGATAGTCAGCAAAAAGAAGAAGTGTATAACAAATTAGAAGAACTTCCTCACACAACAGTGATAGATAGGGGATATTTTTCTTCAAAAATGGTAGAAACTACCACTGATGAGTTCAACTATATTTTACTAGTATCTTCGCTTATAGTGTTCCTTACCCTTTATATTTCATATGGACGTTTGGAACTAACACTTCTTACATTCCTTCCTATGGCTATAAGCTGGGTAATTATACTAGGACTTATGGCTTTGCTAGATATTAAGTTCAATGTAGTAAATGTGATTCTTGCCACGTTTATATTCGGTATAGGCGACGACTTTAGTATTTTTACAATGGACGGGCTACTTCAAGAGTATAAAAATGGCAAAAAAGTGTTTGGAGCACACAAAATAGCAATATTCTTCTCGGCATTTACAGCTATTGTGGGTATGGGTGTGCTTATTTTTGCTCAGCATCCAGCCATGAAATCTATTGCATTAATATCTGTATTGGGCTTAGGTATTGTGGTACTAGTATCTTATACTGTTCAGCCAATGCTGTTTAGATTTATTGTTACAAAACAAACAGAAAAAGGCGGATTCCCATTCACTATTTTGAGTATTTTTAATACCCTATATTGCTTCCTTTATTTCTTGTGCGGTTGTATATTCTTGCAACTTTATATGCTGCCAATTTTGATTTTGCCACTTAAAAGGGAGCGAAAGAAACTTGCAGTGCACAAGATGATTTATTGGATAATACGTATCTATCTTTATACAGTAAATGTAAAAACAGTTAGAGAAAATCCATTTGGCGAAACATACAAGAAACCTGCTCTTATAATAGCAAATCATCAATCATTTATTGATATATTATTGTTGCTTTCAACATCGCCAAAAATAGTGATGATGACTAAACATTACGTTTGGCAATCTCCAATTTTTGGATGGATAGTAAGATATGCCGACTTCTTTAGTGCTGGTAATGGATATGAAAACCTAGAGGAAAAACTTAAGGAACGAGTGGCAGAAGGTTATTCTGTGATGGTGTTCCCAGAAGGAACTCGTTCTGCGGATTGCTCTATACAGCGTTTCCACAAAGGTGCATTCTATCTTGCAGATTTGCTCAAACTAGATATTCTTCCTATGCTTATATATGGCACAGGTAATATCTCATCAAAACGTCAAGCCTTCTACATCAAACGCGGAACAATAGCAGTGCGTACATGTCAGAGAATAGAGTATGGCGACAAATCATTTGGCTCTACATACCAAGAACAAGCTAAGATGTTCCGTAAATGGTATATAGAACAATATAGACGCTATTGTGAAAAGTGGAGTAGAACTACAGATGCTTACTTCAAAGATGCATTAATTAAGAATTATATCTACAAGGGTCCAACGCTTGAGTGGTATATGAGAATAAAATGTCATATGGATGGATATTACGACATTTGGGATAGACTTATTCCACGCGATGCAACAATTACTGATATGGGTTGTGGATATGGTCAAATGTCATTTATGTTGGCTCTTTTGTCGGCAGATAGAACAGTGCTAGGTATAGATTACGATAGTGAAAAAATAGATCAATGTAATCATTCGTTCTTGTCTAAGAATGAGAATATTAAGTTCTTATGTGCAGATAGTAGAACAGTGGACATCCCACAATCTGATGTGATATTATTCAGTGATAGTCTTCACTATGTGGATGCAAATTCACAATATGATATACTAAAAAGGGCAATATCAAGCCTAAAAGAAAATGGTATGATAATTGTTCGAGATTCTGATAATAGTAAGAAGGAAGAACATGAGAAGATTGCAAAGTGTGAATTTTGGTCTACTCGTATAATTAAATTTAATAAAACAACAACAGAACTTACCTTTGTGAATCAGCAATGGATGAAAGATTTTGCTCTTGAAAATAATATGAAAATAGAAACTTATAATTGCGGTAAGGATAGTTCTGAAATATTGTATATACTAACAAAATAGGATATGAAACAATATGATGTTATAATAATAGGTGGTGGTTTGGGTGGCCTCTCTAGCGGTGTAATGCTGAGCAAAGAAGGACTAAATGTATGTGTATTGGAACAACATAGTGTGATAGGTGGTTGCTTGCAGTCATTTTACAGAAATGGTCGTGTTCTAGATACAGGAATGCACTATGTTGGAAGTTTGTCAGAGGGGCAAATTATGCACCAATATTTTAAGTATCTAGGTATAATGGATAAACTTAAACTGCATAAACTAGATGAAAATGGATTTGACCATTTCCATTTCAATGACGGTAGTAGCTATTCATATGCTATGGGTCATGAGAGATTTGTGGAGAAACTCTCTTTGCAGTTTCCAGAAGAAAGAGAGGCAATTGTCTCTTTTACCAAGATGCTTAGTTCGTTTAGCGACCTTATTTCAAAAGATGTACTCAAGGAAGGGAAAATCTCTAGTGGAGGTATAGAATTATTGTCTGTTTCTGCATATAATGAAATTGAAAAATATTTTAAGAATGAGAGATTGAAAAGTGTTTTGGGAGGAAATTGTGGACTATATGCAGGTGATAAACTTACCACATCTTTATATGAATATGGGGTGATAACAAATTCCAACATAGAAGGAGCATATTCTTTTGTAGATGGTTCTCAACAGATAGCAGATTTGCTAGTGGAGCAGATAAAACAAAACTGAGGTGAGGTGAGGCTTAATGCAAAGGTCTCAAAGATACATTTGGAATCAGATAAAGTAGAGTATATAGAACTAGCATCTGGAGAGAGACTTTATTCAAAATGGACAATTTCGTCTTTGCACCCAGCAGTTACGTTCTCGTTACTAGAAAATAATACTATTTATAAAAAGGCATTCTTTACTAGAATTAATTCATTGCCAAATACATATGGTATATTTACCACATATCTTTTGCTTAAACCAAATACAGTTAAAAACTTGAATCAAAATCATTATATATTCAATCTTGATGATGTGTGGGAAACTGATACAGATTGTAGTAATTTTGAGATTTCAAGTTTAATGATGTCTATGCAAGCAAATAGTAGAAATGAATATACAGATGTTGTTACTCTTCTAGCTCCTATGAGGTTTAAGCATTGTTTGAAGTGGGAAGACTCAAAAGTAGGTGGTAGAGGTGAGTTTTACAAAGAATTCAAAGAAAAGTTTGCCGAGGCTACCATAGAAATTATGCATAAACATTTCCCTTATATCAAGGAAAATATAGAAAAAATCTATACTGCTACTCCGCTTACATATCGAGATTATACTGCAACGCCAGGGGGTAGTGCATACGGCATTGTAAAGGATTGTAGAAATCCTATAGTAACATTAATGCCTGCTCAAACTAGAATTTCAAACCTATTGCTTGCAGGACAAAATCTTAATATTCACGGATGTTTGGGCACAACAATTTCGTCGGCAGTAACATGTTCAGAAATTTTAGGAATGGAATATTTATCAAAGAAAATAGGCAACGCCTAATAATAAATAATTATTATGATAAAAGATAGAAATCTTCATTACAAGAGTGCGGAAGAGATAAAAGCTTTTCAAGAGGAGAGATTGAGAGAAACATTGGCATACGTGTCAGAGCGTTCTACATTCTATAAAAGAATGTTTAAAGAGCATGGCATAGATGTGTCGCAAATAAATACAATAGAAGATTTAGCAAAACTTCCAACCACATCAAAACAAGATTTGCAGTTCTACAACGAGGAATTCTTGTGTGCAGACCCTGTAGATGTAATAGACTATGTTACCACTTCTGGTACACTAGGCAACCCTGTTACGTTTGCTCTTACAGAAAACGACCTTCAACGTTTATCATACAACGAAGCAAGCTCATTCTCTATTGCAGGGTTTAAGAAAGAAGACGTGATGCAACTAATGACTACTATCGACCGTCGTTTTATGGC
>JAEIGA010018236.1_pt1 | contig 10685 bp, 2 predicted proteins | sample 9270691 | NCBI WGS metagenome assembly JAEIGA01 (sample SAMN17057246, study PRJNA624740) | gut metagenome | biome: biome; isolation source: fecal sample | host: Bos grunniens | place: China: Xizang | collected 2019 | reverse complement strand
GCTATCCGGTTCTATCTCCGGGGGGAATTTCGTCGGTACATCCTTTGCCTTGGACAAGAGCATTCTCTTGATGCACGATGAGCCTTGGCACCTGACCTGGGAATCTGACGGCACTTGGGAGGATAACCGGGGAGGTGGTATGCTCCTTGCCACAACCTTGAATTATAAGGGGGCTTGTGCGCCCTACCTGTACAGACGGCCCGGAAGCGGCTTTATTGCCTTCGGTGAGTGGGATAACGGCGTGCATAACAATTATGGCATCATGCTTTCTGATTATGGCATTGATGGCGAGGTCCACCATAAGTACGAGCTGGTGAATGACATCAGCGGCGAGCGCAACATGATTTACCTGTATGTAGATGATGTTTTGGTTGGCCCCATGAATGATTATTACATTGCTGTAACCAATCAGGGGGTGAAATCTGATTGGGTCAGCGGCAAGGATTTTGTGTTCTCCTATTTTGGCACCTCTGAATTTACGGTTGGCGGTTGCTCCATTGACTATATTGAGGTTAAGGTTCGCTGTGAACACAGTTTTGGCCCGTGGCAGATAGTGAAGGATGCTACCTGCCTTGATGAAGGCACACAGTCCAGAACCTGTAGTCTTTGCGCAGAGACAGAGGAGCAGACAATTTCTTCTACCGGTCATAACTATGGCCAATGGGAAACTGTAACTGCCGCTACTTGTTTGGACGATGGTGCACAGATACATACCTGCTCCAACTGTGGCAGCGTGGAGGATCGAGTGCTTACGGCAACAGGCCACAGCTATGTGGATGGAATTTGCGGTAATTGCCACCAGCGTGATCCTGATTATATTTTCACCAAAGTGACAGGCCGAAGCTTTACGTTGTCGTTTGAAGACGAGGTGTTTGTGAATTTCTACTTCTCAGTTGAGGAGGCGGACGGTGCGCAGTTGGGTATGCTGGTGTTTCATACGGAACCCGATACTGTGGACGCGTCTTCTGCGGACGCTGATTATCAGGCGGTATATGATGCCCAAACCAATCGATATATGGCTCAAACTGCTGGTATTTCTGCCAAGCAGATGGGTGACAGCCGTTATTATGTGGCGTATGCCAAACTGGAAAATGGGCTTTATGTGTATTCTAAAGTCTATGATTACAGCCCGGAGAAGTACGCGTTCAATATGCTGAGCCGGGATAGCACTTCCCACAAGCAGAAGGCTCTCTGTGTTGCTATGCTGAATTACGGCGCGCAGGCACAGAAATATTTTGGCTATAAGACAGATGATTTGATGAATGCGGCCTTAACCGATGAACAGATGGCATTGGTAATTGACTATTCTTCTGATTTATTTACCGGCGCTGTTGCCGCAAATCCCCAAAAGATTGGCAACTTCGGAGCGACAGAGCAGGGCTTCACGAAAAAAACGGTGTCGGTTTCCTTTGATGGTGCGTTTGCGATCAATTATTATTTCACCCCTGACAGCATCGTGGACAACAACATTACCTTCTGCTACTGGACACCGGATGACTATGCTGCGGTGGAAGTTTTGTCCACCAACAATGCCTCCGGTAAGGTCAGAATGATTCCCGTGGAAAACGGCTCTTATTGGGCGCAGATTACAGGAATTGCAGCCAAAGAGATGGATGAAACCTTCTATGTGGCTGGTTTCTATACCTCGGAAGGCGTCGTGTGCAGTTCCGGCGTGGTGGCGTACTCTCTGAGCCGGTATTGCATGAACTATGCGGATAAGCCGTCCTCTGAAATGCAGGGTCTGGCCGCCGCTACAGCTGTATACGGTTACTATGCACAGCAGTATTTTTCCTGATTTGCGAATTTTCCCGCCGGTTGATTCATCAACCGGCGGGAATGACTTTTATTGTGATGATGGGATGGTCATAAAAAACGAATATCCTGATAGCTGGCAGTCAAAATAAGGTGTTGTGAACCAGTTCGACCGCATCCTCATCCGGGCAGCATTGCAGTGCATAGATCGGCACCTGCCGGAACAGGTTTTCGTAAAGGTCCATAATTTTTGACATAAATTCATGATCCCAGCTGTTGACGGTGGTCTGGCTGAAAAGAAGTGAAAATGCTTCGAACCCAAGCTTGCGAATTTGGTTTTGCGATCCCTTGGACAGAACAATAATTCCTGCAATGGGGGCTTGGATATTGTGATAGATTGCGGAAGTTCCGGCCCATGGCGAACCGGATCCGTAAAAACCGTCCTCTTTTTGCAAAATTACGCAGCGATCGCCGTTGATCACCTTGGCTCCCAGATGATGTTCCCACAGCGATGCCTGTGTAGATTTTCCGACACCGGAGGGACCGGAGAATAAAATCATTTTTCCCTGATACAGTACAACGGAACTGTGCAGCAGGAATGCGTGGTGCTGCAGTAAAAGAAGCTCCGCACCGATCAAGTGAAATGGCTGGAATGCAGAAGCGTACAAGCCCCACTTTGAAGCGGGATAATAAAGGATATTGGAACCTGTTGCAGACAAAAGGCAGGCAACCTGACAGCCGTCTGCGCCTGTAAGAGGCGTGTAGATCCGCAGCCAGTTATCGTTGATGCGATAAATTTCCATATGATCTCCGGCGTAAACCGGCGTTTCAGGGAGCGGAAGAGGTTTCTCAATCAACTGAATCGTGAAAATGAAATCAGGTTTTTGCAGTTCGCTGCAACGGAACGTTGAAAATACGTCCGGCAATTGAATACGCTCGGGAAAGGAAAAGCGGATGCAGATGCCTGCGATGGAAATAGAATAATGAAACATAATATAGCAATTTTGTGGTCAATTGATTGTGGAAGAAGGATGTGTTCTCGGTAAAACTATTATATCTTCACACAGCATGATTTTCAATACAAATTTCATAAGCTGGAATCCCCCTAAAGCGCAGAGCGCTTTAGGGGGATTTGCTAGAGATGCAATTGATGTGTAAATCAATCTTCCGTAAAATAGGCGTTTGCGTGGTAGCCGTAAACAACCGTAGCCTCGGCCAGCGCGTTCATGGGGCTGGAGCTATCGGCTGCACGCTGCTGGCAGTAATTGCCCAGGCTGTAAGCAATCACGCCGGTGCAATAGGTTTCGCCGTTGGCTTCGTAGACGCCACAGACATAAATGCTTTCGTCAATTTCCTTGGCGGCGATTCCTGTGTAGGCAGCCCAGTAGGCACCGTTTTCGGCGATGATCATCGGGATGCTGCCGGTGCAGTTTTCTGCGCTGAGGGTTTCTGCGGCGGCGTAGTCGGCGGCAGACCAGTAATAGAAGGTCATGTTATCCTCAACTTCGTGTTCTGCGGTGAAGTAGAAATTGATGGTAAAGGTGCTGTCGAAGGAGGTGGTAGCACTCTTTTTGGTAAAGCCTTCGGTTCTTACGAATGCGCCGGCCTTGCGCTCATCAGGAGTTGCTGCATTCGTGACAAGATCAGCAGAGTAGGGAAGAACCAATGCCTGCTGTTCGCCTGTCAGACCGTCATTCATCAGTGCGTCGGTTTTGTAGCCGAAATACTCCTGTGCGGCTGCGCCGTAGTTCAGCATGGCGACGCACAGCGCCTTCAGATCTTCGTTGTCAGACTTCTCCAAACGGCTCATGGCATAGGTCTTAGGACTGTAGGTGATGACCTCGCTGTAAACATAGGTTCCGTCTGCCTGCTTTGCGTAGACGCACAGATAGATGTCGTCACCCAGATTCTTGGCGGAAATACCATTGGTACGGACCATGTACTTGCCGGTTTCAACGTTGTACTGAGCGCCGGGAATAACGCTTTCGGCGTTTTCAATGCCGGGGGCCGCAGGCTCAGAATTCCAAGTCAACAGACCCATGTCATCGGTATCGATACCCTCTATGGTATAGTACAGATTGACAAGGACTTCGGACTCGAAGGACAGCGTTGCACTGATGGGGGTGATCATTGCGCTGTTGCCGGGAATGTCGGTATCAGGTTCAGATTCATCGCCCAGCATGATGGCAGAAAGGCTATGGAATTCGGGATAGGTTTCAGTAGCGGAAACCCAAGCGTTATTTTCATAGACTTTCATCTCACCGTTTTCGTACATAACGTTGGCCGGTGTGCCGCTGACATTGACCAGTTCCAAACCGTTGTACTTTAGCGTAGAGAAGGAAACCATGCCGGACTCTGCGGCGATCACAACCTGGTAGGCATCATTGACCTTTTGACATTTTGTATAATCGATGGTGTAATACTGTTCGGTGCCACTCTGGACCGCGGTAAGAGTAGTCCAGCCGGAGGTGGTATATACCATTACGGCTGCGTTGTTTCCAATGGCGGAATTGCCGTAGAAGGCGCTGCGGTCAATACCACGGAGCGCAATCTGCAGATCGTGGACATCTCCGGTTTCCTTTACATACAGGACAATGGCGGATTTGATGTTGTCGCCACCGTCCATATAGACCTCATTGTTGGGACCCAGAAGCATGTAGTCGTTGATGCTGGTAACCACGTTGCCGGTATAGGTGGTAGAACCATTGGACAGGGTGCCGTTGCGGTTTTCTGTCCAAGTGGTAGTGCCGGTTCCGATGGAGAAGGAGCCGTTATCATTTTTCATGATAGCCACGTTGCCATTGATTACTTCGTTGCGAAGCTCTGTGAAGGTGGCTCCGTTTTCGCCGTTATTGTAGTGATCGTTGGTTGCACCCATGGGCTGGAAGATCCGCAGACCGTCGATATAGAGGTTTCTGGGAACAATGGGAGCGCCTTCTGCATCGAGGTCGCGTGCCGGAATTCCGCGGATCATAACACGGTAAGTGTAGTCATCGGTTCCGTTGCTAAGAGGCAGGCCGTCCACCCGGATCACGGGGACCTGATGGATGATCTCGTTACCGCCTTCACCGTTTGCGGTCTGGTCGAACTCAACAACGACAGGAATGTTGCGGATTTTGACTTCTGTACCGGCGCTGCTTACCTGATAGACTTCGATTGCCATAACCGCGGAATCGGCGGCATCCGTACGGGAGATCAGCTCGAAGCCGGTGCCGTTGAAAATGAACTGGGCAATGGGGCCGGACTGGTTAATGGTGATGGTGGTCAGCGTACCGGCGCTGGAAGTTTCGGTGCTGCCTTCGTAGAAGTCATCGTGACCGTAGTTCTCTTCCTGATCGACACCCTGAGAGTAATTGTTGCTGTCACCAACAGCGGTGAAGGTGTTTGCGTTGGTCTTGATGTAGGAGATGGCAGGGAAGTCGTCTTCGTAGTACACGACCGTTGCGGGAAGAACCGTAACCTTCTTGTACATCTGAACCTCGTTGCTGATGTCGATGGTGGCATCGCTGTTCTTGGAACCCAAAGCGCTGGGGGCGAAGTCAGCCTCATGGACGGAAATTGCCATCCACATGGCGTATTCTTCGTCCATGAATGCGGTGGGCTTGAAGTTCAGACTGCCGCTGAGGTTGTAGATGCCGTCATCATAGGTGATGGTGGAATCGCTGCCGGACTTGGTGTAGTAACCGTCAGAGTAGGTCAGGCTGTCCACGCCCTGATCGACGAAATCGATCCGGTTAGCGGTGTTGCTGTTCATCAGATCATAGAAAACGCCGTTGTCATTGACAAAATTGTAGGTCAGCTCGGAATCTTCCATGCCGGTATTGATCTCGATGTACTCAAAGGTACCGTTGAGCTGATAGCCCAATGCTCCCAGATAGGAGAAGACCAGATCCTTGCCGCTGAGCCAGTTATTAACGCCGGTTTGGACACCGCTAGCTGCAATTGTGTAGGTGGTCATGTCACCCTTGAAGGTGCCATCTATATAAAGCTTGATGGTGTTGGTTCCGTTGGCATTTACGGTATTGACCAGCTTATAAGTATAGTTGGTTGTAGCCATGTTCTCGATGCCACGAACACCGAAGTTTCTGTGTTTGTTGGAGGTGTCGGTGCCGTAAGTGCCATGATAGCCGAAGGCCACCATTCCGCCGCCGGGGTAAACGAACAGATAGCGTCTGTTTGCTCTGTTTGCGGTGCCCTGGTTACTCTCGATGGAAGACAGGAGCATATTGCTCTGCATAACACCCTTCCACTCCAGCGTCCACGGCTGATCGTGCTGAAGAACCACGTTGTGATCCAGACGATACTGGTGGTTGGTATAGGTGCCGTTCTCAGAGGAGCCGCTAAGCTTCACAAGACCGTTGTTTCGGGTCACGCAGACAAGATCGTCGTTGTTGCCGTGTTCCCAACGAATGCTGCTGTTATTGATGCCCTTTTCCCAGACCTTGATATAGCCGATAACGGTATTCCTCAGGGGATGGTTGGAGGTGCCGATGAAATTAAAGGTAAAATCCTTGCCGGACACCCAGTTGCTGGGAGCGGATTGCACATCGGTGCCGCCGATCACATAGGTGGTCATGGGACCCATTTCGATGCCATCCACGTACAGATAGACCATGTTGCCGTTGGTGCCGTCGGTCTGGTTGACCAGGCGGTAGATATGGGATTTGGTGATGTCAATGCCCATTTCGGCAATGCGGACACCGTAGTTATTGTATTTGTTGTTGGCACAGGTACCCAGGGCTACGAATCCGCCGGTGGCGGTCAGAAACAGATACTTGTTTCCGTCTGTATTGGATGCCTCGGTCTGGGACAGAGGCAGAGTGCCGCTGGACCAAGTGCCGGATGCTTCCCATTCCAGAACCCAAGGTTCATTATGATTCAGAGTAATGGCCTTGTCCAGTTTGTAGCGGCCGTTGGTGAACATGGAGCCGCTATAGGAACCGGCAAGCTTGTTTACTGTGTCAGCATAATCCTCCGTGATATAGCCGGGGACGTAGGCTCCGTCCTTGGCGTAGCCCATGATGGTGGCCAGCGTATCTCTGTCGTTGGTGTGCAGGGTATCATTCTCGAAAATGACACCGTCCTTGCTGAGGTTGGCGTTCAGGCCGTAGTCCAGCACCACAACCTCATCCTTGACAGCCATGGAGTAAATGGTAACAGGAATGACGATGGAACGACTGGTGTCCGTGTTATCAACCAGCTTAACATAGAAAATGTTGGTTCCGGGATTGGGGTATTTGACCTCAAACCAGAGACTGCTGCCTGAAACAATGGAGACATCAGGATCGGTAATTGCGTTGCCTTCCTTGTCCACAATAGAAACGGTGGAATTACCGATTGCGGGCAATTTGCTCTGATCTACGCCGGCCCAGATGCTGGACTGCATGATATCATTTATCATTTCGTCCAGAGAGATGCTCAGAGTCTTACCGGCCCAATGATAATACTTGGGCTCATTGTGGGTGAATACATGGACGGTATCCTCGTCGTGGAGCGTGGTGCCATCGCCGGTAGCCAGAGAGTTGGCGGTGGTGTGAACAGTATTGGTGAACACACCGTTGCTGATTTGCTCGTCGGTCAGTTTGTAATACATGCCGCGGAAGGACACCGTACTGCCTTCCCAAAGACCGTTGTTCTCCGGGCTGCCGTCAGTACCGTGTTCAGAAGCCATGGTTTTCAGGAATTCAATCAGTTCCTCGTTGGTTTTGAAGGTGACCACGATGGTGTCCATGGGTGTTTGGCTCTCGAAACCGTAGTCATAGTAGCCGTCCACGTATGCGACGATGTCGGTAACATCCAAGGCTTCACCGTTTTTATCAAAGACCCGGACACCGTTATAGCCATCCTTGATCACAAGACCGTTTTCGGGACTAAGGGTAATGCCGATGTCATTGTCTTCGAAGCTCAGATAGAACAGATGACCAAAGCCGGGGAGTGCGTCATTGCGGATGGTGAAGCCATATTCAACGTTCTGGGTCTTATCGATGGTGCCCACAGGGTTGACTGCGACATCGTTCTGATATGCGGTCTTTTCTGTTACCATTTTGGTATCGGTAACACGGATGTTGGTGACAATGCGCATATTGGCACCCCAGCCGTGACGTTCCATGTAGAAGAAGTCAAAGCTGTAGCTGCCGCCTTCCTGAAGATTCAGCTTTTTTGCACGCCTCACTTCGGCAGCAGAATAATTGTCAGGAGACTTCATTACATTTCGTGCCCAATTGACGTAGTCGTTGATGTTAATGGTTTCGCGGGAAATACCGTGGGTTGCGCCGATGTCCAAAACCAGTTCGCCGTTGATGAACAGATAAACGTCATCGTCACCTTCGAATTCGAAGTAGAGGTCATCGTCGGCGTAGTAGAGGAATTCACCCTTACTCTGCAGAACGTAGTTATAGTTACGGTTGATGTAGGTGCCGCCGTAGGTCAGCAGGCTGTTTACATCGTCATCTTCGTAGTAGGGGCTCTTGGTTTCGCCTGCGTTGTTGTTGGTGGAGGTCAGCGGCAGGAAGGGATACATGGTTGTTCTGTTGCCGCTGGTATCATACTCCAGCAGCGTCTTACCTGCAGTCTGAGCGGTGTTGCTGATGGTTTTGTTGGTGGTGTTATAGGAAACGGTACTCTTAATGGTGGAGCTGCCGCTGATGTTGCCGGATGCGTTGTCACTGTTGGTAAAGCCTGCGTCAAACACATATACACCCTTGTTGGCTCCGTCGATATTCACGGTTGCCTTTGAAAGAATCAGGTAATTGTACTGATTTTGGGGAATATTGTAGGAATTGTGGGTGTAAATGTTGTTCAGCATATAGTATGCTGCGTCAAAGAACGTGTCAATATTGCCGCAGCAAGCTTCCCAAGTGCCCATTAGCTGGCTGTGCTTCGCTTTGGCGGCGGCGTAGCTGCCCAAAGAGCTGCCCTTGCCTGTGGCAGGATTGACACCAAGTGCTTCACGCAGAGCAGCCGCGAAATCACGGTATTCGCTGACTTCAATGGTGCCGTTGTTGTTGGCATCCTTGCCGTAACGTGCGACTTTTTCACCGCGGAGGAAGGTGTAGTTTAGCCAGCCGGTGGAGGTTCTTTCCGGAACGGCCATGGTGGATTTCAGAAGATTTGCAAGGAACGTAACGGTTTCTTCCTTATAAACAGGCAGACCGTCTTCGCTCAGGCTGGATTCCAGAAGACCAAGGGTTGCAACACCGTCCTTCTCGAAAGTACCAAACATGGGATAGCCCAAGGACATGGTATTGAGTTCAATGGTTTTGTTGAAGTAAGTATTGGGCTGATAGACGGTGCTGGCAGAACCGTAGGTATTCTTGGCCCAAGTGGGCATGGAAACATTCTTCAGACCACTGCTGCCTTCAAGCTGGGCTTCTGTTCTGGAACCGTACAGCAAGCTGAATGCACGGTTATCGCCGTTGTCGGAGCCCAGAGTCGTGCCATACTCACCGTATTCCATTGCAGCCTCTCTATCACTGAAATAGCCGATGGTTGCGATGTCGATGTATTCGGAGCTTTTTCTGACGGGCGTATGGAGATACAGGGTAGAGATGTTGCCGGTAATATCACCGGCCTGCTGCAGGTCTACAATCACATAGAACCAGTTGTTGGAGCCTACATGCCCTTTAGGGATGGTAGTCCAGCCGGACCAGCCGCTGCTGCTGGCGACACCCTCTTTTCCGTCCACGGAGAAGGCAATCAGACCGGAACGGTTGTCATATAGATTGCTTGCGTTGTATTCGTCCCGGTAGGACGCGCAGGGCATACGCATAACCACAACGGCATATCGAATTTTGCTGACGTTAACCGCGTTGAAATAGGAAACCTTGTCAACAGCGCGGTATTCGTTGGGGGTTTTCAACTGGAGATATTGGCCATCGGTTCCTGCGTTTTTCAAGGAGCAATAAAAATCATCGGTGGCATAGTAAATAACTTCATTACCAAGATAGGTGGTTGCGTGATAATCGTGGTAGTAATTGGTGGGAACAGAATAGGTCTGACCGATGCCGTTGCAATACTCAAATAGCATACCGTCTGCCTTGTAGTCGTAGATCTTAATGGGCAGGCTGACGGTATCTGTGGTATCGATTTTGTTATTAACAAGACCGGTACCGCCTGTGTTGGCATAAAGGTCGCCAATTGCGGCGTGAACACTGCTTGACAGCGTAGGTACTACCATTGCCAGAGCCAGCAGGACGATAAGAATTCTGCTGACAAAGCTTTGTTTTTTCATGGTTATTCCTCCTTAATATCCATTGCGTTACGGTGCTATGGCACACGTGAATTTACGATAGATGGGGATTGATCATTTTGTCCATCCGATACGGACGATTTCTGTGTTGGATGCGTCGAAGTGACCTGCGATTGATGTGGATGATTCACCGGGTCCTAAATCTCCGAAGCTCACGAGGTATGTAATGCCGCCTAAAAAGTTTCCGTCCTCATGGCGGACTTTGTAGTATACGCATACATCCGTGAGTGTTTCGGTGCTGTTATTTCGGGCGGTGAGGGTGTTGCCGTCGGAAGTGATGGTGACCAGATCGGTTTCGCTGATGACATCATCACGCACAGAGCTTACACAGTCCAGATAGTTCAGCGTAGAGCGATGGGATGCTGTCATACGATTTTGCTCCAACACCCAAGCGGAACGCCCGGCGGGTAGGCCTGTTACAATAAAAGTAGCAAGGTTTCCGTCAATATCGAAGGTCAAAGTTGCGAAGTCCAGAAAGCTGTCTGAAGTGTTCGTCACAAGCACGGCGGCAACGTTTTCCACAAGAGTATCCGTGCCGTCCTCGGGAAACTGACCGGAGAAAAGGGAGAACCGGTCATAGCTGAGGGGAATGGTTTCTGCCGGTGGTTCGGTAGGGGAGATGGCCTGCGGCGAAGTGCCCGCTGTGGCAGGTGGGCCGGTGTCCGGTGGAACGAATGGATCTGCT
>JAEIGA010018235.1_pt1 | contig 10685 bp, 7 predicted proteins | sample 9270691 | NCBI WGS metagenome assembly JAEIGA01 (sample SAMN17057246, study PRJNA624740) | gut metagenome | biome: biome; isolation source: fecal sample | host: Bos grunniens | place: China: Xizang | collected 2019 | reverse complement strand
GTACTGCCTTCCAGGCAGTGAGTATCTTCGTGCCGGAGAGTGTGTCTTGGGTTACACCGTTGCTGTTACCACAGACCTGAGACTTAGTCCCAGGTTACCGTCGCTGCGCTTTGTACTGCCTTCCAGGCAGTAAATGCTTCTGTTAGGGAAGCAGTACCAAGAAAAAAAACAGAAGTTTACATTTGTTTAAACTAAACTTTCATTACCTTTGCAAAAAAAAATACTTGCTTCTGAGGTTAGAGGAAATGAACTATGCGCTTGCCTGGAAGGCAATACTGAGCGTAGCGACCATAACCCGGGACGAAGTCTCGGGTAGTGAGATAAACAGTACCTCTGCCTGGAGGGCAGTACCCAATAAATATAAACTATGAGTCATATCTGCCTGAATATATGAATTGGAGGAAGAACATAAAGAGGTCTGATTAACCAATCTAATAGATACCGGAATAGTTTAATAAATCCAAGTAGAAAAGTTAATAACTTCATTGTAAAACTAAAAGCATCTTGATTGTTCCATTTTTTTTATATGTTGTTTTCTTGCAAGATATATTGTGTATTAAGAATCAGTTAAACATGAAAAAGCGAAGCTTAAACTATTATTATTGCCGTCTGTAGGCGGTTGCAATACTCGTATGAACAAAGTACTTTTACAGAGACAAAATGTGCATATATGGATAAAGACATAGAAAATGTAAAGTTTGGTGAACATTTGGCTAAATTAAGAATAAAGAGGGGCATTTCACAAGAAGCATTAGCTTTGCAAAGTGGAATAAACCGTACATATATGGGAGAGGTAGAAAGGGGCGAAAAAAGTCCCTCCTTGGTAGTAATCTCAAAAATAGCAAAAGGTCTTGGTATAAGCAAAAAAGATCTTATGGACTATGAATAGAGAATCATTAGGAACTATGTCGATTTTGAAAAAAAACACTAACTAACAAATGGTTACCGAGGAGTTATAAAAAGGTAAGGTGCGGATTTAAAATTGTGTACAAATACTTGTCAGCCGGGTTTAAAGACATTGGTGAGAATTGCATAGTTGTTAGAAGTGGATAAGTTAGAACTTATTCGCTTTGAGAATGTGGTAAAAAAGAATATAATAAATGGCTAAAAAGAAATATACATTTATAGATTTGTTTGCTGGAGCTGGTGGCTTATCAGAAGGTTTCATTCGAGCAGGATTTGAACCTATTGCTCATATTGAAATGAAAAAAGAAGCATGTGATACTTTACGTACACGAGCAGCATTCCATTTTCTGAAGGAAAATAATCAACTTGATGTTTATAAAGATTACTTGTTAAGCAAACAAGAAAAAGAAGATGGCTCTAAATTATGGAATCAAGTTCCTAAAGAAGTGGTAGATACAGTTATTCAATCTGAAATAGGGGAAAATACCCTATCTGACATATTTGCAAAACTTGATAGTTTAATTGGTAAAAGAAAACTTGATTTAATTATAGGAGGACCGCCTTGTCAAGCTTATTCTGTAGCAGGACGAGCTAGAAAAGGAGAGGCAATGGCTTCAGATCCTCGTAATGACTTATATAAGTTTTATGTTCAATTTCTTGAAAGATATAAGCCTAAAATGTTCGTATTTGAGAATGTGTTAGGTATTAAAACAGCAAAAGGAGGAGAACCATTTAGAGATTTGCAAAAACGTGTTCGAGAATTGGATAATTGCAATTATGAAATAGAGGCTGTACCTCAAATAGCATCTGATTTTGGCGTTTTACAGCGTAGGCAGAGGATGATTATAATTGGATGGCGCAAAACAGATAATGGTAAGCCGACAAAATATGCTCATTATCCCAAACTTGAAGATTTCAAAATAGACAATCAATATCAAACCTTGCGTGATTTGTTTTCTGATTTACCCACAAGAATTGCTGGTGACGGCAAATTGTGTGAATGTGTAAAATACACAAAGACTATTTCAGAAATGACATATTTGCAAGAGTTTGGATTACGCAATAATGACTTTGATTTTACAACACAACACATTGCACGACCGAATAACCTCAATGATAGAGAAATTTATTGTTGGGCTGTAAAGAAGTTTTTGAAAGAGGGAAAACAATTGTCATATAGTAAAGATGTACCGTCAGATCATCAAAAACATAAAAACAAGGAAACCTTTGATAATCGTTTTTCTGTAGTAAACCCATTTGGAGTGAGCCATACTGTAGTCGCTCATATTGCGATGGACGGGCATTACTATATTTATCCTACTCTAAATCCAACGGTTGATAATGTGCGTTCAATAACTATTCGCGAGGCGGCACGACTTCAATCATTTCCAGATGATTATTACTTTGAGGGTTCACGCAGTGCTGCCTTTATGCAAATAGGCAATGCTGTTCCTGTGATAATGGCGCAAAAAATAGCGGAAGCGATTCTTAAACAAATCACACAAATATGAATTACGACAATATAGAGATCCAAAAAGCAATTCCAGATGCCTCATCAATGATTGAGACATTTCGTGCCATTGGCTACAACCTCGAAACGGCTGTGGCTGATATCATTGACAACTCTATCTCTGCTGAGGCAAAAAATATCTATATTGAACGTATTTGGCATGGAGGCAAGTCAATTATTACCATGATGGATGATGGGCACGGTATGAATGGTGAAGAATTGATAAATGCGATGCGTCCAGGGGCGCAAAATCCACTTGTAGAAAGAGCAGAGACTGACTTGGGCAGATTTGGATTGGGACTAAAGACCGCATCATTTTCTCAATGTCGCAAGTTATCCGTCTTAAGTAAAAAGAAACATTATTCCCCAATCTATTGGTCGTGGGATTTGGATTATGTTGCTCAGACAAACGAATGGAATCTAATCAAATGGCTGCCAGAAGGGTATTCGCACGCTTTGGATAATCAAGAGTCTGGTACAATCGTTATCTGGACAGACTTGGATAGAATTGTTCCATCATCAACGTCAGAAACCGATGAAAACGCTAAAAGAAAGTTTTCTAATTCTTTGGAACGTGTAAAGCAGCACATTGCAATGACTTTTCATCGTTTTATTGAAGATAAAATCGTAAAGATTTATTGGTGCGGGAATGTCATTGAACCTTGGAATCCGTTTTTTCCATGTCCAGAAGAGAACTACACAGATACACCGGCGCCACAAGAAAGTATTTCGGGCGGTGGTACAATAAAGGGCTTTGTACTTCCGCACAAAAGCCGTGTTTCTGAATGTGCATATAAAGCTGGTGAAGGGATGAATGGCTACCCTGCTCAGCAAGGTTTTTATGTTTACCGAGTCAATCGACTTCTGCTTGCTGGTGATTGGTTGGGTATTTTCCGAAAAGAGGAACATTATAAACTTGTTCGTATTCAAATTGATTTGCCTAATACACTTGATACTAATTGGCAAATTGATATAAAAAAGTCAAAAGCAACACCGCCTGTAGTTTGTCGAGATCAAATAGAACAATATGCAAAAAAAATTCGTAGTGTCGGCGAAGCTGTATTTCGACATCGAGGCAAGATTCTGAAACATCGAGCAGGTCAAGATTTCCAACCTCTATGGTTGGACAAGACGAAAGGTGGTAAATGGTTTTTTGTCGTAAACCGTGACCATCTATTAGTAAAGAACATAAAGGAATTGGCAAAGAGCGAGCCAGACAAGGCTATTGATACACTTCTAAAATTCATAGAAGAGTCAATTCCTACTAAAGCAATCTATGTAAAAGAGACATACGAGGGAACAAAAGATGCTGATAAGCAAGAGATTCAGAAAGAACCATTTTCTGACATTGATATGAATCTTATCAGACAAATGCTATTGCAGATATTCAACAATCAAATCAATAGCGGCAAAACACCAGAGCAAGCGAAAATATTGCTCAAAACGATAGAACCATTCAATAATTACGAAGATTTAATTGAAGAACTATGACACCAGAGATTCTAAATCAGGCAGTTCGTCACTGTAGGCTAATCATTGGAGAAGAAGCCACGACAACTGACGTAAAAATAGACCAAGCCATTGCTATGGTCAAAACTTTGTTAGGAACTGAAAATATTGATGCAATTCGTCTGAAACAAGAATTGCAAACCATATATTCAACACAAATTGAAACATTCCGAATTTTAGTTGGCAGAGAACGCAGACAGCCTTGGCTGAATGATTTCAAAGCTAACGAGCAGTCAGAATGGAAATTTTGGAAACGTTATAAAGAATATCTTGAGAATAAAGGCTTTGTACCCCGAATCATTGAGAATTTAGATATACTTACGGATAGAATTCTCGATAATATGTTCAATCCAAAAGTCAGTGATATTCAACTTAGTAAAAAGGGGCTTGTTGTTGGTCAGGTGCAATCTGGCAAAACCGCTAATTATACAGGCTTGATTTGCAAAGCTGCTGATGCTGGTTTTAACTTTATTATCGTGCTCGCCGGTATTCACAACAATTTGCGTAGTCAGACACAAGCCCGTCTTGATGAAGGTTTCTTAGGATTTGACACTCAATTCGAACGTGTATATGCCAACAATGCACAAAATAAAATCGGGGTTGGTCGTAGTACACTATATCCTAATTTGGTGGCACATTCCATTACAACAAGCGAAGAAAAGGGGGACTTTACCAAACGTGCAGCTGGAATTGTAAATTTCAATACTTCAGACCCAATCTTATTAGTTATAAAGAAGAACGTGTCTGTTTTGAAACGTCTTTATACTTGGTTGAAAACACAATCAAATGACAACAAAATCAATTCTAAATCTGTTCTTGTAATTGATGATGAGGCAGATAACGCTTCTGTAAACACAAATAAGCCAGAATTAAATCCAACAAAAATAAACGGATTGATTCGTGACATAATAAACATTTTCAACCGAAATGTTTATGTAGGTTATACGGCAACGCCTTTTGCCAATATATTCATTGCACAAGATGATACGGATTTGTTTCCTCGTGATTTTATAATTAATCTGCCTGCATCGTCCAACTATATTGGCCCAGAAAAAGTTTTTGGTACATCTATTGTTCCTGATGATAGTAACGATGATGTCCTACCTATTGTTTTCAAGATTTCCGACTATTCAGGTTATGTTCCAGATGGACACAAGAAAGAAGATGCAAAGCCATCTTTTTGTGACATTCCAGAATCTTTGAAAACAGCCGTCAAGTGTTTTATTCTTACTTGTGCTATTCGTATTGCTCGTGGTCAAGGTAACAAGCATAATTCTATGCTCATTCACTTGTCAAGATTCCAAGTATGGCAAAATACAATAAAAGAATTGGTTGACCAATTATTCAATTATTATAAGCAAGAAATAGATGCCAATGATCCAACAATATTGGAAGAGTTTAGGAAAATCTTTGAAGAAGATGCTGATAACTACATCTCATATACTAGTACGACCAACAAGATCCTTAATTCATCGTTGGCTGCCATTGACAATAATATGCAGATTCACGAGTGGGAAGAAATTAAGCCCCTTCTAAATCGAGCTGCACAAAAGATTATAGTTAAATCAATCAATGGCTCTTCTGGCGATGTTATTGATTATCAGCAACACGAAAAGACTGGCATTTCTGTTATTGCTATAGGAGGTGATAAATTGTCACGAGGTCTTACACTTGAAGGCTTGTCTGTAAGCTATTTCCTTCGTGCCTCAAAAATGTATGATACCCTAATGCAAATGGGACGATGGTTCGGTTATCGCCCTGGCTATGTTGATTTGTGTCGTCTGTTCACAAGTCTAGAACTCAACGAGTGGTTTAGACATATTACACTTGCAAGTGAAGAGTTGAGAGATGAATTCAACTATTTGGCAGAATCTGGTCAAACGCCAGAGCAATATGCTCTAAAAGTTCGTCAACATGATGGAGTTTTACAAATAACGGCAATTAATAAGATGCGGAACACTAAACAAATAGAAGTTTCGTGGGCGGGAAAATTACGTGAAACCTATCAATTGCCGATGGATAAAGGGTTGATACAACGCAATCTTGTAGCAACGCAAGAACTGATTACTACCCTTGGTACGCCAGAGCCCAAAGAAAATAATTCAAGCAATTACTTGTGGAGAAATGTCAGCCCAGACGACATCTGTACTTATTTCTCAGCTTTCAATGTGGCTAAATCGTTGAAAAAAGTAAACTTGGAACTTATTTGTGACTACATCAAGAAACTAGCACAACAAGGAGAACTAACTTCTTGGCGTGTAGTGCTAATGAATAAGGAGAATGCTGCTAAACAATTCTCGTTTGGCAATGGTATTGATGTTGGTTGCTTTGATCGTACTCGTGCTGATGAAATTGGAGATGACACATATTTCATCAAAAAGAATCACATTGTAGGAAATCAGACGGATGAATTTATTGATATTGACGAGGATACTCTAAATGAGGCATTAAATAATACTATTGCAACAATGAGAGAACAAGGAAAAGAGTGGAACAAATCTTATCCTTCACCTAAAATTGTCCGTGAAAGATTTCGTTCGGTTACAAATCCTCTCTTAATTATATATCCTCTTAACCCTATATATGCTAATATAAAAAATGCTGATGGAACAATAAAAAGAGGTACAATTCAATATACAGAAGTAGATTCACCTTTTATTGGATTCGCTATTTCATTTCCTCATAGTGAAGTAAATGATAATGCGGTAGGTTATACAGTCAATAGGGTTGCCGAGTATGCTGAAACCGAAGATAATTTTGATAACGAAGATGACAATAGCTATGATGGAGACTAATAATCATATGGCCGAACTTTGGCAACAGTTGGAAAATGAAAAGGTAGTCGGACTTGTGAAACGTTTATATTCAAGCGAAATTAACTTTCATATTTACGCAACCTTCAAATATCCAGAATCTTTTTTTGGTATAGCTTTCAATTTTAGTAATAACATCAAAATTGATATTTCCAATTTTGATAATCTAAGAGATTTGAAAGTGTTGCTGCTTGACGATACGTCTTATGTTAATACAAAACTTCTCATTGTAGAATTGTTACATTCAACAAGCAAAGATGTTTTCGCTGTATTATGCGAAAATCTCATTTTGTCTGTTATTCAGTTGGATAGTGAACAGAAATTTATTCGTGCCGTTATCAATCAATTGAACAAATGGAAAACCTTATTTGATAAAAGTGCTTCGGATGCCTTGTCAAACGAACAGCAACAAGGATTGTATGGTGAACTTGTTTTCTTACATAAATGCTTAATGCAGCAAGATGTAAATTCACTTAAAGTCCTCAATACTTGGGTTGGTGTAGACTCTGCTTTACGTGATTTTCAATATTCTACATGGGCTGTAGAGGTTAAGACGACAGCAACCAATAATCCACAAAAAGTTGCAATAAACGGCGAAAGACAATTAGATGAAACTCTTCTCGATAATCTTTTTCTTTTCCATTGTTCCGTTGAAGTTTTCAATGGTAATGGAGAAACTCTTAATCAAAAGATAGAAAAAATACGATTACTTTTAGAAAGCAATATTGTAGCCTTGAATGTATTCAACTTAAAATTATTTGAAGTGGGATACTTTGATAGTCATGCAAATAAGTATGAAAAAAGATGCTATAAAGTCCGTTCAGAGAACTATTATAGAATTACAGACGATTTCCCTCGTATAAAAGAAAATGAGTTGCGAAGTGGTGTAAGTGGTGTGAGATACGATATTATACTAGCAATGTGTGACGAGTATCTAATAACAGAAAATCAACTATTAAATACAATCCAGAATTTATGAATGATGCTGAAAAATATTATCAGTCTTTTCAACAAGAAATCATCGCTTTGCAAGAAAGCGATGATGAGGGCGGTTCTCGAGAACAATTGTTCACTCGTATTGCTGTTGATATGTTGGCTGATGCTGGCGAAACAGAAAACACTACAATCGCTTACGATGAGAAGGATTTAGGGAAAAGGGGGCAACACAAAATCAATGGATATGCTGTATCTGATAACTATGAAACAGTCGATTTGTTTATTTCTATATATAAGACAGACGAAACCATTGTATCTATACCCAAAGCAGACATTGATAGAGCAGCCTCTCTTGTTACCAATTTTTTTCGTAAGGCTACATACAATGATTATGCAAGTGATATAGATGAGTCTAGACCCATTTTTGATTTCGCAAATCAGTTGGCTACATACGATGAGCTAAAAAGCAATTTAGTTCGTGTTAATGCCTTTATTCTAACCAATGGTGAATATAAAGGTAATCTTCCGCAAAACACAGAAATTAATGGAGTACAAGTGTTTTATCAGGTATTCGACATTAACAAATTGTATCTGCTTTCAGAAAACTCACGTTTGCCTATTGAAATAGATTTCAATGATTTTGGAGGAGAGAGATTTGTTATCCCTTGCATGCCTGCTAGCAATACTAATAATGATTCCTACAAAGCATATCTGGCTATTATGTCAGGTAAATGTTTGTATAAATTGTACGAGCAATATGGTGCTCGTTTGTTAGAACAAAACGTTCGTTCCTTCTTGCAATTTACAGGTAAAATAAATAAAGGCATTAGAGATACTATTAAAAATGAACCTCACATGTTCTTTGCATTCAACAACGGAATTGCCGCTACCGCAGACCATATCGAACTTGATGAAAATAATCAGATTAGCAAGATTCGCAATTTGCAGATTGTTAACGGAGGTCAAACTACAGCATCAATCTATACAACTGCAAAGAAAGATAAAGTTGATGTTTCTGATATTTATGTTCAGGTGAAATTTTCGGTTATCGAAAATCATGATAAATACTCGGATATAGTTTCTCAAATATCACGTTATTCTAATACACAGAATAAGGTCAATGATGCAGATTTCTCAGCCAATAATCCTGCGTTGGTTGCTATAGAAAAATTATCACGCTATGTGCTTTCTCCTATTACACCTAACACCAATATACATACACATTGGTTCTTTGAACGTGCACGTGGTCAGTACAAGACTTTACGAAGTCGTGAAGGCTTCACGAAAGCGCAACGCGTTGCTTTCGATAAAAAATACCCCAAAGAACAAGTGTTTACAAAAGTTGAATTGGCTAAATATATAAATGCTTATCAAGAAGTTTTAGGTGGATACAACAAGATTATTATTGGTCCGAATATTGTCGTTCGAGGTAATGAAAAGAACTATGCGAGATTCATCAATAATAATTTGCCTGATGAAAAGAAAATTAACAATATCTATTTTGAAGATGCTGTTGCTAAAGCGATTCTTTTCAAAACAGCAGAAAAACGATATGGAACTAGGAAGAATGACTATTGCATCGGCGAGCTACGTCAAGTTGCTGTACCATATACAATATCCCTAATTAATTATCTTACAGATAATAAACTAGATTTGTATAAAATCTGGAAAAATCAATGTATTACAGATACTTTGTCAGATTTTATTTATGATATGATGAAGCAAGTAAATGCTTTTATCATTGACAAATCGCCAATTACTCACTATATTGAGTGGGCAAAAAAAGACGAATGTTGGGAATTGGTCAAGCAACATGAATGGAATTTCAATATCGAAGAAATCAAATCGGATTTGATAGACGATACCAATCCGCCAAAACGAAAAATTCTCACCGATGATGATAGTTCTGAGGAAGAGGAAAAACACAAAGAGGTATTACTGCGAAGCATTCCTTTTGCTTTGTGGAAAAAGATTGGCGAATGGGGAAGAGACGCAGGGTTCTTGGATATGACTAAACAAGGCTGGGCAAGCGATGTCGCTTTTATCATAAAGAACAACCGACCTTTTAGTAGCCGAGATAAAAGCCATGCAATGTTTCTATTTGAAACGGTATTTAAATACAATCCTGAATTATTAGGAGAGGCTGATACTATTGCCGAATCTGAAAGTCAAGATTCTAAAGTTTTCTCAAATTCATCATCTGAAGAAATAACTCTTGAACTGATTAAGCGCATGGTTGATTGGGATAGACGCAAACGTGTATTAGAAGATTGGAAGTGGAAAGCAATGAATGATGTAATTTCTGGGCGTAAACCACTAACAGATAGGATGAAATATGTGTTCTATCTTAACTTGGAACTATTAAAAAAGAAAGGATTTGAAGGAGATTAATTAGGATTAATTATTAGCTTAAAACATCTTTTTGATAAAATAAATAGTGTGTATGAGCTCAATTAGTTTCCCATAAATTAAGAACGCAAAGTGCGTACTGTTTGGGACGACGAGCATGAGAAATGGTATTTCACTATCGTGGATGTGGTAGCATTTCTGACAGAAAGCACTAATCATCAAGCTTATTGGAGAAAGCTTAAACAACGTCTCACGGAAGAGGGAAATCAAACCGTGACAAACTGTCACGCTTTCAAAATGAAGGTAGCTGATGGTAAAATGCACCTAACGGATGTTGCCGACCAAGAACAGCTTTTCCGCCTAATACAATCCATTCCTTCACCTAAGGCTGAATCATTCAAACAATGGATGGTGCAAGAGGCTGCGTAACGCTTAGACCAAATGCAAGGCCCGGAGCTATCTATTGATCAGGCTATAATGGATTATAAACGTTTTATCAATCAAAAAACAAACACCAATGAACATAGAAACCCTCAGAGATTATTGTCTCTCCCTTCCGCAAGTGACGGAGTATTTCCCGTTTGATGAGACCACATTGGCTTTTCGGGTGGGTGAGAAGATTTTTGCCATGCTGGATCTGGAAGATACCGAGTGGTTTGTGC
>JAEIGA010018234.1_pt1 | contig 10686 bp, 14 predicted proteins | sample 9270691 | NCBI WGS metagenome assembly JAEIGA01 (sample SAMN17057246, study PRJNA624740) | gut metagenome | biome: biome; isolation source: fecal sample | host: Bos grunniens | place: China: Xizang | collected 2019 | reverse complement strand
GACATCGAGTTCTTTGTCGATATTTGCTACGAGATCAATATCCTCTTTTGGACTATCCTTTTTAAGTAGCGAGTGAAGTAGCTCTTTCACATTTGCTCGACTTTCTTTGTATCCCATCAGTTTTCTCCTTTCTTAGAGTCTTGGGCTGACTCTACGTTCTCTTTTATGTCCTTGATTCCCTCGCCTACAATAGAGCCGAGTTCCTCAATTTCATCTTTGGTAATTTTGCCATCTTTCTTGGCTTTCTTCCACCATTCCACAATTCGTGTGACAAAGACGAATAATGTTGTGAGGATGGCTAAGACTAAATTGGCAATTCGTAAGACTTGCTCTGGTTGGACTGCGGTAAGACACCATAATCCTCCGACACCTAAATCTTCAAAAAATGTTAGCACTTTGTTCATAATCATTCACTCCAGAATAAATCTTTAAATTCTTGACACCATTCTAGCATGATGTTCTTGATTTTTCTATCGATTTCATCAATTCTTTCGATTGGAGTGGCACCATCAGTTGCGCTGTCGCTAGTGACTTTAGTGAATGAAGTACGATGTGTGGTATCCTCGAAGTCACCTTCTGATTGTGGTGTATCATTGTAGCCAGTCTTAGCGGTTGTGTTTGCCTTGACCTGTGCCATGAGACTATTCTTAGCAGTTGTGAAGATACCAATTCTAGCAGCATACTTATCATATGTCATTTGTGTGATATTCACCAATTTGAGCATAAATTTCTGATAAGCAGTTGTTTCTTGAGTTGTGGGATTGTAGCCATCTAATTGAATGCAGTACCAATCGTAATATCTCTGATAAAGGAGATTGTAGAGATCTTCAAGATAATCTTTCAAAGCTGAATCATTTTTGAAGACAAATATATCATGTGTAAACATGGCATCGAAGACTTCAAAGAAGCTATTTGTGAAAAATGGGCTTAATGAATCAAATCCAATGGTAAGGATTTCCGACCATGTATATTCGCTAACAATTTTATTCATTTTCTTCTACCTCCTCTTCTTCGTCTTCCTCTTCACTTTCAGTATACTCCTCTATTGGCTTATTTAACATAGGTTGCATGTCATAATTAAGAACTTTTTTGATTCTTTCATTAAGTTCAGTTAAGCAATCCATGTAAATGTCATTAGAAGCATTTGAAGCTTCAGCATTCATATCGACTTCACCAGTGGTAAGATGTTCTTTCTTTTCCATGATGCCGACACTATTGAAGCCGAGAATGGTGTTGATTTCATCTTCGACTTGTTGTCTCTTAACTTCGAGCTTGTCGATAATGAATGGGGCACCAGTATTGAAGACTTGCATATTTTTGATGTCTTCAAGACTCATGGTGAGAAATGGGTCATCATCATCGATGGATTGGATAATTTTATCAATCTTTGTTTTATTCTCTGGAGTGACACCAAACACCCAAGGCATTTTGTGTGCTCTTAGATTACAGCGGATAGTCATTTCGATATCAACTACTTCTTCGAGTTTCGCTTCAATTAAGGCTTCAACACCTTTTTGATTTCTAGTAATCCATCCAAGGACAACATCCTCATCGACTACTTGTGGGTCAGTAGGAATAACACCAGTCGCGTGGGTATCAATCAACATACAATTTGTTTGGAAGTCGAACATGTTATAAACACCCGCGAAGGTATAAGGACAGATGCCTAACATACCATTAGGATATTGTTTGCCATCCTTTGTACCTTTAATGATGAAGAAGGCTAATTTTCCGCAGTTCTTACTCCAAAACTTCTTTAATAAGTAATGCTTTTGTTGATAATCAAGATTACCAAAATCAAACTTATTAAGGAACTTGTTGAAAAACTTATCTCGGTAATAGAACAAGATGCGATCTCTTACTTTTTGACTAACCGAGTAGACGATGCCATTACTAGCTTCGTACTCTCTTCTCTTAACTGCTTTCTTTTTGCTCATACGCGCATAACTCCTTTTATATTAAATAAGTGCGGTTTCCCAGTTTTCATATGCTTGAAGGAAATCCCAGCCACCAGCATAGTGGTGGATGAATGTCACACCAAGGGCATACTTTGCCTTGATGTCATCTAAGATGTCACTCTTGATATTGTGGTCTTCGTCAATAACCAAGTCACAAGATAAGAAATTGAATCTAGTTCTAGTGTTGACATTAGGGATACCATTTGTTCCATCAGTATAGCCAGTATAGAAGAATAAATCATAGAGAACTGATTTCATTCTTGCACTGCATTGATAGAGCATCATTTTGGCTTTATCACCACAATATTTCTTCATAATATCAACATCATCAGCACCATAGACAGATGCCTTTTGTTCTCTTAATTGTAAGAGTTTTTGTTGTTGTGCTGCTTCTGCTTGAGCAGTGGTGTTGACTGCATTCACTAATTGTCCAAGTGCAGCGGTGGCTAAAGAGACACCAGCGGCGACACCAAAGCCACTTGTCACAGAACTTGATGCAAAGGATGCCACTGCACCAACTAAGGACACAGCTGTTCCCACCCATTGACCCGCTTCTTGTCTTTGTTTATTTTTTACATCATAGTTGAAGCCATTCTTGATATAAGAGATATAAGCGGAATTATAGATAGGCATATCATTATTTCTAGCTGCATAACAAATATTAGAGAAATCTTCTGTCATCTTCCCATTGACATCGTAGCTAGGGAAAGTGAATAAGAATCTGCTATTAAATGTATTAGATGCAGTGAAAATGATTCTCAATTCATCTGTATCACTATAAGTATCTAAATTAACTCTCTCAAGCATGAATGTGAAGCTGAATGAGTCATAGACAAACTTTGGTTGATAATAGTCGCTATGGAACAATTTAGGCTCATTATCAATGCTCTTCAAGTCAGTGGCATGAGGAGTAATCTTTTGCTTTAATTCGTTTAGTGGATTGTAGTAAGAGTAAATGTTACTGGATAAATCTCCATCAAGGTTAGAGAGATAAAGCATATGAGTAGTAGAATCATATTGCCATCCAGTGAACTTACTATCGGCTGGACGATATGGGAGACGAATAATCTTAAAGAGTTTGTCATCGGTTCTATCGATTGTACTTAATGGATAGATAGTATACTCAGTTAGACCATTAGTATATTGCCCAGCTGCTGCACTTCTAATAGTGGATAGTGAACTTGTTTTTTGAGTATATTCGTGATAAGAGATTTTTGCAACATTAGTATCGAATAATAGGTGTGTTGTAGTGATCTCTTTGATTGACTTTCTATACATCCAACCTAATCCCGCGGAATCATCATAAACATATTGTCCGACTTTGACATTGGTTCCATCTTGATAATAGTATGTAATAGTCATTTGTCTATATCTTCTAGTACCGCCAAGAGTTTCGCGGTAAATCTCCTCGGTAATCTTAGCCGAGACATCGATTCCTTCTTGTGTCTTAATTGTGATATTATTGCCATTCTCATCTGGAAGAATATAGTAATAAGTATTTGCAGTTAAGTCACTATAATCTACATCATAGTCACTTGCTGCAATCTTTACACTAAAAGGATTATCAGCACATAGATAACAGCGAAGAGGACTATCACCGAGATAAACAAGATACCATGATTGTCTATCTTCTTGAATAACTCTTTTATCTTCACCATAAAGGATTGGATTAATGCCTTCGCTGGGAAAGTCAATGAGTCTTTTACACTCACTTTCTTGATTTAAAGTCCCGATGCAAGCCATGTAAGCATCACCATATTCTCCAAGAGGTGGAGTATCGACAGCAAGGTCTTCGACATCTGGTGAGAGCATAATACCAAGATAATATTCACCAGCATCGGCTGTTTGAAATACTCCAGTAGCAGAATCGTGCATATCATAAATGTATGCTTCATTATCTATGATTTTAATAGAATTACCCGCAGCAATTTCTGTTTGATACGCAATATTTCTCTTTGGAACTTTATACATTTTAAGTGGATATATTAAATGGTCATCTTCCAATCCATAAATGAGCCATCCAAGTCTTGGAGTAGATAAATCAAATAAAACCATTTTCCCCTTTTCACTTATATCAGAGAAGAATTCAGTGAATATTTCTGGATATGTGTACTCTCCGTCTTGATAGGCATTAGGATTATCACTCCAAGGCTTAGCACCAATCGTATAGTAGGTAGCTACTGCACTGAATCTATCTTTATGCTGACGATTAATTTTTGTCTTATTGGAAACAATAAAATCAGTGGTCGGCTTGAGTGTATTAATAGTATCCATCACGAGATCTAATTCGATTGTGCTAGAAGCAATTTGCTTTTTATTCTTGATGAAATAATAAATAGTCTTACCAGTGCCATTTTTGATGGAAGCATAGTTATAATCATTAGCCGCTGTAAATTCAAGATGTTCTTGTGATTTATCAATTTTAATTGTCAAGGTTAAGCCTTGTCTTTGATATTGAAATTTTTTAATTTCCTCATATGTAAGGGTTGAGAGATAAGATTCAATATCGTCTACGATAAAGAGTTTTTCTTCTCGAATCATACACGATTTATAAAGTTTTAATGTGCTTGTCATGTGTGTCTCCTTATTATAGATATTTATATATCTCTGTAACTATATAATATATCTCGGCACTTGAATATGTCACGAGATTTCTTCCTACCGCCATTCTAAAGCGGCAAAACTTGTCCTTGTCATCACGAGTGAAAAGTTGCGTACCTCTTATCATATCATTAAAATCGAAAACAAACACTCTTCTTTCTTTAGAGAAATCTTTGACTTGTTCGCAGTGGTAAATATCTTCGAGATCTTCCACATAGTTATTTTTATAGAAGCCGATGAATTTATCGCCAAATCTCACGATGAGATGGAGTGTGAATCTATCTGGTCTCTTTCCAGTTCTGATATGATTGTCATTCGTGGCATAGCCATCGAGAGCATAGTTACCATAATCTTCATCTAGTTTAGCAAAAGGATTTTGTTTTAAGAGCTTCTCTCTAAGTAATGGATTGAGTAAAGCCCAGTGGATAACAAAGTCTTCACCAACATAGAAGCCACCTCTTTTAAGTTTAGAAATATCGATTTTAAGCCCCACGAATAATGGGTTGAATAAAGAGTAAGGGTTACCGATGAAAAGCATCTTAAATCGTCTTCCTTCAAGATAAGCCGCTCTTTTCCATGTAGTGAATGCTTCCTCAATGCGACTGAACTCATTTTTAAGATATGATTCTTGATATTTAGGATTGATGATAAATTCTTCCATGAATGCACCTTTAGCATGTGGTAAAAGGTTGTTTTTAATAGTTCTCATCTTCGCGTTCAAAGAGACACATCTAAAGAACACTTCACCATTAATCTTCACATCAAAGACTGAAGCAATTCCCGCTTTCGAGTGGTTGAACTCAAACTTAATCTTCTCATCGTCTGGGAGAAATGGATTAATATATTGCTCTTGAATAGTAAGTAAATATTCTTCAGAGAAGTCGACATTGTTGCGTGACATATGAATCCAAGGAAGTTTATCTTTCTTCCAAGGAAAATAAATCTTATCAAGCCATGCTTGTGTGGTCTTACCAAGTTCACGTGAGGAAATAACTACTTCAATGTCTTTGTTATAACCATCTATTTCTCTAAATGAATAATGCAAATTGTCTCGTTCTATCATAACTATATTATATAATATAAAAATATTTTTGCAAAATTGTGAAAAAGGGCTTGCCAATGGCGTGCCATAATGTTAATATATAATCGAGCTAAGGCTCAAGGAGAAAACAAAATGAAGTACTATTCTCAATTAAATTTAGATGGTAAGCCATACTTTGATGTAGTATGGGGCGAACCATTGAAAGAGGATGAAACTCTTGTGGCTTTTAAAAGAGGAAACACATGGAACATCCTAGACATCATAAGTGGACTTACTATTGGACGCAGTATGAAATCCAAGAAAGCCATTCTTGAGTGGTATAACGATCAAATATACACGAATTCTTTAGGAATGAGAATCGATAAAGCAAGACTTGGAGACCGCTACAAAGCAAAAGTGGAAGCCATGCAAAATCATAGAATCTTACATGTAGGTGATAGAGTGACTTACATCAATGTGAAAGACTCTGTAATTCTCGATTTACTCGAATATAATGTCGTAAGAGATTGCTGGATAGTTCAAGATGAATGGCATGAATTTGAAGTCAGTCCTGATAGAATAATCAAACTCAGTGAGGTTAATTAGTTATGCCAGTTATCAAAGATTACATTCAAGAAGAAATCTTGAAGATGATTGCAGAGGAAGAACATAACTGCAATATCAGAAGAATGGTGCCTAATACATCATTAGAAGAAAACTATCAAATTTCATGTGAAGAGAACTTTCTTAAAAAGATGAGAAAGTTTGCGGAGTCAATATGAGTAAAGGTTTATTAGCTTTAGAAAACATCATTGAGACTTTCTATGACAAAGATAGTGAAGATATTCAAATCGTTAGAAAAGAACTCAGAGCACTAGAGATTATTAAGAAATACATATCTATTAAAGTAATAAGTGGTGACCTTTTTGATTATTACATAGATGATGTACAATATGTGTCAACAAGTTCACAAAATGTTATGAGTAAAGAAGAATATGACCTACTTAAAGAGGTAATACAATGATTTACGTCACTATTGTCTCAAAGTCAAAGCTCACTGGTATCTGGATGACTGAAACAAAGGAATTCACTGCCAAGGAGAAAGCATTGCGGTTCATGTATGCAATGCGTAACAAAGGTATCATCATCGACGAATATCGTTGCGATGATTACATAGAACATGAATGGCTGAACAAAAGGTTCAAACTATAAGAAAGGGGGAAACATGATTGTCTTAACCATTGAAAACATCAAAACTGGAAAACGTAGACTCGAAACATTCACTTCCATGGACAAAGCGGAACAACGTCTCGTAGGTGTGACATCCGCGAAAGTCCAAAAGGAAAAGCTAATCGCCGTGTCCTACGATTCCAACAAAGAAAAAGATCTCTGTGAAGAGCATCTCAAACTTCAGCAAGATAGGGATGGTACTCGATAATGCCAACACCTAGAAAAGGAAATGTCTCATTCCAAATCACAATTCAAAAAGAGACAAAAGAAAATCTCGAAGCCATGGTCGAAGCCATGAACGAGCTACATGACCCACAAATCGGTCATGTCACTCTCTCAAATTTCATTGAGAGAATCCTCATCGATTTTATTATCGGTGTGCACAACGAGCAAGAGGGAAAGAATCCCAACAAAGGAGAAAAAGGAAATGCTTAATCGTGTGTGTTTAATTGGTCGCTTGGTTAGTGACCCAGAATTAAGAAAGTCAAATAGTGATGTCAGCTTTGCTACATTCACCATCGCAGTGGATAACGCGGCTAAAGAAGCTGATGGCACAAGAGGAACATGCTTCCTCGATGGTAGAGTCTTTGGTACTCAAGCTGATAATCTAGTAAAGTACACTAGAAAAGGCGATAGAGTTGCCATTGATGGCAGTCTCAATCAAAGAAACTTCATTCGTCAAGATGGCTCTAAAGGCAAATCAATCGAAGTTATTGTTGACTCAGTAACATTCTTGGAAGTCAAGAAGGAAGAAGAACCAGTCAATCAAGAACCAAAGCCAGAACCTCAGCCAAAATATGACCCTATGACTGGTAAACCATTGAAACCAAGTAAGAAATAGGTAATAATTAAATTAGAGTCGGGCTGATAGGTATTATAGACTGAAAACCCCTAGACAAAGAGTGGGTGCATCGGATTAGGTTCCGCCACCTAGGGTGGGAGACAGAGATGTCACGAAATGCAACCCATCAGCTATACTATCAGTCCCACTCTTTTATTATCGGAAGGAGAAACGTATGACACTTCGAGAAATAGTCAACGAGTTAAGAGCTCAAGGACACCAAGTAGAGATCTATAATCGAAAAGATGGCGGCATCTTAGTTAAGTCTATTGATGGAATGTCATTCAAAGCCGCTGAAGGAAATACCCTTGCAAGACAAATGGGTAAATCCTTAGGACTTACTACTGAACTCTCCACTGCGAGAAAAACTCAATTAAATATTATTAAGCCTAAGGGAAAAAGAACTCCAATTCCTAAAGCCCTTCTGGTGAAACTTAAAAAAGTACAAAAAGCCTATAATGTGCATAAAGTACCAATCAAGCAAGGAAGAATCACAAAGAAGATTGTTAGACAAATTATCGCTGAAGAGGGTGAAGAAGCTGCTAGAAAGAAACTTACCGCGGCTCAAAGATATGCTGAAGGTTATGCAACCAATACCACCATTGATGCCTTCGTGAGTGCCATCGACCAATATCAGAAGTCATTCAAAAGAGGCACTCAAGTATATGAGGCTTTAGAACTTCTTAAAAAGGACATTCTTAAAAGCTCTGGCATTATCAAAGACGAATGGATTTATCCAGCATATAAGAGACTCTATGACATTACAAAGGGCAATGCTTTAGATGTCATCGATGATGTTAGAAGAATGCTAAGATTATGGTAATTACAACAAGGGAGAAAACATGTTTACTAGGATTAAAAGAAAGAAATATCGAGTTTTTGCTTTCGACATCGAATCCCATAATGATGAGGAATCGATTGCTAGAGGCGAAACTTCAATGTGGCTTGGATGTCTCATAGATGAAAAGAGCACTCTTAATGACGATATATTCTTTTCTAACATGAATCAATTTATCGATAGGTTAGAAGAATTATCTTCGATTAAAAGAGGCAAGAAAAAAGGCAAAAACGATGCTAGACCATGCAATAATCTAGTCATCTATATTTATAACCTTTCTTTTGAATGGTCTTTTCTTCTCCCTTGTTTACTTGAAAGAGGCTTTACTTTTAGTGGTGAAAGCTCTGAAGAATATGTCTATAACTCAGTCAGCACAAAATCCGTCTCTAGTGTATGGCAAGTGAATCTTCACTTTGGTAAGAATAGCGGCAACATCATTCTCCGCGATCTCGCCAAAATGTATGGTGGTGGTCTTGGTGAGGTAGCAAAGGCTTTTAAATTACCAACCCAAAAAGGAGAAATAGACTACACACTAAATAGACATCATGGAAATGATTTTAAGCATGAATATGATGAAGTGGAATGGATTGCCACTAAGGAAGAAAGAGAATATTGTTTTAAGGATGTTAAGATTGTCATGGACATTCTTGAACAAGTACAAAATGATAAAGACTTTTGGAATGTTTGCTCAATGGCTTCATACAGCATGATGAAGCTAATGAGAAGAGGATTTCCAAATACCTACAAACCATATCGCAAATTTAGGAAAGATTATCCAGAACTAGGGAAAGAGGAAAGTGAATTTCTCAGGCATAGTGTTGCTGGTGGTATTACATATGCGACTGATACATGGCAGTTCGTGGACATCAAGCAAAAAATCTGTCATGTTGATGCACACCAAATGCACCCTACACAAATCTATCGACACCTCTTTCCATATGGTGAAGGGATGTACTTTGAGGGAGAACCAACAATCTTATTTAAGCATATAAATTGTTGTCATATCTTCATATCTTACACTGGTGTAAAACTACATTCTTGCATCCAGCTCATCGGTATCCCCATGATTGAAAGAAAAGAAATGTGGGTATGGGATTTTGAACTTCCAGTGATGTTAGAGTGTTATGAAAATTTAGAGGTTGAGTATATCGATGGCTATTGCTATAAAGCCAAGAGACTTCCATGGAGAAACTATGTTTTCGAGAACTATGAATCAAGACTTAAAGCTAAAGCAGCACATGATGCCTACCGCACACTTTATTATAAATTACTTAACAATGCGGGGGCTTATGGAAAGTTTTTGGAGAATCCACATAATGAAATATTCGCTAACACCATTAATGACTTAGGTATTATCGATAGCAATGTCATTGAAAAAGAAGTTGATGAACTAAAGGTCAATGCTAAATACACCTACATTCCAGTAGGGAGTTGCATTCCAGCATATTCTCGTGTGGAATTGGTCTCAAAAGCCCTTATACTCTGTAATTATGCTGATGAGGATGGAATAGTTAGATTTCATCCAAATGTCACTTATTTTGACACTGATAGTATCTTCTTTATATGGAATAAGAAGACAGAGAAATTGTTCTATGAGAACTTCGACTTACAAGACCATCTTGGTGGATGGGCTATTGAGGAATTCATAGATCGTGCGATGTTCTCTGCACCTAAGAGATACAAGACTGAGACTGATGGAAAGACCACTATTAAAGCTGGTGGAATTAACTTCACTAAGTTTAAGGCTAATAAGGTCGATGAGAAAATATCTAAGAGTGGAATTAAGGTAGATGATGAAATGAGGAAGCAAATGATTCTCGATTATCAAATCCCTTATGATGAAGTCAATATCATCTCTAGTGAATGGGAAGTTCAAAGAGCTTATAGAGTGAAGGGTGGAACACTCATTGAATTTCAAGTCAAAAAGATGGATGTGCAGAAGAAATATAGTGACATTTATCACAGAAATGTTAAAATATAAGAGTCCTAAGGTTTTCTCCCTTGGCTCATTAAGTCCTCAGTTGGAATTGCTCCTCTGAGGGCTTTTCTTTATGCGAAGACATTGAAGGTGTATGTGGGGTTAAAAGGGGAGTAAGGGAGCGGAAGGGCAAAGCGAGGAGAGATAGCGAGGGAGACGAGCGAAGAGAGTGAGCCGCTAGATCTCTGAAGATTTGGCATTTTGCACACTTTCTCCACT
>JAEIGA010018233.1_pt1 | contig 10686 bp, 3 predicted proteins | sample 9270691 | NCBI WGS metagenome assembly JAEIGA01 (sample SAMN17057246, study PRJNA624740) | gut metagenome | biome: biome; isolation source: fecal sample | host: Bos grunniens | place: China: Xizang | collected 2019 | reverse complement strand
TCCGCTTAATTTGGTTGGGTTCAAATGCAGCAAACGAGATACCGCCCATTTCCTCGTCTTCGATGACAATGCCGTCATACCCACTCCACCGTAGCTTATCGAGGTACGCCTTTGCCATTCGCTTCGGAGAGGTGCTGTTAGGGGACTCCGCAGCGATCTCGGCAGCGAGGTTGCCCAAAGTTCCAGCATAATAAGGGTTGGTGATGTTCAGGTATGCCTTGACGCTTCTGCCCAAAAAGCTCAATTTACCACCACTCAGATCGCCGGTGTTAAACCAGAATCCGAGATGAGCGGTCGCCGCATAACTCTCATCCGATGCGTTGGAATCTGTGTTTTTGCCAAGGTACTTCCTGTAGAACACCGTGAAATCCTCGTCGGTAGCATGATACACAGGAGCAAGGTTGCCTTCGCCATACCAGTAGCCACCATCTTCATCCAATCGCACCTTGGACTGTGCAAAAAATGCACTTTGCTCCTCGGTGAGCTGATGGCCATCGGAATCACGGTCGGAGAAAAGGGCATCCTCACCGAGATCACCATCAGGTCTCCTGTCATGACCGTAATGTTTCAGCACATCCTCCGGCAAAACATCAGGGAAATACTGATTGACATGGTCGAGGAGTTCTGCTACACTAATGCTGGAATCGGTAACGGGGCCTTGAAACCCTGGGCGCATTGAGCGCAGCCGGTTCCCTTTTTTTGCATTGATAGCATAGAGAACATCCATGGATGCCAATTCATTGCTGAACTGATTCACCACAAAACGGACTACATACAGGTCGCCAGCAAGACTCTGCGCTGTACCAATGAGTACATATGCCCCGGATGCCTCCTCTTTGGAAGGAATCATCTCGTTGATTCTGATGGCATTCTTGATGATATCTCCGGCCCTAAGAGTCACAATCCAGTTCGGATCGGTTTCCGACTTATTGATTCTACGCAGACCATGAGTCAAGCCCTTTGTTCCGAGTATTACATCTGCTCCGATATCATCAACATACACAGACACACTGCCATCCTTGTTGGCCTTGCCAACAGAGGTGGCATTTTTCTTTGCCTGTGCTACCACATCTGCCCGGTTTTTCGGAACAGTCTTGCTCACGGCGGTGACCACCATGTCAGGCTTGCTGGCGAGAGCTTCGTAGGAGTAGCCCCGGTCTGAGTATTTGACCTCAGCCTCCAGATCTCGGTCAGCCTGTGCGACCTCGGTCTCAGGAATCTCAGCTTCGGTCTTGGGCAGAGTCCGCTCGATCTCATCCACGATGGAGCCGAGTCTTGCATCTCTCTTGCCCTCGATGACTGCGTCTTCCTGGAGGCCAGCCTCGATCAAAGACTTCATGGAGCCGAAGGCAGAGTCAGCGGTCGGGAACACAGCTCTGACACCACGCTGGGGAACATAGTTGCCGTCCTTGTCGTACAGAGTGAAGTCCTCGATCAGCTTGTAGTAGTTCTCGTGCCATGCGAACTCAGCGAAACGAGGAGTGTAGCCATTCTTGGAACACCAGTCGAAATACTCTCTGACAGCGGCCTTGGGGTCGCCGGTGGAGCGGAGCGCCTTGTTGAAGTCGAAGTCCTTGGAGACCTTCTTGCCTTCGCTGTCCTTGGTGTTCTGGTTGCCGGTGTAGTCCGTAAAGGCAGCGATGCGGTTCATATGAGCCACGATGGGATTCAGGCCGGACTTATGGTAGGGGATGACCATGCGGATGTTGGGATCAGAGAGGAGATTCAGAATGTGCTGGTAGGACACACCCACGCAGATCGTGCCGCAGTTCTCGGTGTAGCCTTCTGCGTTCTGAATCTCCACAGCGGTCTCGTAGTCGAAGGACTCGCCAGCCCAGACATAGTCGCCGTTGGCATCCAGACCAGGAGCGATGCCACCATCGGCGATGGCAGGGATCAGACTCATGTTGATCTTGATGCCGGTCAGACCGAACTGCTTGGCGAACAGCGCCTCCTTGGTGTAGGCATGGGCAGGGAGATTGGTAGCAGCCAGATCGTAGATCATCTGCACATAGTCGAACACCATTCTGGGGACATAGTCGGAGAAGGACTGGATGCGGACACCGCCGACGGAGTAAGCCTTCGCAGGAGTCCAATGTCTGGCCTTCTTGATGATCTCGTTCATGTACTGAACATCACCAAAGGCAGCCTTGGGGCCGCCGGTTCCCTTCTTGGAGTTGTACAGAGACAGGATGGATCTGTTCTGCTTCTTGACGGCATCAAAGCCCTTGGAGGACATGAAGTCGCCACGCTGGAGCAGCCGTCTGCCTTCCGCATGGGCCTTGATGTACTTCGCAGCCTTATACTCCACGGTTCCCTTTTCGTAGGTCCTCATGACCTCGTCGATATGGGAGAAGTCCAGCTCGGAGTCAGCCCAGGTGTCAATGCCACTACTGACCGCCTTCACGCTCTCGTTGCCGGAGAAGTTGAAGTAGCCGATACTGCCCCTCTGAGACTCAGGGACCAGGCTGGTCACCAGCTCGTTGTAGAGGTTGGTGAACATATCAGCCATCGCCGCCTGACGGAATCGCTTCGCATCGACGAAGCACAGCGCACAGGCAGTCTCAAAACCATGCTTGCGGATGATCTCGTTAATCTTGACCACGCTCTTCTGGCCCAGCTCGAAGTTGTCGATGATGCCTCGTCTGGCCATCTCATTGAAGACAGCGTCCAGAGATCTGCGCTTCTTGCACACCAGGGAGAAGTCGAGGTTCATCTTGTACTCGCCGTTGGGAGTGACCACGCTGAAGACAGGCTTGCCATAGGTATCTCTGACAACAGCAGCCTGAGACCAGGTGCCAAAGGGAGCATACTTGTCCTTGAACTCCTGGCAGACGGTGTAGATCTCCTCGATGCCGTCCAGCATCTCCTGCATCTGAGCCTTCGTGAGGCGCTTACTGGAGACACACTTCTCTAGGTACTTACGGAAAGCAGTTCTGCCTTCCTCCTCGTAAGTGCGCATAGAGAGCTGGATAGTGCCATCCCCGGTGCTATGGGCCACAGGGTCGCCGTTCTCGGCGAAAACAGTACCGACCTCACCAGGAGTAAGGCTTGCCTGATAGTTCTCACTAGCCACAACGAGGCCCTCAGCAAACAGTTCCTGAAGCTGCTCAATGGCGTCCTTCATCTCAGCCACATAGCGGCCTTCCACGGAGTCGGGGTTAAGACCCTCATAGAGAGTGCGGATCTTAGTGGCCAGCTCAGAAATGAAGTCCTTGATCTTCTGCCACAGGCTCTTGTCCTGCTGCTTCAGCTTGGCCAGCTTCTCCATGACCTTGCCATCAGCAAGCATGGTCTCCATGGAGTCAGCGATGACCTCTTCGTAGGCGACATCATAGGAGATTTCTCGACCGTTGTTCTTGGCTTTGGCAATCTGAGCCTGGACCAGAGACTCCACGCTCACGCCCTTCTTGCCATACTCCTGCATGAGGAAGTTGGCAAGGACCTTGAACTTGGCAGGAGACCACTGCTTGATGAAGTGGGTCAGCTCGTGAGCTGCCGTGAAGAGCATGGTGGCCTCGCCCTGCATACCGGCATGAAGGTCGATATGGATACTGCCGTCGCTTGGATCATACCAGCCGTTGGCACCGATGTGCTTTCCGCTGTCATCCACCTTGGACTCGAACACATAGACCTGCACACCCAGAGCATCTGCCACGGTCTCCAGAGCGGAAAGGCTGGTGGACTGTCTCTCGGTCAGACCGCTGCGGTCACCGTCGAAGTGGACTTTGCCAGTTGTTGCATTTTTTGCAACAGTTCGATTCTTGCGAACAGTTGCTTCTGCCTTGGCGGTCTGCTTGCCGCCGAAGGTCTGGCCCAGACGGTATGCCTTCATCCGCTGATTCTCGGTCAGCTTGGAGGTGAATGCACCAGCGGCCAGCTCACTTGCAGGATAGTTGAAACTGCCGTAGCGGTATGCCTCGATGATGCCATTGGCAAACATCTGCCCGGACACAACGCCTTCAAGACGATAGGACTCCAGAAGCACATTGGCCGCATCAGCGGTCACACCCATGTCTGCAATGGCAGAGTAGACGAATGCCTCGTCCTCGCTGGCGAAGGCCACGCTGTCAGCATCCACAGTTCTGCCATCGGTCAGCTTCAGAGTCAGCTTGCCGCCGGAGTTGGATGCAACACCCTCTATAGAGACGGCATCGCCACCATCCTTGAGGATGGTCTGACCATCAGCAGAAGCCTCAAAATGACTCTCTACGGCCTGTTTCACTTCGGGGGCAGAACTTCCCTTGGAGGCGCTCTTCTTCGCCACAGCCTTGCCAGAGAAGGTCGCACCCTGCTCCACGCCATAAGCGAAGGCGGCGAGCTGTCTGGAGCGGTGATTGGAGGTAGATCTGCTGTTGTCCACAACATCAGCGATGGTCTGCTTGACACGCTTGTCTGCCAGCAGTCTCTGCTCATGGGTGGTCAGCTTGCGGCCGCTATAGGATGCCTCAATAGCCTCAGCGATGGCCTTCGCCTGCTTAGCGGAGAAGCCCTTGCGCTCCAGACTCTTGATGACATCGACCTGGTTGGCCTGGGAGACTGCGGTGCCGATCTGACTCCACAGTCTGCCGACGGCTCGTTCCTGGGTCTTGAGTGCCTTGCCAATGGCGGTCTTTGCACCAGTAGATGCCTTCTCGGACAGGCCGCTGATGGTCTTCTTGGTCTGCTCGGTCACGCCGGTGTAGGCAGATACAACCTCTGACAGCGCTCTCAGAGCATCCAAACCACCCTCGGTGTCCATGATGGCACGACCATCGGAGGCGAACTGAGCCTGGTTAGCAGCGTAGCTACCGATGGATGCGCCACCACCGCCGAGTCCACCAGCGATAGCACCAGCAATACCGGCATGGAGTACCTGGAAGAACTTGTCCTGCAGGGTCTTCCCCCAGTCGCCGCCGTTGGCATCCAGCTCCATGCTGAAGTCAGACTGGCTGGCCATAATGGCATGGTTGGTGATGATGTTGGAAATCTCCGTGAGTGCTTCTTCAGATCCCTCAACGCCGGCCTGTTTCAAGATGCCAAAGACTGTCTGACGGATAGCCTCTGCAGAGCCGAGCTTAACCAGATGCTCAATAGACAGTTTCTCGAAGACCATCTCAGCCGTACCAGCAAGGCCAGCACCCAAAGCAATCTGCTCGTTGGACGCACCCTGCTGATACAGTCGCTTGGCCTCGCTGGAGGCAGCGCCCATACCCATGATAGCGCCATATCCAGCACCTCCAAACACGGTGCCACCCAGCACCATGTCACCAACAGACATAAGTGCCTGATATGCATCACCGTAACCGAAGTTGATAACAGGGACGAGAACAGCACCGCCGGCGGCCTCGTCGATCTCTGCTGCCTGAGTTCCCAGGACAGTCTGTCCGAAGTTCTGCATCAGATGCATGGAGGAGTAGGGGTTGATGGTCTCACCACGCAATGTGGTGAAGGTGTCATCTGCCATAGACAATGTACCGCCGATCAGTCTGGCAGGGATGGAGGCCATGTTGTAGGCCAGTTTCTCAAGGGCGCTACGCTCATCCCAATCCGCAACGAAGTCCTCGTTGTACTCTGTCATGTACCGACGGTTCAGTTCGACCTTCATGTCGGCCAGGTACTTGTAGGCAGTCTCCTGGCCAGCGGTGTTCAGCAGATAGTAGTAGGTGGAGATCTCATTCTTGCTGAGCTTGCTCCAGTTGCCTGCACCACCCTCTGCCAGGATAGTGGCAATAGCAGTGCCAGAGGAATCGCTGATGCCAGCCTCGACTGCGCTGAAGTACATACCGAGCTTGTCGGCAATTTCGTGCGTAGTGGTTGTGGTCGCTTGGCCGATCGTGTTGCCATAGGGGTCGATCAGCTCACCAGTTGCATTGTAGTGCCACAGAGACGAGTCGGTCGTTGTCAAAGGGCCACGCAGCTCGGACACATCCGGGTTGCCAAAGTCACGCCGGGCAGAGACGGTGTCGAAGTCAGCCTTCTGCTGGATGCCGGAGTAGTCATCCACCACTTTGCCACGGCCTTCATACTCGCCCTCACCGCGCTCATAGCGAAGAATCTCAGTTTCGAGCGATTCAATCTCCCTGCCGTGGTCATTGGCGACGCTGTTTCGAGGCACACCATAGGACACACCACCAGTAGCATCCAGATATGTACGCCAATTGGCATCACGCTCTGCCTTCAGCTCCTCCAGGCGCTTCTTGTTCTCCTCGTAGAGGTCCTGTCGGCCTTCTACGGTGGATCTCTTCAGGGCCTTAGAGTAATCCTCCTCGCTGGCCCACTGAGCGTAGTAGTCGTGAGCCTTCCAGGAATACTCCTTGGCCTTGACCAGGTTGGACACATAGGAGTCAATAGCAGAAACAGCTTCGTTGTTCCCGGCATACTGCTTGCGCCAGCCATCAGCCTGAGAGAGAAGACTGGAAGCACGGTCTCTAAGACTGGTGTATCCTTCGTCATCGCCAGAATGCCAGTTTTTGTGGTAGTTGTTGATATCGCCCACAAGAACGGTGATGGAATCGAGCCAGCCCTGCACAGAGCTGGTTTCCTTTCTCTTGTTGCTCCACTCAGAAAAAGAGGTGGTAGAGGCTCCACCCCCGGAAGTCCCGGAAGTGGTTTTGACAGTAGACTTCTGAGCGGCCTCACGCTCTTCCTTCTTCTTGTTGCTCCATTCCGTAAATGACATGGAATCCCTCCTTATTCTCCGAGATGATAGGCCACTACATCCTGGAGATATTCTTTGTAACTGCTGTAGTTCTTGACCTCGGCACCGCCTTGGCCGGTCTGCTGGTAACTATTTTTCCGTCTTGCCCACTCTCTGGCGGTCATGATGCCGGAAGCAGCACCACTATCCACACCATTGGCCTTCATGTAGGAAACAGCCTCTTCGTAGGTAGAGCCGGTGAAGCCGGTGGAGGCAGGACTATCGCCGCCCATATATTTCTCATATGCAGCCTGGGTCTTAGCTCCCCAAATGCCGTCGACAGTCAGATTTGCTCCCATAGAGTTGAGCTTTTTCTGCATCTCTGCGGTTTCGGCATCGTAGCTACCACCGCCGCCAGAGCCGCCACCAGAAGAGCCACTGCCAGATGCCTTGCTTGCGCTGAGGGCATGCTGCTGATCATACTGGCGCTTGGCCTCGTCGAACTCAGCCTGCCACTGCTCGTCAGCTACCTTGTCACGCTCCTCCTGGTAGGCATAAGCCTTGTCGTCGGCATACTGGCCATAGGCGAAGTCTCTGCCGTCAGCCCACTTGGAGTAGTCGGCATCACGCTCGGAGTCGTAGCGGCCAGTCAGGTAGTCCAGACCGGTGTAGTAGTCGGAGACCTGGTCTCTGTATCTGCCGTAGTCCTGCTCATCCCGAGCGGTGATCAGAGCTGCCTGGTCATACATCTCCTGGCCCTCCTGGTTGTAGCGATCATAAGCCATCTGATACAGCTCCGGGATGATGTTGTTCGACTCCTGGAGATAGCCCTGGTATGCCTGCTGGCCGACGGACTGGGCATAGGAGTTGCCGTAGCCGCCGGTAAGAGTTGCAGCCTGTCCCATGGTATCCATCATAGCCATCAGGCCCTTGGTGGTGTACTGGTCCTTGTACTGCCGATACAGGGCATCACCATTCAGGTCGTAGTGGAAGTCCTCCCTGTTCATGATCCGCTCCATAATGGCATCGAGCTTGCTGGACCAGGGGGCCTGGTACGCACCGGGCTTCTGAGAGATCTGCTGCTGGAGCATGGCCTCTGCTTGCTTCACAGCATCGCCTTCCTGGTAGGGGTCGTATTTGAAGGTCTTGCTGGCCGCAGGGGTAGTGGTAGTAGCAGCCGCAGACCCGGAGCTGCCGGAGGTGCTGGGACTGCTGGGGCTACTGGTGGTCTTGGAGCCATAGAGACTGCCGAGGGTCTCGTCGCCAGCGATGCCGTCGACCTTCAGACCGTTGTCCTGCTGATACTTCTTGACGGCAGCCGCAGTAGCAGATCCATAGATGCCGTCCACACCGGCAGAGCCGACGCTGTAACCAGCATCAACGAGGCTCTGCTGGAGCTTCTTTACATCAGACCCTTTGCTGTCGCTCGTCAGCATAGTGTAAGTTGCCATAGGTTATCCTCCTTCTTCGCTGATTACAGCCAAAATATAGTCCTTGAGAGTCATGCCGGAGTCTCCGATAAGGATGTCGCCACGGAAGTGAGCATCCCATGCTACATCCAGCCGATTATCATGCTCGACATACTTGCCGAGGCCGAGTGCATTTCGTGCGCCATCCCGGTGCCAGTAGACCTTGTCGGTCGGAACAGAGGCGGTGACGGTATCAGACTCGCCGACATCATCGACTGCCTGCACCTGCACATGGTACGAGGAGTCAACAGCCAGCGCACCAGCCAGAAGCGCCTCAGTCTCGACCTCGTCGGTGCTGGTGGTATCCTCGGCAAGGATGGTTGTCCAGTCAGAGTATTCGGAGGCACTCGCCAGCTTATATCGGTATCGGATCTGGCAGAAGTTATACTGCACTCCGTCGGAGATGACCTTGCTGTAGCTCCGCTTCGCCTTGAGCTTAAGGCAGGTGCCGCTGTCGCTCAGATTGCCGTCAGCATCGCATCTGCCGCACACGCTTACTTCGATGGTGGGCTTGCTGTATGCAATGACCGTGATGGTCTTCGAGGTACTGCCGGTATAACCTCTGGAGTCGGTAGCATAGCCATATACGGTAAGGCTACCGTATGGAGCGAGATACCCGGAGGTGTAGCCGTCGCCGGAGTCGTAGCTGATGTTGCCCACCTTCATGCTGTAGGACTTGATGGTGGCATCATACTTCCCGGTGGCAGACAGCGTCGCCTTAACTTTGCTCTTACCCTCGATGTACAGCCCAGATAACTGGTCATCCAGGATGTCACTTACCGATTCAAGCGTCATCGTGACCGCAGGTTTGGTTGTGCTGTTGTCGGGGACAGTCAAAGTGAATGTAGCAGAGTCAGCGGAGCCGACCTGCTTGCTACAGGCGCTGTCCGAGTAGGTGTACAGCGTTGCAGTCGTGGTGCCGGACGGTGGGTTGCTTGTCAGTTCACTGGCGGTGTTGTAGGAGATATTCGGGGTTGTGTAGGTGTAGGCCGATGTCTGGTTCGGATAAATCGCAGAAGATGTCCACACCCAATCTCCAATCGCCAGCTTCACCTTGTAGTAGAACGACTTGGATGCCGGAGTCCACTTGATGCTCGTCTTGGAGCCAACAGTCGCATCTGTGACAGAGGTAATGGTGGATGCTCTGGGGATGGTGTCCAGCTTCGCAGTTCCGCTACCGCTCGTGGTATGCCCAGCAAGCGAAGTGCCAGCAGGAGCGGTCACAGAGCCTTTGATGGTGATGGACTTAGAGCCGTCAGACCCGTGGGCAATGTCCTTGACCGTCTTTGTCGCTACCAGCACCCAGTCGGTCAGCACTTCCAGCTTGACTGTGCCGGAGGCGGCAGATCCATTGACCGTCAGAGAGAACGACCAGGTGCCGCTCGTCGTTTCAGTCAATGTGGAGTCTGTGTGATCCTTCCGCACATAGAGCTTGGCGGTCACATCGGAGTTGTTGGCATTCGAGTCTGCGGTGGAGGACCATACGACCTTAGAGTCGATATATCTGCCGGAGGATGCAGACTGATCAAAATTTAGCGTTCCGCTTGCCATTGCTTACCCTCCTTCCACCCATCTGGTAACCACGCTTCTGTCAGCGAGGACGGTATCCACAAAGCCGCTGATCTTATACGACCCAGTCACCTCAACATGGGTGATGAACAGCTTGCGGTCACTGATGTATGCCACCTCGTTGCCGTTCTGGTCGAAGAAGGCCAGTTTGTCAGCGGTGAACTGTGCATACTTGTTAAAGGTCTCCACTCCATCGATCTCAGTCCGTTGGCCGATCTCAAGGCCATACACAGGTACACCGCTCTCGTCGTAGTACAGCAGGCCAGAGTTGATGTGGGCATTGACCTCGATGATGGAGTTGCTGATGCCATCGACATTGGAGAGGATCTCCTGGATGTCGGTATAGAGCTGCTCGATGCCGGTGGAGTTGGCCTCAATCTCCTGTGCAGTCTCTTCGGTATAGGTGCCGAAGTCAGACTGTGCCACATACAGACCTTCCAGCCTGTGGCTGATCTCCTCGTAGTACGCATCCACGATGTCTGCGGACTTGATGATGAGGGACTTGATGGAGTTGAAGCTGGACTGAGCCTCAGCCTCCTCGGTGACAGCACTAGAGGCTTTAATCGCCTGGCTGGCGGCTTTGGAAGCGGTACTCTCCACATTGGCCAGCGCCCAGTTCAGCTCCTGCACGACCTGATACAGGTAGCTCTTCACCTGGGCAAGCTGTTCTGCCTCGCTCTTGCCGGTGATGTTGGGGAGCCGGATGTTGATGCTCATGAGATCTCACTCCCCTGCTCGATAGTCTTGGTGATGGAGTAGATCTTCACCACGCCCTCACCCTCGATGCGGAGCCTCATGTGGTCGCACCGACGAGGTCTGATGGGAACAGAGAAGCTACGCAGGCTGTGGCCATTGATCGTACCAAGATGCACCCACTCGTCACTCAGGTCATACTGGGCATAGAAACGAGCCACAGCACCAATCTCCATGGACATTCGAATGGTCATTCGGGAGATGTACTTCATGTCCGGGGAGGTGATGCCGATCTCCCCGGTTTCCACAAACCATTCCACAGGATCAGCGTCCACT
>JAEIGA010018232.1_pt1 | contig 10687 bp, 10 predicted proteins | sample 9270691 | NCBI WGS metagenome assembly JAEIGA01 (sample SAMN17057246, study PRJNA624740) | gut metagenome | biome: biome; isolation source: fecal sample | host: Bos grunniens | place: China: Xizang | collected 2019 | reverse complement strand
TTGTTGATGAGGTTATTAATCTTGAAAACGTATCCAACAAATGTATTTGATTTTGGGTGAACAAAATGAAACAAAAAGGCTTTAAGCTGTCAACAACTCATTTTATACTGTTTAGCTTTTTAGTTGTTATACTGCTGGGAAGCAATAGTCACTGGAGCCACAACGCCATCACCTGCATCAGTTGGCTTAATTGTACCATTAGTAGATGGATAAACAGCGTAGAAATCAGACTTCACCACGCCTTCATCATCAGCCTTACCCCACTGAACACCATAAGCGCCAGTTGATGTAAGTTTATCAGCATAATAGAATCTATCAGCGGTTGTTGTACCACCTGCTGTAGCGCTTGGTGTTACCTTATATGTAGCCTGTTCACGACCACTTGCACAATTTGTTCCATAAACTGTAATCAAATCGCCATCAAGCCACTTAACTGCGATGCTTCCACTGGTTGCATCGTAAGAGCTGTGGTCATACTCTGTACGAGTACCCTCATTTGTAGCAGCAGAGAACAAAACCTCACCCGTAGCATTGAGTGTAGGCTTGAACTCCTGCTCAAACATATCATTCTGCGAACAAGATGCCATCAAGCAAACGATGGCAACTGCCATAAAATACAATTTTTTCATATCCAAATTCTCCTTTCCCGTTTACATGAACTAATCTTCAGTACCTGTATCGATCCAAGTATTACCATCAAATGAGATAGCGTCGAACGCGGTATTGAACTCCTGACGCTCGACACGACCAGTATTCTCCTTAGAGTTGGTCACCTCCGCAGAGCCTGCAAATGTATCCTCCAACTCGACGCTGTAGAGGCGAGTATCGGGCTTTACATAAAACTTCCTTTTCATCTTAATTTCTATTATTTTTTATTCTCAATTTACACATACTAACCCCTTGAATGTCAGCCGATTATCCCTCATCGCATCAGCCGAACATCCAAAGTTTGCTTTTCACAGCACCTCCCAAAAGGGAATTTAACAGCGCAAAATTAATTAAAAACAATCGAAAAAACAAAGAGTTACGATATTTTTTTCAAAAAAATTTATTAGCCGCCTTTTGGGGCAACATTCAGTTTTTTGTTGTATATTTGCAAAAACATTTACAACCCAAAGAAAAATGCAATTATTTTACTCGCCAGAAATTATTCCGCCCGTACATACGCTCGGCGACGAGGAGTCGAAGCATTGTGTGAGGGTGTTAAGACTCGGGGTGGGCGACACGCTGCACATCACCGACGGAAAGGGAAATCTATACTTGTGCCGCATCATCGAGGCACACCAACACCACTGCACCGTGGAGGTCGTGGAGACCCATCGCGAGTGGGAGAAACTGCCCTACAATCTCACGATGGCGGTGGCGCCAACGAAGAATATCGACCGCTATGAGTGGTTTCTCGAAAAAGCGACAGAGGTGGGCGTAACGCGCTTTATACCAATCGAATGCGACCACAGCGAGCGCCGCACAATAAAGCACGACCGCGAGATGCGCGTCATCACCTCTGCCGTAAAGCAGTCGCTCAAGGCGTATCACCCTGCGCTCGACGAACTGACCCCCGTAAAGGAGGTTATCAAGATGCCGTTTGAGGGTCAGAAGTTCATCGCGCACTGCGACTCATCGTTCCCCGAGAGACCATATTTGCCAACATTGGCCAAGAAAAACGAAAATATTTTAATTTTAATTGGTCCTGAAGGAGATTTTTCGCCCGAAGAGATTAATTTTGCACTCGAAAACGGGTTTCAACCTATCTCGCTGGGCAACCAGCGCCTGCGTACCGAGACTGCCGCTACGGTGGCAACCGTCATGGTCGCAACAATAAATGGTTAGCAAACAACTAATTACACAACAATGTTCTACATTACACTACTCTCGGCACTCGCTCTGTTGGTGGCGGTGATTTTCCTCACTCCTCTGCGCCAAAAGATGTGGGTAGCCTTTGTTGCCGTTGTGGCAGCCGCTATCGCGATTGCATTCCCCGCGATTAGTTGCCTGGCAAGCGGAGCGAAGGAGTTGGAGATTATCAGCATCCAGAGCCCATTCTTCGGGACGGAGTCACTTCGTATGGATGCCCTCTCGGCACTCTTCTCGCTGGTTATCGGCATTGCGGGCGTAGCCACCCTGCTCTATTCACGCGGCTACCTCGCCCACTATCTTGACAAAAAATCATCAGCGCACATCTCGCTGCACTACACCGCTCTGGTGGTGTTGGTGGTGTCGATGATGCTGGTCGTTATCTCAAGCGGAGGCTTCTCATTCCTCTTTGCGTGGGAGTTGATGACCATCGCCTCGTTCATCCTCATTCTGTTTGACGCCGAGCGTCAGCAGGTGTTGCGCGCGGCGCTGGCATACCTTATTATGATGCATATAGGTTTCGTGATGCTCGTGGCGGGCTTTGCGAAGATTTATGCAATCACTGGTTCGGGTAACTTCAACGACCTGGCTATCTGCTTCTCAAGCGGCGGCACATTGCCAATCTTCATCCTCTTCCTGCTCGGTTTTGGCATGAAGGCGGGCTTGTTCCCAATGCACATCTGGCTGCCAGAGGCGCACCCAGCAGCACCATCGCATGTGTCGGCTATTATGTCGGGCGTAATGATTAAGACTGGTGTCTATGGCGTGATGCGTGCGCTTTGGTATGTTGTGGATGCGGCGGAGTTGCACACCATCGGTCTGATTATCCTCGCCGCAGGTATCATCACAGGCCTGTGGGGCGTAATCCTCGCGGCGTTGCAGAATGATGCGAAGCGACTGCTGGCATATTCAAGCATTGAGAATATAGGTGTGATTTTCATCGGTCTGGGTATCGCGACGCTGGGTCAGGCGGCGGGCAACTATATGGTTGCGACAATCGCTCTGTGCGGTGCGTTGCTCCACACGGTGAACCACTCGTTCTTCAAGTCATTGTTGTTCTTCGGCGCGGGTAACATCTACTCGCAGATGCACACAACGCTGCTCGACCGCTTCGGCGGCGTGGCAAAGCATATGCCGATGACTGCAATTCTGTTCTTCGTGGCGACTATTGCCATCTGCGCCCTGCCACCACTCAACGGCTTTATCGGTGAGTTCCTGATTTATCTCGGTATGCTCGACAGCATCCGCGCCGAGGTCAATACAATCTACGCTGCGGGCGGTCTGCTCGCTCTGGCGCTCATCGGCGGTATCGTGGTGTTGGCATTCACAAAACTTTACAGCACAATATTCCTCGGCTCGCCACGCGACCACCATGTTGCAGAGTCGATGGAGGTAGATAACTACCGCATCGCAGCGATGGCTATCCCTACCGTGGGTATCATCTCGATTGGTATGTTCCCACAGTTCGCCATCCGCATCGTCGAGGGCGTGGCAAACCAGTTCTTCCCAGCGGCAACGGCGACAATAGTTGATCACTACATCGTGCCAAACCTCTGGAAGATTTCCCTTACGGCGTGGCTCCTGGTGCTGGTCATCGTGCTGCTCTACATCTGGAAGAGTCGCGCACAGCGCACCCGCATCGTCGAGCAGGGTCCAACCTGGGGTTGTGGCTTTACATCGCCTAACATTCGTATGCAGTACACTGGCGAGTCATACTCCGAGGGTTTGGAGTCAATCGCAACATCGCTCACGCAGAACACCGTCGAGGGTCGTGCTATCGGCAAGAGCGAGATATTCCCATCGTCACACGGCTACAGCGTCAAGCACAAGGATAAGATTGACCGTCTGTTTGCCGCTTGGTGGATGGAACTTCTGCGTATCATCAACAAGCGAATTATGCGCTTGCGTACGGGTAAGATTAACCACTACATCCTCTTTGCGCTGCTGTTCCTTGTTGCAATCTTCGTTCTTTCACTCTTAAACTTGATATAGTATGGGAATTGTACTCAACACACTTCTGATTATATTGACGGCAATCTCCATCCCCGGAGTGATTAACCGTACACGCGCTACACTGGCGGGTCGCAAGGGTATGCCCTTCTCGCAGCACCTGCTCAATGTGAATGTGCTTCTGCGTAAGGGCGCGGTCTATTCTACCACCACAACGGCGCTGTTCCGCATCGCGCCAGCCATCTATCTCGGTGCTGCTATCGTTGCTGCGCTGATGATGCCAGTGGCTGACCTCTACCCATTAATCTCGTTCAAGGGCGATGTCATCTGCTTCGCATATACGCTTGCTCTGGCGCGCGTGGCTATCATCCTCGCCGCTATGGATACGGGCAGTTCGTTCGAGGGTATGGGTGCTGCGCGTGAAGCGCTCTATGGCGCACTTATCGAGCCTGCGCTGATGATTGGCTTCGCCACATTGGCCCTGTTCTGCGGCTACACATCGTTCGCCGACATCTTCGCTCACGAGCAGTCGTTTGATATGCACCTTACAATCGTGATGCTGTTGGTGGCGTTCCTCTTTGTGAAGATTACCTTCGTGGAGTCGGGCCGCGTGCCAGTGGATGACCCACGCACTCACCTTGAACTTACGATGATTCACGAGGTTATGTGCCTCGATTACAGTGGCATCGATACGGGTATGATTCACATCGCGGGCTGGCTTAAGACCGCCTGCTTCTCGATGATTGCCGCCAACGCTGTGGCTGCCACCTGCTGTTTCCACTGGTGGTTTGCAGTACCTTTGGCAATCCTCCTGACGGGTCTGTCGGTGGGTATCGTGGAATCAACACAGGCGCGAAACAAGTTGGCGAATAACACCACCTTCATCGTTACAATCTCTGCCCTGGCGGCACTGATATTCTTTATTGGCTATCTACTGAAGTTAAACATCAACATTTAAGGATATGCTACTCGCACTTATTATATTATATGTAATAACGCTCATCTACATCTCTATCGTTGAGCGTTTCCGCAACTACGCCTCGCTTATCGCCGTGCAGGGTTGGATATTGCTTGGCATCGCTCTGTTGCGTCTGCACTCGCTCGATTGGCTGGAACTCTCGTTCATCATCACCGAGACGCTTATCTTCAAGGCGGTGATTGTCCCCGCCATCCTGATGCAGGTGATTAAGAAGACGGGCATCAACCGCATCTCATCGACCGGCACATCGCAGTTCAACTCGCTGATGTTGTCTATCACGGCGCTCACAATCAGTGCCATTATGACCTACTATGTGGCTGACCAGTCGATTAATATGGTATTCTTCGGCGTGGCTCTGTATGCGTTGCTCACGGGCTTGATTCTCATCGTATTGCGCTCGCGCATCTTCACGCATATGGTTGGTTTCCTCGTCATTGAGAATGGCGTATTCCTCTTCTCGATGGCTATCGGAGTACATATGCCTATGTTGATTAATGCGGCTATCCTGCTTGATATCCTGCTCTCGGTATTGATGCTCGGTATGTTTATGACCAAGGTCGATAAGCACATTCACACCGACGACAGCAACTCGTTGAGCCGTGTGAAGGATTAACCCCCGACGAGAATAGATGATTAAACCGAAAACTGAATAGAGATTATGATATATATCTTTTTTGCAATATGGCTCACGATTGGTGCAAGCGCCTTCCTGGCGACCAATCGCCGTATGGTGCACCGCTTGTGCGCCCTCTACCTGACCGTTCACGCGCTGTTTGCGGGTGTGGTGATTGGCGGAAAGTACCTCACCACCTCGGGCGAGTTCTTCACCTTCGATGAACTCGGCACGCTCTTCTATGTGCTGCTGGCTGTGGTGGCGGTCTTTATTTTCATCCACTCGGAGGCCTACCTCAAGCGTGACGACATCAAGAACTACCGCAACTACTTCGCCCTGCTGATGCTCCTGACGACAGCCATCACAGGCGTATATTTCGCAAACAACATCGCCGTAACCTGGATTTTGCTGGAGACAACAACCCTCTGCGGCGCGGGTATTCTCTACTACCGCCGTTCGGAGGCGACGCTGGAGGCTACCTGGAAGTATCTTTTCGTATGCTCGACGGGTATCGCTATCGCCTACCTCGGCATCCTTCTGTTGTGTGCTGCGGCGGCAAACACCTCGCTTAACTATGAGGATTTGCGCCAGTTGATTATTGCGGGCAACCCACTCTACCTGAAGGCGGCGTTCCTTTTGGTGCTTACGGGATATAGTTGCAAGATGGAGATTTTCCCACTCTACACCATCGGCGTGGATGCCAACTTCGCAGCCCCAGCGCCAGCCTCGGCTCTGCTCTCTACGGGCTTGGTGAATGCTGGTTTTCTGGCCATCTTCCGCATCTACCGCCTCTTTGCTCACACCGAGTTGATGGGCTGGGTGCAGAATGTGATGCTTATCATCGGCGTGATGAGTCTTTTGGTGGGTGCTCTGTTCCTCCGCCGCACGAACAACTACAAGCGATTCCTGTCGTACTCAACGGTTGAGAATATGGGTATTGTTGCTATCGGCTTGGGCGTAGGTGGCGCAGGCTTGTGGGCGGCAGTGTTCCATGTGGTGTGCCACACCCTCATCAAGAGCGGATTGTTCTTGCAGATTGCTATCGTGCGTCAGGTGTACAACGGCTACCGCATCAACCGCATCGGCGACTATATTAAAATAAATAAGGTAGGTGCTATCGCAATCATCGCGGGTATGATTGCCATCCTGGCATTCCCACCATCACCACTCTTTATCTCGGAGTTGATGATTATGACCCAGGCCCTGGCGGGCGGAGCATGGTGGCTCATCGCCGTTATGGTCCTTCTGCTCTGCGTTGTGATTTTCACAATCTGCCACCGCGTCATCAAACTCTGCTACCAGCCAAATCAGGATGAGGTGCATCCGTCGAACATCGACCGCCGCCTCTCTTACAGCGCTCTGCTGCTCCTGTTGGCGGCATTCGTGCTCGGCTTGTGGCAGCCCGAGGTGCTTACATCTATTATTGACAAAATCGTAACACTTTAAGCGATGAAATACTACATTACCGACAACTGCGCGAAGGCAGTTGAACTGAAGGATATCCCCGAGGTGGAGTATGCAGCCTTCTACGAGGACCTCAAGGAGCGCCTCAGCGATGAGCGCTACCACATTGCACACTACTTCGCCCGCACCGAGGATACACGATTGAAGTTTTATTTGGTACTTCTGGATGACGAGGAGCAGAAGGTGATGATTACATCATTCGCCATGGAGTATTACGACGACATAGCACTCCCTTCGCTCACCGCCCTGCATCCGCAGGTGCACCCCTTTGAGCGAGAGATTGCAGAACTCTACAATGTGGAGTTCGACTCTATGCCGTGGAACAAGCCACTGCGCTTCCCATTCAACCGCCGCAACCGCAACTCGACGATGGACAACTATCCATTCTACACCATCGAGGGCGAGTCGCTGCACGAGGTTAATGTGGGTCCTATCCACGCTGGTATCATCGAGCCAGGCGCCTTCCGCTTTATCTGTAACGGCGAGAATGTCCTCCACCTCGAGATTGCGCTGGGCTACCAGCACCGAGGCGTCGAGAACGAGTTTACATCGACCGACAACCGCCTGCGCCAGACACTTTTGGCGGAGTCGATTGCGGGCGACAGCGCCGTTTCTCACTCTACTGCATTCGTGAATGCCGTTGAGAAACTCTCCGCACAGGTGGACCACAACCTCGACATCGAGCGCACCGTAGCGCTTGAGTTGGAGCGTATGGCTATGCACATCGCCGACACTGGCGCACTCTGCACCGATGTGGCCTACCAGTTAGGTCAGGTGGCGTGCGAGGCTCTGCGTACGGTCATCATCAACACTACGCAGGCGTGGTGCGGCAACCGCTTCGGTAAGGGTCTTATCCGCCCTTGCGGCACGAACAAGCCTCTCACAAAGGAGAAGATTGAGATGATTATAAATAATGTGACCGATGTCCGCCGCCGCTACAACGAGGTGAAGGATGACATCGAGTCATCGCCAACCATCCTCGCCCGCTTCGAGCAGTGCGGTCTTGTGCCAAAGGCCGAGATGTTGAACATCGGTGGCGTGGGTATGGCAGCACGCGCAAGCGGTGCAAAGCGCGACATCCGCTCATCACACCCCTATGCCGCCTACGGCAAGGAGATTAGCCACGAGAGCGTGGTAAAGCGTCAGGGCGATGTTATGTCACGCCTGGCGGTGCGCCTGGACGAGGTGTTGCAGGCGGCAGACAACACCCTTTCGTTGCTGGCGTCATACACACCTTCTGTGACGGCTCGCCCCGACTATGAGTGTAAGTTGCAGCCAAATGCGCTCTCATTCGGCTTGCTTGAGGGCTGGCGCGGTGAGATTTGCCACATCGCCATCACCAACGAGGAGGGTAACATCTCGACATATAAGATTAAAGACCCAAGCGTGCACAACTGGTTAGGTCTTGCCATCGCCGTACGCAGCGAGGGCATCTCTGACTTCCCGATCAACAACAAGAGTTTCAACCTCTCGTATTGCGGTCACGACTTGTAAACATAAAAACTTGAGATTATGATTTTTCCAAAGATAAAGGTTCTGCACAGCCACGGCTGGCAGTATATCCCCGACCTGAATGCAGTCACGCTGACCGAGGAGTTCCGCGGTCGCCCTGTGCTCACCCCCACCGCCGATATGCGCGATGTGGAGGCGACGGCGAAGTTGTGCCCAGTGAAGGCTATCACCACAGCGCCCTTCACGCTCGACTTGGGCAAGTGCCTTTTCTGTGGCGAGTGCGCCCTGCGTGCTCCGCAGAATATCCGTTTCACGAACGATTACAAGATTGCATCCACCTCTCGCGAGGCGCTCGTTATCAAGCCAGGCGATGAGCGTGTGGAGTTCCACCCCGAGAATGTGCGCGAGGAGATTTTCAAGTTGTTCGGTCACGCGCTTAAGTTGCGTCAGGTGTCTGCCGCTGGAGATGCTTCGGTGGAGATGGAATTGAACGCATCGGGCAATGTGAACTTCGACTTTGGTCGCTATGGTGTGGAGTTCGTTGCATCGCCACGCCACGCCGACGGAGTGGTTATCACCGGTCCTATCTCGCAGAATATGGCCGAGGCGCTGGAGATTTGCTACAACTCAATCCCGCATCCAAAGTTGGTGATCGTCTGTGGCTCGGAGGCGTGCTCGGGTGGACTCTTTGCCGAGAGCAAGGCCATCGACCGCTCGTTCCTTGAGCGCTACCCCGTAGATTTGTGGTTGCCAGGCACACCGACCCACCCGATGACCTTCATTGACGGCGTGATGAACCTCCTGGGCAAGAAAACACGATAACATTCACCTTCGGCTGTGGTCGGTTCACCCTCAAGAATGGGTATTTGACCCGCCGAAGAGTATTCTATCTCGGTTTCTTGCGTTACATTTGTACCAGCAGCCAAGATAGAAAATGTTAAACTTAAAAAAATAGAAGAGTTATGAAAAAGTCAATTTTTATTTCAATTTTCGCATTGCTCGTTAGCGTTAGCGCATTTGCACAGGAGCCAGAGAAGAAGGCACCAGAGTTCAAGGCTCCATCAGTAGAGGAGGTTGCAAAGCATCGTGCAGACATGATGCGTCAGCAGTATCTCTTGGGCAAGGATCAGTATGACAAGGTTTACAAACTCTGCCTCAAGCAGGCGAAGAAGGACGCAGAGCGCCGTGAGGAGATGAAGAAGGAGCGCGAGCAGATGAACAAGGAGATGAAGGGTATCTTGAACGATGCACAGTGGGAGCGTTACGAGAAAATGCAGAATCGTCCTAACTTCTTCCACAAGGGCAAGAACAACCGCCGTCCTATGCCATTTATGCAGCAGCCAGGCAAGGAGTTCAAGGGTCCACAGGGTGCTCCTGCCCAGTTCCAGAAGGGTCCAAGAGTAGAGCAGCCACAGAACAAGAATAACAATATGTATCTTGAGCAGAAGTAATTCTCCCCGAGTTCTACTTTTCAACAAAGTCCGTCTAACGCAATGTTAGGCGGACTTTTTCTTATTTATATGTAACGAGGGATTTTTAGACACGCAAAAAACCCGAAAAGCGGAGTTTACTTATCGCAAATGAGTATTTTGCGGGCAAGCGTAACGCCAAGAACACCTTGTTAGGCAATTCCACAAAAAAAAAGAGGCTTACCCGCGCGGGATAAGCCTCTTTTTTTCTCTATCTAATGAATTACTCAGCAGAGATAGCCTCGCTTGGGCATACGCCTGCGCAAGTACCGCAGTCGATACACTTGTCAGCGTCAATTACATAGATATCGCCTGCAGAGATAGCCTCAACAGGACACTCGTCAATACAAGTACCGCATGCTACGCACGCATCTGAAATTTTGTAAGCCATAATCTTGTTGTTTTATGTTAAGTTAATAAATTATCCTAATGCAAATATAATACTTTATTTAATAATATCAAAACCTGTGTAGGGCACAAGCACCTCAGGGATGCGGATACCCTCCTCGGTCTGGTTGTTTTCGAGCAGAGCCGCAACAATGCGAGGAAGTGCCAGCGAAGAACCATTCAAGGTATGTGCCAACTGAGTCTTTTTGTTGCTGTCGCGGTAGCGCAACTTCAAGCGGTTGGCCTGGAATGACTCGAAGTTAGAGACTGACGACACCTCCAACCAACGCTTCTGAGCCTCGGAATAGACCTCGAAGTCGTATGTGAGAGCCGATGTGAAGGACATATCGCCACCACACAGACGCAGGATGCGGTAAGGCAAACCAAGTGAGGCAACAATCTTCTCGACATGAGCGACCATACCGTCCAACGCCTCGTAAGAGTTCTCGGGCAGAGCCAGCTGCACAATCTCGACCTTGTCGAACTGATGCAGACGGTTCAAGCCACGCACATCCTTAC
>JAEIGA010018231.1_pt1 | contig 10687 bp, 17 predicted proteins | sample 9270691 | NCBI WGS metagenome assembly JAEIGA01 (sample SAMN17057246, study PRJNA624740) | gut metagenome | biome: biome; isolation source: fecal sample | host: Bos grunniens | place: China: Xizang | collected 2019 | reverse complement strand
GGCCCCGCAAGTTGAGGCAGCACAGGGCTTCTTTGCGGGAGTGGATGCGAAGATTGCTGATGCCGCGAAGACTGTGGAGTATTTAGAGATGGGGTTTTCCATTTTAACAACATTGGTAATATTAGTAATATGGTATAAACTTATAAAAAAAGCAAAATGAATAATGCATATATCAAATTAAAAGGATTTGCCATAGCAATAGCAATGGGATTACTCGTCTATTTAGTATTGAGTGGTGTTCGCCTTGCCGAAAGATATGTAGCAGCAAAAGAAATAGAAGCCAGATATATTAATGACAAAGGATACATTATAGACCTTAAAGAATTAAAGTTATACATGTGCACCAAGAATGGAGATTTTATAAAATACAACCAATCCAAAGACGGCAAAATATAGGAAGATAGTACCTTTGTAAAAAAATAAACTATGTGGTACGATATATTAAAAGACATATTAGGCAGCACTGCAGGCTCGTTTGGCTTCGTGTTCTTCACCCTCACACTTATAGGCTGGGTAATATACAAGATTACAACCTTCATCACCGTGTGGAGAATAAAAGAGAAGGAGATGGACAAATTAGAAGACAAGGCAGACAAGCAGGGAATAAAGGTAGATGTTCTTGACGACAAATACAACCGGCTGGAAACAAAGGTAGATAACCTTGCAAAGGATGTCTTATACATCAAGACCGATATATCATACATCAAGACACACCTTGAATTACGCGACAGCAGACTCCCCGGCAATCTCGTTCAATCCCACAGCCCCGTCAGCCTCACCGACGAAGGCAAGAGAGTCGCAGAGGAACTTGGTGTAGCCACAATGATAGAGCAAAACTGGCAACGCATATATGAGTACATAAGCAATAATGTAAACTCCGACAACGCCTACGACATACAACAGTTCTGCATCGAGACCGCAACCGTACTTCTGGACAAACTATTCACAACGGAAGATGTAAACAAGATAAAAACCTATGCCTATAATGCCGGTATGCCTCTCGGCTACTATGGCGCTATGATAGGTGTGATGATAAGAGATAAATATTTGGAGAAAAAAGAATATGAAATACACAATCCAAGAAAGTAAAGAACCCGGTTGGTGGGTAGTAACCGACACCGAGAATTTGGTAGTCATTAAGTTCCAGGAACACAAGTTCAACGAAACACAGATGGCCACTATGCTCGAAGACTGCAACCTCACCGCCCTGCAGCTCGCAAGGATAATGCGCGAGATAGGCGACTGAGTAGCATCGCACCACATAGACAAATCATTTTAACAAAAAAGGGCAGCACGTTTGCTCTTTGTTTGCTCCAAACAAAACCAACAAACCCAAATAATTATTAACCAATGGCTTAACTTCAATATATTTGTGCTTCCCAAGCCGAGGGTCGCGGGTTCGAGCCCCGTTTGCCGCTCATAAAGGATAAGTGCACGAATATCAACAACTTAAAGGTTTAAACAATATTAAAAAAGACCTTCAAAAGTGGGTGTTCGTGCACTTATTTTTGCTAAAAAACGCGAACTTTTGCGAACTTTTGCGAACTTTTGCGAACTAATGTTTGCTCCTTGTTTGCTCCAGTGCAAAAATCACCCCCAAAAGTGTTTGCTCCTGTTTGCTCCACGCATAAAATGTTGAAGATATGCCTAAAAAATCAACTACATTATGGTAACTACAAGTTTAATTCTTGACACAAGGAAGGGAGAGCAAATCTACCCTCTCAAGTTACGCTTAACCTACAAGAGGAAGACTGCGTACATTTCAATGAACCTCAAACTGACGCAGGAACAGTGGGATGGTTTCAAGGTCATTAGGCACCCAAGAGCGCAAATGCTCAACAATCAACTGTTAGTATTCAAGGCCAAGATAGACAACCAAATATATAATTGGAAAGAGGAAGGGTTATTGGCTGGTAAGGAGGCTAAGGACATCAAGGCTATGCTTGAGTATGAAGAAGACCCTGGAGAAAACACTTTCCCTGCATACTGGAAAAAAGCCGTAGCTCGAAGAACAGAGAAGAATCAAAAGTTCTACAATACAGCTTGGAATACCATTATAGCTTATGACCCAAGGCCGTCGTTTGAAAAGATAGACCTTGATTGGCTGATAGGCTTTGACCGATGGATGAGCAAGACAATGCAGGCAAACACGCGAAGCATAAGGATGCGTTGTTTGCGTGCCGTTATAAACGATGCGATTAACGACGAAATAATCACGCACTACCCTTTCCGCAAGTTCAAGATAAAGCAGGAGGCCACTCGCAAGAAAGCACTATCCCTTGAGCAACTGCATACCCTGCGAGATTGGGAGGTCGAAGAATATCAAGAGAGGTACAGAGATTTATTTATGCTTATGGTCCTTATGCGAGGAATCAACATTGGCGACCTCTGCCTGCTGAAGAAAAACAACCTCATTGACGGCCGGATCGAATACAAGCGCCAAAAGACCCACAAAGTGTACTCTATCAAGATAGAGCCCGAGATACAAGAACTCATAGACCGTTATTCGGGGCACGGAGAATACTTGTTGAATGTTATGGACTCTTATCGTGAGTATGGCGATTTCATCTCTCGAATGAACAAAGGTCTTAAAGAGATTGGCAAGGTAAAATATAAGAAGCAGGGAAAAAAGGAGAAGGCGCCATTCTTCCCTGGCTTATCAACCAATTGGGCAAGACATACATTTGCCACCATAGCACTCAATGAATGCGAGCTGCCGAGGGATATGATATCAGATTTACTCGGGCACTCCGAAGGTCTTGATGTAACAAACATCTACATTAAGCAAGACCTTATAAAGATGGATGCTGCAGCCCGCAAGGTAATAGACAAGGTTATGTATGGAAAATAAAGACTCACCCCCGGCTATCCTCACGGACGGTCGGGGGTTCAATATATAACTATGACAATCAAAAAGAATTAAATCCCAAACGGTGCATATCTTCTTCGCACTCTCTCTTTCGGCTTCGTGCAAGCAGTCATTGTATCTTTAATGTTCTGTCGCAGACTCTCGCGCATTGATGCGTCAGCCCAATCTTGTCTCACATTCATCATCCACAGTAGGCGCACCTCATACACCAGGTATTGCCGGATACAGTTCTTCAACAGCTCAAGCAGATAATCCCTACCTTCGCGCAATGGAGAAAGGGAAAACTCCAAAGAGTCATCCTTGTATTCACAAGTAAACTTCATCCAATTAAGATTCGCCAATGACAGCATATCAGTTATCGCACTCCTCAAGTGAAACATCAGCGCATCCTGTGTGTCCGCATTAGTTTCTGCTGCAGTCGCGTCGGGAACACCATTCTTGGCAGCCTCCCCTTTATACCAGTTCAAAATATTTATTTCCCTAAAAAGGTCTTCAATATAGATAATCATATTGGTTTCTCTCTCTTGTTAAGGATATTTGCAATGTTCGTCAAAACCTCGCTGAATGCAGCCATATACTTGTCCCCTGCCCCATTCAGTTCATACCACTTCGCAAGGATATAATTAACGAGACCGGTCTCCACCTGTTCGTTAATTTCCTTCTTCATATTCGGCCAATTCTCGGGCATTGAATATTTCATCTCCCCTTTATAGTATCTACCAAAGGCTCTCTCCATAAGTTTAAAGCCTTCAGTCGCAAACTGCTGCAACATATCCTTGTTATCTTCAGTGGCTACAGCCTTGGCATCACCTCTCTGCACAGCAGCATTAGCAGTCAGCCTATATACTTTCTCGTAAAGGGAATTTTTACCATCTTCTATTATTTCAACATCGTAGGTCTTCATGCCTCAAATATACAACCGTAAAAAACATTCTGTATTGCGGAAAATAGAAAACATCACTCTATTGCGGCCTTTAATTTTTTCTTGCAACACTCGCACTCACAAGTCAATAGCTTCGTTACCGGGTGCATCTGCATAGCCGTCTCCCCCGTAAGATACCCGGGCGGCTCCCCAGGCGCAAGGCCAAGAGCATCAACAATATTATCCACAAGGTGTCTCAGTTCGTGCTGTATCGAGTTCTCATACTCCTCAGGCGATGACGCCAGCCCCACCACAAGCACACTCCTCCGACGCTTGCCATTTGAATAAGTAAGCCCCTGATTCAGTTTGTTCTGCGACATATTCTCATACGCCTGCATCAAGAAACTACCCCTGCAGCCAATAGCATATAGCCGCTCCATAATCTCCTCAATGTAGTAACCATCCACAGCGTAATACGCATAGACAATCCAATTATACTTCTCAATGTATAAAGTCTGCCGTATCATTATTCATAGAACTCTTCCCAGTCAATAAACTCGCCCTGCGCCTCCATTCTCACACACCACTCGCGGAATATCAGCCCTTCGGGAGCATCCACATCATCGCACTTGTTTTTAACATACAGCGCCAATCGTTGCTCATCCGGCACGCTCTCCCCGAGGTAATCTGCACGGCACATCTGCGCGGCATACACATAGTCATAGCCGCCCTTGTTTTCTACCTCCACACCATACTTCTTCAGCAGCTCATCGACCTCCTCTTTGGTATAGGCTGGAACCTTCTCAATCTTACCGTTCTTCTCCCTGCGCATCATCTTCGCTGCGCATTCATACATCTTCTTATTGAAGTGCCTGCCGTATAAAACAATATACTGCTGCTTCTCCTTCGGCATAAGAAGGAAGTCATACATATCGTTAGGAAACTTTTTCATACCTTTCTATTTTAAAAGGAGGGGCAGGAACCTCCCGCCCCTCACACTGTTCAACCCCTTGTGTAGCGACCCATAGAATCGCGGCCACGCTCCATCATCTCATCTTCGCGGAATCCCATCTGTCCGGGGAAACCATGTCCGCCCATAGGAGGATAACCGCCGGGCATCATTCCGCCAAAGCGGTTGCCATAACCCTCGCGCATACCCATGCTGCCACTCATCTTGTGCTGCAACTTGCTAATGAGCTTCATACTCTTCGCCTGGTTCTCCTCAAGCTCCTGGATAATATCCATAATCTCATTCTCGTTCATAACTCAAAATTTTAAAAATAGTTCTTCAATTCAAGGAAATCTTCCTTGGTAAATTTTACAACTCCCATTCCTCCGGTAAGCATATCCAGCAGGAAGTTATGTGGAAGGTTCACCGCCACCTGGCCATTGCCGACCTTCAAGTCCACAGGCCCAAGTTGGTAATTGCTCTCTTTCATCTCAAGGAACATAGAGCATATATCATCAATGGCCGTATCACTGTCAATCGTTCCGGTCTCGTCGGCAAGGAAAAGGAAAGCATTGTCAATGTAAGAGTTTATCTTCACATCCTCACGGGCAATGAAATTGTTCAAACCCTTCTTCATGAAGTGCCCAACAGGCTTGCCCTTGAACAACTCATCTATCTTCTTCTCGCCCCATCCGCGAAAAGCGTCCTTCACTGCGCCTTTAAAGGCATTTACATCATCAATCTTCATACCTTGCCTCCTTTCATCTTCAGGAAATCATCGTAACTCAAGTGCGAGTAATGCTCCTTGTACTCTCTCCAGGCAATCATCTCCGCATCAGCCTCTTTGGCCGCCGATTTGCGAAGCCTATTCACAAGAGTCAAATGACGGTCCAACGCATCCTTGCCCTCCTTGCTATTCTCAATCATAGGCTTTAAAGCCTTCATAAGAACAACCTGCGTGATAGCATCAATCTGCTTTTGGCTCTCCTTGAACTCCTCATTCTGAGACATAATCTCAAACTCCTTCTCGCTCATCGTGCCTGTTACTCGGTCAATCTCGTCCCAAGTCGGTGTCTGGCTTCTCGGTATCTGCGGCTGTTGAACCTGTTCGCCCAACTGCTGCAACGCCTGCATCCTGTTCACAAGGTCCTGTTGCATCTTGCCCAGTTCCTGCATCTGCATCGAGTAACTGTTTCCACCCAATAACGGGTCTATGGTATTACTTCCTAACATAACTTCCTGCCTTTAATGTTTAACCTGCCGCCTGTGCCTGGTTGCCGCAACAATAGCTGCCGAAACCTGTAATGGTCGGTGTCGATGGAACAACCACTGTACCGGTAACCATCTTGCAGGTCTTCTTGTCAGTGTAGTTGATAGCATCACCAAGCGCGTTGTTGATAGCGAGCTGTATAATCTTATCCTGGTAAGGACGCACAGCCTCGTTCACCGCAACACGGCTCTCAAGAGCACAAATCTTGGCATTGGTCTCGTCGTCCTTGTCGCGGGTGTACTTGTACAGGCTAAACAACTCACTGTTGATGCGGTTGTTCACCTTGTCGATGTTGTCGCGATTGTTCACATACAAACCGAAGTCAGCATCAACCTGTGATTTGTACAAGCCAAACTTCTCGGCCACGTCAGTGTTACGCTGTGCAGCAAGCGTTGTCAAGGTGTTAATCTTCTGGCCAAAGATTTCCTTTGTCAATGCAAGCACATCCTCACACTCGTGCTTGTACGCCTCGAACGCAGTAGGCGCAAAACCACCACCGCCAAAGCTGTTGATGTTCACATTTGCAGGGCCATCACTGCCACCGCCACCCAACACACCGCCAATACCGCCACGCTTCAACAACGCAGCACCGCCAAGTACCGTACCAATGATACCCAGTGTCAGACCGGCATTAGCTCTCTCGCGCGTTCCGCGCTCAATCCCCTCTCCATTTCCATGAGTGGGATAGTCTCTTGTTTCGTAATACATATAGTATAGTTTTTAATTGTTATGCTTGGCACCATTACCAAGCACCGCAAAGTTCTATACTATTCACCCCTTGAGAAAGGAGTTCTCCGCTCGCGCTAAACTATTTCAAAACCATTCTTAAACTATTTTGCAACTCTGCTTCCGCTCTGCTGCTAACAAAAAAGGGAGCATCATTGCTCCCTCAATTCCTTTTCAAGTTTATCCAATCTCTTTTTTAGTTTTTCCAGACAAATTTCCGCGCTCCAGGATATTGCCTTGCGGTCAAATTTATTTATTACCGTGCATATACTGCTCCTCCACATCGGGCAAAGCTCAGCCATATCTGTGCAAGTAAGATATGGTCTCAAAGCGACTACAAGAATCATTCGTCCCTCTCTGCAAGTCTCTTTGTTCGACTCGAATAACTCACACTCATTTACCTCGAAGGTATCTAATACCTCACCGAGAGCCTCATTGTATAAGGCCTTCTTAATTTTCATAGAATCATTTCTTTAGTTAATTATAAGCATATATAAGTATAGCACGACAACCATTATGCCGCGCTATTATAAGATATGTAACTCGATTACTTTTTCAGCTTCCTGTAGAGCAAGAATAGCCCCACCACAATAAGAATAGGCACAGCCCACATCACGCCTGCGCCAACATCCATTTTCGTCTGCTGCCACTTGGTCAGCTTCCTCTCAACCTCTATAATTGTTCTGAGCGTGTCAATGCGCTCCACGTTGAATGTATCAATGCGCAGCGTCTCCTTATACTCAGTGCGCCACTTGGTAATATAAATAGTATCGTTGGCCTCGCGCACATAGATAGAGTCAAGAACATATACAGAGTCGCGCTGAATATCCACCACGCGCTCTGTCTCAAGGCGAACAGTCTCCACCGGCACATACTGCACCCCCTTGCAAGAAAACAGCGCACAGCAGGCAGTAACAGCCACTGCCCAAAACAGTAGACGCAACAACGACTCCGTTATGCGAATTAGCGTTTTCATCATTTCGTTACAAAAGCTCCCAACCCTTGTGTACGTCGGCCATCACAGCCGGCGTGCCATTCTCAAAGTGGCTCATTGCCGCCACAATGTCGCACATAATCTTCTTGTTGCTTATTCTCGGGCACGCATCGGCGGGCATACCCACCTTCTTGCAAACGAACTCCAAATACTTATCCGTCGGGTTCTCCACCGGCGGCGCCCAGCGGTTAATCCACTCTCTGATAGTACCAAGCCTGTGCACACGGTTATAGTTCTGCAGGGTGCGCAAGGCGGCCCTGTAGCCCCACTCCGGGGCCACGAACACAAAGAAGTTCTTATCTCTCTGCACCTCGGCCAACCCCTGCCACTTGGTGTTATTCTTCCTTATGTTCAGGGGGTTATTATTCTTCAATCCTCTTGTCATCTTAATATCCACTTTGGGGTATGCGCTGTCCGCACCCCTTACGTTCACACAACTTCATTTTTCTCTCAGCAAGCAGTTCGCTTATCTTGGCCTTCTTATCTCCGCATTCCTCCTCCTTCTTCAATAGCTTCGCCTGCACTTCTCTCAACAACAGAGTCTGCTCATGATACTTGTTAGACATATCATGATACTTGTTCTCCTTATCCTCAAGACGCGCGTCCTTTTCCGCGATTATTCGGTCCTTGTCCGCCAAGCGCTCCTCATAGCGGTCTATCTGCTTTTGGTAATTCTCATATTCCGCATTGTCCGCCTGCGCCTCCGCTACGCGCTTGTTCTGCTTTCGGGTGAACAGCCACTTGAAAAATTCAAGGCCTCCAAAAGCAATGAGAACCTTCACGAATACATCAACCCAACTCATAAAAATCCAACATCAAATACTCCTTCTTACACTCACGCTTGTACGTTGCGTTATGCTTCTTTGCGTGGCGCTTGGGCAGCGGAAGTTTATCCTTCCACGTCTTGCCATACATCTTGCCCCACGCCAAAGTCCAGTAATGTTCCTCGAGGCTTATCTTAACTCCAGCGCAATGCCAATGGTAATTAGCACCCTCATCCCAAGCATCAAGCATCACAAAGTTGTCATTGCAATATTCTCTATACAGCTTCGAGATTAACTTCTCAAATTCCTTGCGATTCGGCTTGCACCAAAAGCACTTATCCAGGTACAGCTGAAAGTAAATAGGCTCTTTCGCAGTGGCACAAGCCTTCATCTTGGCAATGGTCTCAAAGACATTCTCCTTGTACACTGCAAGCCCGTGAGTAAACCTCCACTTGCCGTTAATGTAAGCAACCTGCAAGTTGAACACTTTCACACCATCGGCCAACTGGTCAGCAATGGTTCTATCCTGGCATTTACTTGTGGGGTTGATAACCCAAGCAAGAGGGTGCAGCCACCATAGTAGCTGCCCTCCTGTCGCGCTGTTGTGTGTTCCGAAAATCATACTTCTGTTACTTCTGTAGGCTCAACCTCATTTGCATCTGTAGTAGGTATTATAGCATCTGCTATCTTATCTGCCACTGCTGTTGCATCACTTATACCCAATCTTGCCATAAGCCTGTCAAGGAAATTCCTTGTCTCGCTCACCAGTGAGCGCATATAGAACAAAATGTTCGCAACCAAGGGCACCTTGGAGCCTGTAAACTCCTCAACGCCATAGTCGCTGCCAACATAGTTGGGAGCAGCCTTGGCGGTGATTGGATATTCCTCGTAAGCAGGAAGCTCATAATAGAGTTTCACGCCACTCACCGCAGCCTTGAAATCGGCAACGCTGGCATATTCAACACTGGTCATAATGTTTATATCATTATCAAAGGACACAGGAAAGATAACATCCTTCAATGCGGTGTTGTTGGTGTAGGTCTCTTTAGTGTAAACAGTCGGCAAAACAGTGTATTTGTCGCACACCAACTGAATTTTGTTTGAAACTCTCTTCATATCCAAGCCTGTTGTCCTGAATCTTGTACTATGCATATCAAGCCATTGTAGTGTGCCCAAATCGATACACCCAACGCGCTTTGTAAACTTATTATTCTCTAAGTCTATAGTATCCAGCACACCCGAGGCTGCAATGCCGGCCAAGCCCCACTCGCTCATCTGCGGAATAGCGGGAAGGGAAACGGAGCTCTCAATGTACTCCTCGTAATCGGTCATAGCTCTGTCGCCGCTCCACAACAGGTGGGCGCAGAATTTATCCAGCACGGGGGTTACAACAACCAAAAAGCCATTGATTGACGGCACATAAGTGCCACTGGCGGCATCCTTCTCCAGTTTACACAGGTAGAGTTCTGTGTTAGTATCTATCTCAATGGGGTTAAGCGGAGAAACATACACCTCAATGCCCTCATCGCTCCACTCATCGCCCTGGCCATAGCCAATTACATAACCATTATTCTCTCCAGCGCCAACCTTGCACGGCAAGCACTCAACAACAGCAATGTGCGTTGGCAGTTCAGTTTCAAAAGCACCGCCATTAACACCGGTGTTAGGAATAACATTCTGCGGGTTCCATTGGTTGAAACCGGTGCTCTTTAGCCCAAGAGGCTGCGCCACAGTGAGCCCCTGGGACATAGTTCCCATTGTTGCAAACATCTTGTCGCAATCCTCTATTGTGGGTTCTTTTCCCGCGCCGAACATCTCGGTCAGGTCTATGATGTTTATGCCACCGGCAAACACCAAGACCCCTGCCTGTATATACTCGCCTACGTGCCCGAATGGAAAAATTGACAAATACGATACAGGGTTCTCAATATTGAGTTCTACCAGTCTAGAAACATAAGTCCACTCTCCGGCACTTGTTATCGGAAAATAAAACATTTTTCCACCATAGCCATTATATCCCATTGCTACCGACACCTTACGTTCAACATCACTGTAACAGTTGGCGGCAATATAGTACTTATGCCCGCTAAAATATTTTCCAGTTTTAATTCCAATATAGGTAGATGAAGCTGAATCACCGATATAGTTGTCTTTAGCCGTAATCGCAACGTTAGCATTTGCAAGTGAAATATCATACTTCACATTGACTGCAATGCTATTTATTTGTCCCAACAGGTTCTTCACAATGTTTCC
>JAEIGA010018230.1_pt1 | contig 10688 bp, 6 predicted proteins | sample 9270691 | NCBI WGS metagenome assembly JAEIGA01 (sample SAMN17057246, study PRJNA624740) | gut metagenome | biome: biome; isolation source: fecal sample | host: Bos grunniens | place: China: Xizang | collected 2019 | reverse complement strand
CGAGCCCACCGTGCAGGCCAAAGAGCTCATCCCCCTCTTCCGCCGCCTCAAAGAGTCGGGTATCCACATCTGCGTGGACACCAACGGCAGCGTCTGGAACGACGACGTCAAAGAGCTTCTCTCGCTTGCCGACCTCATCCTGCTCGACGTCAAGCAGTATAACCCCGAACGTCACAGAGTGCTCACCGAACGCAGCAACGAGCAGACACTGCGCACCGCCGAGTGGCTCGAATCCATCGGCAAGCCCTTCTGGCTGCGCTACGTGCTTGTGCAAGGCTATAGCGCCATCGAAGAGGACATCCGCGCCCTATGCACCCATTTCTCGCCCTACAAAATGTTGCAGCGTGTCGAAATTCTTCCCTACCACACGTTGGGCGTACACAAATACGAGGCGATGGGCAAGGAATACAAGCTCGCGGGAGTGAAAGAGAATACCCCTGCGCAGCTCGACGAGGCAAAGGCCATTTTCGACGAATATTTCCCAAAAGTGTACATAAATTAAAATAAATGTATATATTCGCACTGTTCAACGAATCTCAAACATAAAACCTTATATACTATGAAGAAAATCAGACAATTTTTCGCAGCTGCAATGTTGCTTGCTCTTGCAGCCTGCACTTCGGGCGACTGTGCGAAGCAGTGCTGCCGCATAGAGCCTGTCGACAGCAAAGAACTCTCTTTCGACTCTTCGGACAAAGACCTTGTGCTCACCTTCTATTGGGCAAAGAAGATGGCCCTCTCATACGCCCACGATGGTAACGACCCCGTAGGCTATTGGTACGAGGCTGCCCTTCCCAACCGTCAGGCATTCTGCATGCGCGACGCAGCTCATCAGAGCATCGGTGCCGAAATTCTCGGCCTCTCGAAGCACAACTACAATATAATGTACAAATTCGCCTCGAATATCAGCGAGTCGAAAGACTGGTGCACATATTGGGAGATTGACAAGAACGACAACCCCTGCCGCGCCGACTACACAAGCGACGACGACTTTTGGTACAACCTCAACGCCAACTTCGACGTAATGTACGCTTGCTGGCGACTCTACGAGTGGACAGGCGACAAACGCTATCTTCTCGATGGCGGAGCATTCGAGAACTTCTACGCCCTCTCGGCCAAGAACTACGTTGACAGCTGGCAGCTCAACCCCGAGCAGATGCTCACACGCACCCGCGAGGTCAACCGCAAGCCCAACGCAGAGCGTTTCGGCAGTTCTCGCGGCGTTCCCTCGTACGTCGAGAGCTACGGCGGCCTTTACAGCAGTTCCGACCTTGTAGCCACCATCTACGGCGGTTACGACGCATACAGCAAGATTCTCGCCGAGGCAGGCAAGAAAGAGGAGAGCGCGCAGATGGCTGCACGCGCCGAGGAGTACCGCAAACATCTTGACGAAAAATGGTGGAGCCCCGAAATCAACGCCTACCACACATTCTGGACAAACAAAGGCGAATTTGCCGACGGCGAGGGCCTTACACACGTAATTTGGTTCGGCGCAGTGAAAGATGCTGCACGTATCAAGGGAACAGTAGAGAAGATGCTCGCACGCAAAGAGTGGAACATCGAGAATGTATCCTATTTCCCCCTCTTGTGGTACCGCTACAACTACAAGGACGAGGCGTATAAAATCCTCAAGGACATTGTCATTGCCCGTCGTTGCGAGTACCCCGAAGTCTCTTACGGAATGGTCGAGGGCATCGTCAGCGGAGCAATGGGCATCGTTCCCAGCGCATCGCAGAAGCGCGTAGTCACTCTGCCGCAGATTACAGGCGACAACTATATGCAGGTAAGCAATCTGCCTATGCTGGGCGGAACAGTGAGCGTGCGTCACAATGACAACAAGAGCTCTTCGTTCGAGAACAACACTCCCGACGCAATCACATGGGAGGCAGCCTTTGCGGGCGACTACGAGAATATCCTCGTGAACGGCAAGAGCGTGAAGGCACAGAAGCGCACCGATGCAATGGGCTGCACAATCTCTTTTGCCGAGGTCAAGCTGGGCAAGGGCGAGCAAGCATGCTGCTGCGTAAAGTAGTCACAGCCTTTGTGCACAACTCCTAAAGTGCTTATAATAACCCCGAAATATATTATTATGAGAAAATCAATATTTACAGCAATGCTGGCCACACTCGCTCTCGGCGCCAATGCGCAGAGCTTCAAAGAGTGGCAGGACCCGCAGATAAACGAAGTTAACCGTGCCCCCATGCACGCCAACTATTTCGCATACGAGACAGCCGAGGCTGCCGATGCGGGAGAGAAACAGGCGTCGGCCAATTATATGACACTCAACGGCGACTGGAAGTTCTTCTGGGTGAAAAACTCCGACGCCCGTCCCACCGATTTCTGGAAACAGAATTTCGACGACCGCGGCTGGGCCACAATCCCCGTTCCGGGCTTGTGGGAGCTTCACGGCTACGGCAATCCCCTCTATGTGAACATCGGCTACGCGTGGCGCAACCAGTTCCGCAACAATCCCCCCGAAGTTCCCGTAGAGAACAACAATATCGGCTCCTACCGCCGCGAGATTATCGTTCCTGCCGAGTGGAAAGGCAAGGACATCATCGCCCACTTCGGCTCCGTAACCTCGAACATCTATCTTTGGGTGAACGGCCGCTTCGTGGGCTACAGCGAGGATAGCAAGCTCGAGGCAGAGTTCAACCTCACCCCCTATCTTAAGCCCGGTGAAAAGAACCTCATAGCCTTTCAGGTGTTCCGCTGGTGCGACGGTACCTACCTCGAAGATCAGGACTTCTTCCGCTACAGCGGTGTCGGACGCGACTGCTATCTTTATGCGCGCAACAAGAAACGCCTCGAAGATATTCGCGTAACTCCCGACCTCACAGATAATTACAGCAACGGAGAGCTTGCCATCGACCTCAAGCTCAAAGGCAGCGGCAAGGTTGCTCTTAAACTCACCGATGCCGACGGAAAGGTTGTTGCCGAGGCTGTCGGTGACGGCAAGAAACAGGTGAAAATGCGCGTCGAGAATCCGCAGAAGTGGACTTCGGAGACTCCCTACCTCTACACACTCACCGCCACCATGCAGGGCAGCAACGAATATATTCCCGTGAAGGTGGGCTTCCGCAAGGTCGAGATTAAAGACGCGCAGGTTCTTGTAAACGGCAAGCCTGTGCTCTTCAAAGGTGCCAACCGTCACGAGCTCGACCCCGACGGCGGCTATGTAATCTCGCGCGAGCGCATGTTGCAGGATATTCAGATAATGAAAAAGTTCAATATCAATGCAGTGCGCACCTGCCACTACCCCGACGACAACTATTGGTACGACCTTTGCGACCGCTACGGAATCTACGTCGTTGCCGAGGCCAACCTCGAATCTCACGGAATGGGCTACGGCGAGCACACTCTCGCCAAACGCGACGACTACAAGAGAGCCCACCTCGAGCGCAACGAACGCAACGTCTTCCGCAACTTCAACCACCCGGCCGTAATCATCTGGTCGCTTGGTAACGAGGCAGGCTACGGCCCCAACTTCGATGCAGCCTATGAGTGGGTGAAGGCCGAGGATCCCAGTCGCCCCGTGCAGTACGAGCGTGCCGGCTACGAAGGAAAGACAGATATCTACTGCCCCATGTACGCCGACTACTCATGGTGCGAGCGCTACAGCACCGACGACAAATATCAGAAACCTCTCATCCAGTGCGAGTATGCCCACGCAATGGGAAATTCACAGGGAGGCTTCAAAGAGTATTGGGAACTTATACGCAAATACCCCAAATATCAGGGTGGCTTTATATGGGATTTTGTCGACCAGTCTATCCGCTGGACAGGCAAGGATGGTAAAATGATATACGGCTACGGCGGCGACTTCAACCGCTTCGACGCAAGCGACATTAATTTCTGCGACAATGGCCTTATAAGCCCCGACCGCGTCCCCAACCCCCACATGTACGAGGTTGGCTACTACTATCAGAATATTTGGGCAACGCTCCTCGACGCAGCAAAAGGCGAGGTTGAGCTCTACAACGAGAACTTCTTCAGCGACCTTTCGCCCTATTATATGCAGTGGACACTGTTGAAGGACGGTGCTCCCGTGCGCAGCGGACGCGTCGAGAATATCGACGTTGCTCCCCAGCAGCGTGCAAAGGTAACAATCCCCTACGGCGCAATCGACGCCTCTGCCGAGTGGATGCTCAATATCTCTTTTGCCCTGAAAAACAGCTGCGAACTGCTCGCGGCCGGCCATGTGGTTGCAAAGAACCAGCTGCGACTCACCGAGGCTCCCGCTGCAAACATGGAGCTCAAGAACAGCTGCCTAAGCAACGTAGCGGTTGTTCCCCCGGTTGTAAAGGACGACGACCGCAACTACCTTATCATCTGTGGCAAAGATTTCCGCATGGAGTTCGACAGACACAGCGGCTACCTTACAAAGTACGAGTTTGCGGATGTGGAAATGATAAAAGAGGGCGGCCGCTTGCAGCCCAACTTCTGGCGCGCACCCACCGACAACGATTTTGGAGCCAATCTGCAGTATCGTTACAGAGCGTGGAAAAACCCCTCTATACGTCTGAAAGAGCTTAAACATCGTGTCGAGAACGAGCAGGCCTTTGTCGATGCAAAGTATGAAATGCCCGACGTCAAGGCCACCCTCTCACTCTCGTATGTAATTAACAACGACGGCGCCGTGAAGGTTACTCAGGCGATGGGCACCACCAAAGATGCAAAGATCAGCAACCTCTTCCGCTTCGGTCTTCAGATGCCCATGCCCTGCAATTTCGAGACAGTCGAGTACTATGGTCGCGGTCCCCTCGAAAACTACATCGACCGCAACAACTGCACCGACCTCGGAATCTATCGTCAGAGTGTCGACGAGCAATTCTACCCCTACATCCGTCCGCAAGAGACAGGTACACGCAGCGACCTTCGCTGGTGGCGCGTGCTCAATGCAGCCGGCACAGGCGTCGAGATTGTAGCCGAAACACCCTTCTCGGCCTCGGCTCTGCACTACACAATAGAGTCGCTCGACGAGGGCCTCAGAAAGCAGCAGGGCCACTCGCAAGAGGTTGAAAAAGCCGACCTCACCAACCTCTGCATCGACAAAGTGCAGATGGGAATGGGCTGCGTAAACAGCTGGGGTGCAATCGCTCGTCCCGAATATCAGGTACCTTACAAGGATTACTCTTTCACCTTTATCATGCGCCCCGTGAAGCACAAGATAGGTGTAAAATAGAATAACCGAAGAACTTTTCTAATGAATGCAGGGAGCGATAGCCGCTCCTTGCATTTTTTTGTGAACAAAAGGGCCTTTTTGCAACATTTTCGTGTGCAGCAATGTTTCTCATTGTGCAGGCGCGAAAGTCGCCCGTACAGATGTCTAACTTAAATAAATTTGTCCTATGGCAACAAAATGTGAAAAGAAGCACGAAGAGGCAAAAAGCGCAAAAAAAGAGTCTCAATCAAAGGAGTGTAAGTCTTCGGGCTGCAAGAGCAGCGAAAAGAAATCTTAAAGAGTTTTTCGATTAAAAGGTCGTTTTTTTTCGACCGAATGTAAAAATCAGTTGACAGTGCCAAATTATTTTGGCACTGTTGCTTTTTTTGAAAAAGTGCAATACATTTGCATAATGCGTCTACCCGAAACAAATAGAAACAATATGAGACTATTTTTTGCGCCCATCATTTGCATCCTTTTATTTTGGTGCTGCTCAAATAATCCCAGCCCAAATGTTGTAGCCGATGAACAGTATAATGCAAAATTCGATTCTTTCCTCGCACAGTTTGCGCAGTTTGATAGTAAGCAGTTGAGTGAGGCATTCTTTAGCATGCGTAAACAGTTTCCAAATGAAAAGTGGTGCCCCTGTATAGACAAAATTCTTTTCTCTTCGTATCTTCCTTTTGATGAACCAAGCAAGGGCGAGACAGGCTTTTGTTACAGGCCTTGTTACAAAATAGATGAGGGGAATTATTACATTCTCGCAATCAAGCAAGAGCAGCATTCATACGAGGAAAATACGTTGCTTACATACGATAAAAAAGGAAAAACAATAGATTTTGAAACTATCGGTGTTAACGATTGTGGAAAGAGATATAAAATAGAGCCTTCGTCGGGCGAACGCGAGATTGTTTACACACAATATTGCTTCAGGGATGTAGAAAGTGCCTACGATGGCGATTGCGATGTTTCTGTTTACAAAGTGACGATTGCTGCCGATGGTAGAATAAATAAGAGTTTGCTCCGCGAAGATAAAAATGTGAAAGTTACGTTGAGTTTTTATTAATAAAAATAGTTTTTATATGAGAATGTTTTTTGCGCCCATCATTTGCATTCTTTTATTTTGGTGCTGCTCAAATAGTCACAACCCAAATGTTGTAGCCGATGAACAGTATAATGCAAAGTTTGATTCCTTTCTTACACAGTTTGCGCAGTTTGATAGTAAGCAGTTGAGTGAGGCATTCTTTAGGGTAAGAGAACAATTTTCAAATGAAAAATTCTCCCCCTATATAGACAAATATTCTTTTCCATTTTTACTGCCTTATGACGAAGAGTGTAATTGCGAGGCAAAAGAACTTTACTATCGACCTTGTTACAAAATAGAGAAAAAGAATTATTATTTAGTGTCGATAGAAGTTTGTTGCGATGTTACAAAGACTCCGGGGTACCCCTACAGTGAAAATACTTTGGTTGCTTACGATAAGAAGGGGAATATGGTAGACTTTGTAACGGTGGGCATCGGTAGCGACCTTGCGGCGTACAAAATAGAGCCTTCGACGGGCGAGTACGAAATTGTTTACACTCAATATAATTTCAAAGATATTGAGACTGCCTACAATGGCAATTGTGACGTCTCTGTTTATAAAGTTACGGTTGGCGAAGATGGCAGGATGGGCAAAAGCTTGCTTCGCGAGGAAAAAAGTGTAAAAGTTGCATTATAATGTAAAAATCAGGCCTCTGTGACAAATTTTATATTGTCGCAGAGGCTTTTTCGTTAAAATATCATATCTTTGCTAATCAGCCAATATATGCGGCACGCATGCAAATAAAAAACACCTAATATGAGAAAAACACTATCAACATTATTGCTTTTTGCTATGAGCATCTGCGCTCTCTCGGCAAAGGTCTACACAGTCTCCAGCCCCGACGGTAATCTGACAATGACCATCGACGTCAGCGACAAAGTTATATACTCTGTGAAGGCGGGCGACGTTACTATTGTCGCACCATCGACAATAGCCCTTGAACTTGAGGATGGCACCATTCTTGGCAGCAATCCCAAAGTGTCGGGTGTGCGCAAAGGTGGCAACAGCGAGACTATTGTTGCTCCCCTCTATCGTCAGAGTAGCTTCAAGAGCGAGTATAACAGCATCAAGCTGACGATGCGCGGCAACTGGGGCATTGAGGCACGCGCCTTCAACGATGGTGTTGCCTACAGGCTTTTCACCACCCTCAAAAAAGATATTAACATCAAGAACGAGGTTGTAGAGTTCAATTTCGACAAAGATTACAATGTCACTCTCCCCTACAGCGACCTCTTCAGCGACAAATATATTGCCAGCTTCGAAAAACAGTACGACTACGAGCCCATCTCCAACTTCAAGAATCACGATGGTCGCCTCAGTTTCCCGCCCATAATGGTGCACTACGATAATGGCGGCAAGGCTGTGCTCCTCGAGTCGGACGTCGAGGACTACCCGGGAATGTTCATCAACATCAACAGCGAGAAGCTGGGCTTTGTGGGCGAGTTTCCTCCCTATCCTCTGAAGCACAAAGACACCCCCAACGGAGTGCTTCGCGTCAGCGAGCGTGCCCCCTACGTTGCCTCGGTAAAGGGCAACCGCACCTACCCGTGGCGCATCGTGGCCTATGCTGCCGACGAAAAGCAGATTCCCGTGAACAATATGGTCTATGCGCTTGCCGCGCCCTGCCGCATCGACGACACTTCGTGGATAAAGCCCGGCCACTCTACATGGGACTGGTGGAACCACTGCTCAATCTACAATGTCGATTTTAAGGTGGGCTTCAACAACGACACATACAAATACTACATTGATTTTGCAGCAAAATACAATTTCGACTATGTGCTCATCGACGACGGCTGGTACTCCTACCACAATAAAAATGTGATGGACGCGAATCCCGCGCTCGACATTCCCATGCTGTGCGAGTATGCAAAGGGCAAGAACATCCGCCTCATATTGTGGATGGTGGGCGACGCCTTCGACAAACAGGCCGAGGAGGTGTGCGCCTTCTACTCGAAGATGGGAATCGCAGGCTTCAAGCTCGACTTTTTCGAGCGTCAGGACCAGAATGTCATCGCACGCACATACAGCATGGCACAGATTGCCGCAAAATATAAGATGATACTCAATCTGCACGGAATCTATGTTCCCAAAGGCCTCAACCGCACCTATCCGAACATTGTGAACTTCGAGTCGGTGTTCGGCCTCGAACAGCTTAAATGGACAGACAAAAAGGTGGCAGACATGGCAAAGAACGACCTTATGGTGCCCTTCATGCGTCAGACGGCAGGCCCGCTCGACTACACTCCCGGAGCCATGCTCAACCGCACACGCGAAATGTTCCGCAGCATCGACCACCGTCCCATGAGCCAGGGCACACGTGCCCATCAGGTGGCAGCATACATTGTCTTTGACATGCCCGTGTCGGTGCTGTGCGACTCGCCCACCAACTACATACGCGAGGGCGAGACAACCACTTTCATCAACAGCATTCCCGCGGTGTTCGACAGCACTTTCGTCAGCATGAGCGAGTTTGGAAAATACCTTGTGATGGGCCGCAGAAAGGGCGACAGCTACTATCTTGGAGGCTTCAACGACTGGGACGCACGTTCGCTCGAAGTTTCACTCTCTTTCCTTCCCCAGGGCGAGTACACGGCGCGCATCTACAAGGATGGCCTCAACGTCGACCGTGTGGCCGAGGATTACAAGCTCATGGAGCAGACAGTGACCGCAGCCGACAGGCTCAACATCGCAATGGGCTCGGGTGGCGGCTTTGCAATAATATTCACAAAAAAACAGTAATATACTATGGTACGCAGATTCTTATTTTTAACAATTCTTCTCTCTCTCGCGGTTGCAGTCTCGGCCGAGGTCAAACTGCCCTCGGTGCTCGGCAACGACATGGTGCTGCAGCGCAACAGCGAGGTTAATCTGTGGGGTAGTGCAACCCCCGACCGCACAGTGACCGTACGCACCTCGTGGAACGGCAAAAAGTACAAGACCAAGAGCGACAGCGACGGAAAATGGGCACTGAAGGTAGCTACCGGCGAGGCCGGCGGCCCCTATGAGATTGAATTCTCCGACGGCGACAAGCTTAAACTCAGCGGAATCCTTCTGGGCGAAGTGTGGGTGTGTGGCGGCCAGTCTAATATGGAAATGCCAATCAAAGGATTCGTGGCACAGCCTGTGCAGGGTGCAGCCGATGCTATCCGCGACAGCTACGCCCACCCCGACATCCGCATCTTCAACGTCGGACGTAACCGCACCGAGACTCCGCAGGACGACTGCAAGGGCGAGTGGAAAAAGCCCACTCCGCAGAATGTTGCCGAGTGCAGCGCCACAGCCTATTTCTTCGGCCGCATGCTGACAGATATTCTCGGTGTTCCCGTGGGCCTCGTAACCTCATATTGGGGCGGCACAAAGGCCGAAGTGTGGATGACACGCGACGCTATTAAGGCTACCGAGGGCATCGACCACGCTTTTGCCCTAAAGCCCGACGGCAACGGCTTTGCTCCGCAGACAATGTACAACGGAATGATTGCCCCCATTGCCAAATTCACAGCCAAAGGCTTCATATGGTACCAGGGTGAGTCCAACCGCGACCGCGCCTTTGACTATGGAAAGTTGCTCGTGTCGCTCATCAAAAATTGGCGCACAGCATGGGGTGACGACAATATGCCCTTCCTCTGCGCACAGCTTGTGCAGTACCGCTACGATGGCGCGCAGTACCTTTCGCTGCCCGTAGTCATCGAGGGACAATATTATGCGGCTCAGGCACTCAAAAATGTCTATGTGGCTCCCACCACCGACCTCTCGTTCCCCTCAATCATCCACCCGCCCTTCAAGCGCGAGGTTGGTGAGCGTCTCGCGGGAATCGCCCTCGACAAAAGCTACTCTCTCCCCGGCTTCGGCGCCGAGTCGCCCCGCTACGAAAGTATGCAGGTCGATGGCAACAAGGTGGTGCTGCGCTTCACAGGAATGGCCGACAATGCCGAGTACGACGCTGTGGGCGACAACTTCTCGTGGGTAGACAAGAATATGCGCGTCATCAGCATTAAAGGCTTCGAGGTTGCCGGTGCCGACAGAAAATTCTACCCCGCAAAGGCTCGTAACTCATGGCCCGTCTCCGACCGCATCACCGTCGAGAGCGACTCTGTGAAGAATCCCGTGGCAGTGCGTTACGCATTCCGCAACAGCATCGAGGCGAACGTAATCACAGGCATGGGCACTCCTCTCGCCCCCTTCCGCACAGATAATTGGGAGATTCCCGAAAATGAACTTTTTAAAAAATAAACTATCATGAAACGTAAAATTTTCTCATTAGCAATGACTCTGCTGCTCGCGCTCACATGTGCATACGCAGGCGGCGGTAAAAAAGATTTTGCCATCATCTACATTGGCAACAGTATCACTTATGGTGCTCTGCACGAGAATCGCAACGAGACTGCACCTCCCGTGTACACCTCGCAGATGCTCGCGAAGAAGTTCAAGGCCAACGT
>JAEIGA010018229.1_pt1 | contig 10689 bp, 6 predicted proteins | sample 9270691 | NCBI WGS metagenome assembly JAEIGA01 (sample SAMN17057246, study PRJNA624740) | gut metagenome | biome: biome; isolation source: fecal sample | host: Bos grunniens | place: China: Xizang | collected 2019 | reverse complement strand
CAACATACTCAAATTCGGGTGTAAATGCTTTATATTTTTTATATTTTTCAGCATCGATGCGTTCAACCTTTGAATCTGACACATCCTCTTTCACCTCTGCTATAGGCTCTTCTTGAACTGGGGTTTGTGTTTTTTCTTCTTTTTTCTCTTTCTTAATAAAAGGATTTTCGATATAAGGCCACTCTTCGCTTAAGTCAGCTTTATTCCAAGCATATTCAGCAGGGTCAAATTCAGGTTGTTTCATATCCTTATCCCCTTCAGGAATTGGGAACTCTTCTATAACGAGTTTTTTACCCTTGTCGGTCAATGCCACTGTTACGATATAATGGTCTTCAAAATCATAAGATTCTTTTTTATCCCAATAAGTTTTTTCAACTGGATATGAATACCACCCGTAATACTCATAAGCAGTATAAGTATGCTTTACATTCTTGAAAGCCTTTTCCCACCAAGCGAGACGCTCTACATCGTAAGTAATCAAGCCAGCTGCTTCAAGTTGACGCAACGCATATCTTTCACCCTCATCGTTACATTCATATTTACCTACACAAACAGGGAAAGTTGTCATATTAGACACTTGTTCCTCAATCACACGGTTATATTCATCGGTGATTTCGCCACTTGAAATTTCGTCGGGACTGTGGAATGTACACGATGTTAACACACTCACTGCAGCAAATACTGCTAACATTGAATAAACTTTTAATTTTCTCATGATATCAAAATTTAATAAATATTTAACTTCCTCCACAAATGTATAAAATAGTTAATTAAAATACAAATATTTATTCACATTTTTCTGATGACTCAACTTTGCCCAGTATTTTCACGATAAAGATTAAGCATTTTTTTTACATTTGTTTGTTATTTGTTTAATTTATTTTTTAACTTTGCATTATATTATATAAGAAAATAAATAGATTGGGGTATCAGTTGTTACGCATTGTTTCAACCCCTACACTTTGAAGTGGAAAATATTTTGTAGTTGAAAAGCACCTATTTTGGAATTTTTCAGCTATTTTTTGTAATGAGTGAGATAACTAACATAAGCACGACGTAGATAGCGTGAAAAGAGTTCTATTAATATTCGCTATCCTTTTGTCCTTTTCTTTAACCACATTGGCTAAAGAGCGTTACGACTCATGCTATAACGACTCTACAGTTGCCACCATCTCAAAGATTTATTACCCACTAAACAAGGTAAATCTCCATGAAAATTACATGGATAACCCCACTGAATTAGCGAATATTAAACGCATTCTCACCGAAACACCCCGCATCGATAGTATCACAATTTATTCTTATGCTTCGCCCGAAGGGCCATATAATTGGAACAAATGGCTTGCTCGTGAGCGTGGGAAAACTGCTAAGCGCTATATTTTGGCAAACATTCCCAAAATGAAGAATTTCCCCGACTCGCTCATTAAATTGGACCCTACTGCCGAAATCTGGGCTGGCATGCGTGAAGAGATTGTAAAACTATACGACCGCTACGACAAAGAACAAGTGCTTGAAATCATCGACCGACCAGGCATCACCGACGAGCAGCGCAAAAACATTCTCAAAGAGCAAAGTTGGGGTTGGTCGTGGAAATTTATCCTCAGTCGCATCATGCCACAATTGCGTCATGCCACATGGATTACCGTTTGGGCACCTACTGAGAAGAAGAAAACTATTGAACCAATTCCTCCCATTTCAGCTCCTTTTGAATGGAAAATTGATACCCCAAAAATTGAGTTACCTCATTTTGAGTTCCCAACAATACTCCCCGAAGAGAGAGATGTGCGCACAATTTTAGCATTAAAAACCAACTTGCTATATGATGCCATAACATGGTTTAACTTTGCCATCGAAGTACCACTAAGCTCCAAATTCTCAGCATTATACTATCATCAATTCCCATGGTGGCGTTGGGGTGAAAGTAAAAACGAGTTTTGCAATCGATTCCTAAGTATCGGTGGTGAGGCTCGTTGGTGGTTCAAACCAGCCTATCGTCCTGCAACTGAAAAATTCAAGAAAAGAGACCGATTTGTAGGTCAATTCTTTGGAATATACTGCGAATCGGGGAAATGGGACTTTGAACGCAAAAGAGACATTTGCTATCAAGGCGAACACTGGAGTGCAGGCATCAGCTACGGCTACTCAATGCCTATTTCACGCAGCCTCAACCTCGAGTTCTCACTCTCTTGTGGGTATGCATCTATCGCATATCGTGGTTACACACCATCGCCCGACTACTCTATATTGTGGCGCGACTATAGCAAGATAGGTCGTTGGCACTATTTCGGTCCCACAAAGGCTCAAGTGACATTGGAAATCCCAATTCTCATCAAAACTAAAAAGAGACGTCCGTTATGAATACCAGGTCAAAAATAGCATCTCTATTTAGCATTGTGATGATGATGGTTTTGATGTCATCGTGCATTCATCGTCCACTTGAAGACCCATTTAATGCCCACTATATACGCGTATATGTCGATGAACATATCAAAAACGTAACCTATGGTTTTTATGACGAAACTCGCGACAAACCAGTGCACAAACGCCCCACTGTGTTGCGCGTAATCCTCACCGACCCTATAACCAATCGCATAGTATCAGAACGATATCTACAATCTGCAGGCGAAGATGAACGCGGATACTATCTCGATGGCTACGTTACAGCCGAGGCTGGCGACTACAATCTCATGGTGTATAACTTCAGCACCGATAAAACAAAAATTCGCAACGACCATAGTTACTTCGATATGCAGGCCTACACCTATCCTGTGTCGGAAAACTATTATCAATACTTCCCCACCATACAAGGCTCTACCGAGGACCAAACCATTCGTTATTGCCCCGACCACTTCTATCTTGCCACCTGTCAACCAGTGAAAGTAAAGAAAAGTCTTGGCATCGACACCCTCTACAATGCCGACAACGACCATTTTACAGCCAAGTCAATTGTGTTGAGTTACTATCTTCAAGTGAAGATTCGTGGATTTGAGCATGTCACAACAGCCGTATCGCTCATGAGTGGTATGGCTGGTAGCAAAACGCTCCACAACCGCGAAATGATTGAGCGCGACCCTGCCAACATCTTCTTCAACTTGAAATATACCGAAGTAAATCGCTCAAAAGATGGCGAAACAAAAACCGCAGTACTTTACACTACATTCAACACCTTTGGCAAACTACCCAAGGAGGACAACATATATACGATAAACTTTGAGTTTACTCGCACCGATGGCACCTCACAGGTAGAATCAATCGACATTACATCAATGTTTGATGAACCATTAGTGAAATATGAGCAATGGATTCTGCTCGAAAAAGAGATAGTCATCACCCCTGCCGAAGGATCTGGAGGAATTTCTCCAGGTGTTGACCAATGGAGTGATGTGTGGAGTGATATTCAATTATAACGAAATAAATAACTTAATTAAATAACAATTTTTTAATCCTTAAATTTATGAGAAAATTATTATTGACTACTGTAATTACAAGTGTTGCACTTGTAGGTTGCGTTGAGGATGAATCACTCAACCCTAAAAACAAAGATCTTAAAGTAACGTTTGACAATCCTGTGCTCTTCTGCAATGAAGATTCTCGTGCTGCAGTGAAAGGCGAACTCGAAGAAGGCGCATATCCTACTGATGAAAGTTTCGTAGTTTACGCAATCTCTTATGCTGATGCATTCAATGGTTGGAATAACGGCACTCTCGCTGCATTCAATGGCACAACTGTTTCTTATGACGGTGTTGATGGTTGGACTCCCAAAGATGCCAACAACAATCCTTACTTCTGGGAAAGCGAATACATGGCATTTGCCGCTTGCTCTCCTGCCGACTTGGAACAAGCTAACTGGGACAGCGAAAAACGCACTTATGGTGCAACTGGTCTCACTATCCCCGACTTTGAAGTAGCTGCTAATCCTGCTGACCAATACGACCTATTGTTTAGCCAACGCAAACACTACCAAAAAGCTGACATTTCGGGCGTTGACGCATCTTACAATGGTGTGCCCATCGTGTTCCAACACGCTCTTTCTTCAATTCGTTTCGCTCTTGAAAACAGTTCTAATGAAAGCGTTAAATTGGTAAGCATCGCTATCAACGACGTTAATTACAAAGGTACTTTCAACGAAAACATCACTGAAAATGGTGTTGTTTACGACCGCGAATCAAACGTAGATCCCGAATGGACTGTTGTTACTGACGCTACTGCCGATTACACTGCAATCGCCGTTGCCGAAGCTAACGCTATCGAATTCCCTACTACAGCGGCTCTCGTAGAAGACGCTAACACCCTCCTTCTCATGCCACAAGCATTGAGCGACAATGCACAACTCGAAATCAAATACCTCGTTAATGGTGCTGCAAAAACTAAATATGTAAAATTGAACACGCTCAAATCAATTAACGACGCATTAGTTACTACTATCGATAGCTGGGAAATGGGCAAACGCTACAACTACGTTTTGCGCTACAACGCTAAAGATAAAATTTACTTCGTTCCAACAGTTGAAGGTTGGGTAGATGTAAACAATATCGTTGTTAATCTCTAATAAACGACTTAATAGGATTATATTCACCAACTTCCATGTTGGTGAATATAAATCCTTATAAAACACAAGCATATTAGTGCAATGAACATCACATCACGACACAAATCATTACTTCTCGCGCTATTGGCTTTGCCGATGGCATTTACATCGTGCGACGATGACAATGGTCTTCGTGGCAACCGAGACAACTGCATTACTTGGAATGTAATATCTTCCAGCATGCAAAATGGTCGTGCTTTGATTGAAGACGATGCCTCATTGCAGTCAATGTGCTCTACTGGCAAATCAATTGGCATTAAATCATCGTTTGAGATTGATGGTGTTATAACCCACAACATACTTGGGAATCCCGATGGCGATGTAAGTTTGACTTATAGCACTAACACCTCGTGGGACAACTATTTTGGCTGGACTTATGGCGAAACAGCATCTGAATGGAATATCGGTGCAAAATACACCTTCAATGCCTACTATCCTCAAAATGTAATAAGCGAGATAACTACATCTGAAACATCTCCATTCGTAATAAGATACAACACCTCATACAACCAAGAGGACTTAATGATGGCATACAACTATGTTGATACCGATTTACCCACATTCAAAAGTGGAGAAGCAGTGCAATTATACATGCTCCACGTATTATCGGCTCTTAAATTTAGATTTGCTTTTGCCAACACCATTGTCAACGAACTCAACGGCACCAAAACCATAGTTCCCTATGCTGAAAGTGATAAATTAACAGCCTTTTGGGTTGAAAACACCCAAATAGACAAAGGCATATATACAATAGGTGAATTAGAATTTGGCTCATACAATAGCGACGGCACAGTCAACGGCGAAGAAATCACTTGGAACGGCATATCTCGCCCTACTCCCTCAACCGCTACATCTCCACGCAAAATTTATGCATGGGAAGATGCCGTTGGCATTGAATTTGCGTCAAGTGCCACCTCAATCCTCAGCCGAGCCATCGCATACAGCACTAACGCTGACAATAGATATGCTCAAAACAACGGATTTTTACTCATCATTCCTCAAGAAAACGACGAAACATTCAATATCTGTTTTCAATTAAAATCTACTGGCGACAAGGTACATCGCATCACTTTGCCTCACACCACTTATGAACCAGGCATGAGATACTACTACGACATCTATCTCGGATCAACCAGCGTAGATATTGACCTCACTATCGCCGACTGGAACGAGTTGAAATCTTCAGTTGATATACCTCTATAAACAACATCGCATGAAACCGATTTATATATTAGGACTACTAACTCTATTACTTGCAAGTTGCAATCACTTCGACGAACCTCAATCAAGTCATGAAGAAGATTGCGTTGAGTTGATGTTTAAAGTTTCCACATCAGCCATAAACTCGCGTGGTAATGTGAGCGACTATCCTAATAACCCATCACAATGGACTCAAGCCGAGAAAGCCATTGATGGCAGATATCTATATAATTTATCGGTTTACTTAGTTGACGAAAATAAACAAATTGTTGCTTCGCAAAAGAATATTACTATCTCCGACCAAGCAACATATGCAATCGTAACATTTGACAAAAGTTACAACCTCAAAAAAGGGAATTACACCCTCATGGCAGTTGCCAACAACATCAATCACACTATTGAAAGCACAACACATCAAAGTGGTGTAACAAACTGGGAAGACAACAGTTACACCGAATTAATGAACAACACCATCGCAACAACAGCCGACAATGTGAGTGCAAAAAATGTTATCCAACCATTGTCGCTAATGAAAGATATAACACTACAATATGGGAAAAATCAAGTGACTGGCGAACTTAGTCGCACTATTTCACGACTCCGCATTGTAGTAGAAAACAACAGTTCCATTTTGCCACTACAAATTAACAACCTCACATTTAGTGACAACTTTACACAAAAACAAGCATACGTATTTGACGACGGAACCAACCGCAAATATTTTGGAAACACAGGTGCTCCAGTAGCAACATCATCTTATGCCCTACACCCATTTACCACCAACACCGATGAAAATACATTGTCAATCAACCCTTATTCATCAACTGTGGTATATGACGGATACATGCTCGAAAGCCAATTATCAGGCAACGACACCTATCAATACACCCTCGACTTAGCATATAAAAGTGAAGCAGTTAGCCAAGTTTCTGACGAAGATGCACCTTGGATTGAAGTTCGAAATCCAGCAGATATCATCGATGGTGAATATCTAATATGCGACTATAATAGTTACATATACATAACCACACAAAATAAGACCGATATAGCTGGAACCGTTTACGGCACCCAATTTTACAATCAGGAAGATGTTGATGATGCTCATATTTGGTTAATTTCTAAAACGAGTGATGGCAAATATTACATAAAAAACAAGGCAACTGGTCAATATATGCAAGACCCTACTACAAGCAATGTAGGGCTTAATGCAAATAATCCGTTTGCTTTTACCATTTCATCTCACTCATACGCAGCATATTCAAATTATCTTGAAATAAAGGGAAGTTCTCTATTCTTATACCCTTCATATTTTTCTTTAAGTGGGACAAGCTCTTATTCAGGTTCAACTCGTATTATTCTCTATCGAAGAGCTTCTCAAACTCCACCAGCCACATCAATAACTTTCAACGAGCCTATTACACTCACCACTATTGACCACGATACACATCAAGCCAAAGTCACCAAGGTTATACGACGTAATGACTTTATTGATATCCATGTCACCGTAAGTTATAACACTGTTGCAGGCAACATTGACTTTGAGGTGAGAGATTGGACTGAGGTAAATGGCGATGTTGAGTTTGACTAAAAACTGATGATAAAATGAAAAAAGTATTATTCTACATATTAGCATGCCTATTGGTGGGATTGACATCGTGCATAGATGAAGATTTCGTCATCAAAGGTAAACTTGGAGAGGGGGAAACTATGGCAACATTAAGTTTCACTCACAACAGTTTTGAAAAAATCGACGTTAAATCTCGTGCAACTCTAAACGAAATTGCCGAGTCGCGTATAGAGAACATCTTTGTTTACATCTTTGACCACACTGGCAAACGTGCTTATTCTCACTTTTTTGACGAATCATCTAAAGTCAATTCTATCCCCACCGACATTGGCAACTTTTGGACCATTAGCAATCGCACCTCCACTAATAACAATAACACTGCTGGAGAAGCGCGTATGAAAGTGCCTATTCTCGAAGGTGGTAGCGTATATGTAATAGCCAACCTCAATGCCGATATGATGAACATCTCGGCCGATGAATTATATTTGGTTGAAACCGTTGAGGACTTAAAAAAACTCGAAATAACTCTCAGCCAAGAAATCACATCTCGTTCGGGTTATTTCTTAATGAGTGGGGGTGTTACAGGCATTAGCATCAACGAAAGTGGCAATATTACTAAAGACAACCAAAAGGTAAAGGTGTATTTAGATCGTCTTGACGCCAAAGTATCAGTAACCCTTAAACTCGGCGAATCTAAAATTGCAAATCAAGAATTACGTCGCTTTATCCCCGAATCATGGCAAGTAATGCGCCTACCTAAAGGGTGCAAAGTTATTGCAGGAGAAGGTAATGCCGATGATATGGGATTTTTTGACGAGGAGGAACATTTTTTTGAAGATATAAACTCGACCAACAACGAATTTGGATTTTCATTCTATGTATTAGAAAACAAAAAACGCTCAACTGGGTTGACTGCATATCACCAACGTGAACAACGCCACAAGAAACCCGACGGCACCTACGATTTGACTAAGGGTATGTGGGAGCATGTTGACGATAATGCTACATATATGGTTGTTAAAGGTCGTTTGCAAATGGTTGTTGACACCCATAATCTATTCGAAATGCAACACCTCGAAGCCGATGTAACCTATTTTATTCACTTGGGTGATTTTGGCAGTAGCGTAAATGGTGGTGGTGACGTCAATGACTTCTCAGCCAATCGTAATACACATTATAATTATACTATTACTATTCGTGGTGTAGATAACATTGAAGTTGAGGTTGTAAAAGATATCGAAAACCAATCGGGAGCAATAGGAGATATTTACAAATCACGCGAAGAGATTTTTACCTACGATGCTCACTATGGACAACGAGTATATACCGTTGATTCCAGAGACGTTGATGCAAGCACCCTCACATGGTATGTTAAAACACCATTTGGCGAAGGTCGTCCTGGCATCGAGTTTGGCACCGAAAATCCCAACCTCGACTATAAATGGGCATGGTTTATGGTTAATACCGAGGATAATGGATATTCAAAGAAAAACCATTGGTATCCTGGAGATGATTACCAAAAACGCAACTATAACAACAACGACCGTTTATGGGACGTAATGGAATTTACAGAGTGGTTGCGTGCCGAAAAAATCAAGTTTGACAATGCCCCCGATAGCGAGAAAGGCACAGCAAGTGCATTTAGATATATCGAAAGCGAAGATCGATATGTCATTTATGTTACTGTATTTGTCGATGAGTTTTTCTACAACGCAAATCCATTAAACCCCAATGATGCACCACAAGATTTTTGGAAACAATTTGTAAATAAGCCCAACCGCATCATGCACGTTCTTTGCGACAGCAAAGAGAGTAAAGATGGCGACAGTTCATTAACAAATAGCGTCATTACTTTGCGCCAACGTTCTATCCAAACTGTTTACAACACCTCCAACACCGAACTCATGGCAGCATGGGGATGTGAAACCGTTGATGAATTTATCCCAAGTCAGTTGTTTTATTTCTCTACTACAGAAAAAGTTGACAATTATAATACGACCTCACCATATGAATCAAAACTTGGACAGTTGGGGAATGCATCTGACCACAATGGGCTATACAATTCACTGAAAATGTGGAATATCACACCTGGTGTTTCTCGATGGGACGAGTTTTTCGACTATGAAAGAGAAAATGATTTTGTTTCATCAGTAACAAATACTCCAATCTACTTCTTAGGCAATAACGAAGAAGAAAGCAAAAATGCTTCTGAAAAATTAACATTGCGTTATTCAAGTCTTATGCGCAACCGTGATTGTGATGGAGATAGAATTATTGATGAGGACGAATTGCGTTGGTATATTGCAACACTTCCTCAATTATACGAATTATTTATTGGAGAACCAGGTTTAGACCCCGATGCATATATCTTCACAAGCGAGATGAATGCACACGAAGCTGATGAGGTATTCGAATCGGGTCCTTATGCTGGTTCTAGAAGCCTTCAAGGTGCTCGCAAATGGCGCAACCACATAATTCCCAGCACATGGGTTACCAAAAATTACAGTTCATTCCCCCAAGTTTTATGGGCTGAAGAAAGTTTCTCATTGAGCTCTTATCAACAAACAGCCTCTTGGGGTGACGTAACACTATTTGCTCCTCTATCAACCCGAAGTGTGCGAAATTTAGGTGTTCCCTCACCTACAATAGATAACGAAGGTATCGAAGGCACCAACTCACCCGAAGGAATCATTAAGGAGACCTACGACGACACAAATAAATCATACTATTTTGATTTAAGCAATCTAAACACTAAATCACTTCGTTACTTTACTACTCACGAGTTGGAAATTGGAGATGAAAACTTTGAAACAAGCAAAGTGTATTACGGATTCGAAACAGGCGTTCCGTTTAAAAAGTACAACGTATCATCCGACAATAACAAAACAAACTATGGCAACCTAATTTCCGACCTCGAAGCAGGTAACCATATATGCCCTACTGGCTATCGTGTGCCCAATGTGCGCGAGTGTGCAATCATGACATTATATTGTACCGACACATGGTGGCAAAATGTAGTAGGGAGTAAAAACGATTGGGTGGCCTTGGTAAGCACAGAATATTCTAACAATGGTGCCACTGGTGACAAAAATGGTAAAAATAAAAATGCTAATAGTTGGCAATTTGGTTATCGAATGGTTACCCTTGGGGCATCAAGTGCTGGAACTATTATACCTGTTAAAGACGTAAGGAAATAGTAAATTCCAATAATTTTGATAAAAATAACATCCAATACACATCAAAATGGAGTCACTTAATTGCGACTCCATTTTTTATTGTCTAACAACATAGCACTGATAGGCATGGAGTTTCTCGCACAACTTTTTTCAACTTT
>JAEIGA010018228.1_pt1 | contig 10689 bp, 6 predicted proteins | sample 9270691 | NCBI WGS metagenome assembly JAEIGA01 (sample SAMN17057246, study PRJNA624740) | gut metagenome | biome: biome; isolation source: fecal sample | host: Bos grunniens | place: China: Xizang | collected 2019 | reverse complement strand
TTATTAAGATTTGTTTGCTAAACATGGGACAGAAACATAATCTACAAAAGCAAAATCAGCGAATGTCAATTAAGAATCCGTTATTAGGAATTAAGAATGTCAATGAAAGAATTTATTTCAATTATGCACATTGGTTTCAGTCTTTAGAAAGAAACGAATCTGAATAATGTGGATAATTCTTCCGCTAATGAGAATTAATAATATTAGTGAAGGAATTATTCTAATTATCCAAATTGGTTTCCATAAAATAACACAGAAGACAACACAGACAATATCGGACAACATAGTTTTTCAAAGGAACCAAATATGTATTATAATCTCTCCATAAATAGGAATTAAAATATTAGTATTACAAAGCTAACCATAAGTTCTCGTGAATTAATACAGCGCCTTTGACTTAACAGTCAGTACCACTCCGCGAAGTGCGAGGTATACGAGGTATGCTATCCATAAACCATGATTGCCGAGTGAAGGAGAAAGAAGGAAGAAGAGGGCAATGAACACCGCCATACCACCGAGTGTACTGAGGAACATAGGACGTGTTTTTGTCGCTCCGATGTATATGCCGTCCCACACGAATGCTGCCATGCCGCATAACGGGAAGAGCAACGTCCAATGACGATAATGCATAGCACTGTCTGCTACACTGGCATTATCTGTCAACAGTGATAGCAACGAGGTGCCTGCTACGGCATAGAGCACTGTAAAAGACACGGATATAAGTATGCCCCAAACAAATAGTTTTTGTATAGCCGAACGCAGTTCTGGCTTATTTCTGGCACCTATGGCCTTGCCTGTCAATGCCTCGCCAGCAAAAGCGAAGCCGTCCATGAAATAGCTGAAGAGAGTGAAGAACTGCATAAGGAGCGTATTTACCGCTAGTTCGACATTTCCGAGACGTGCGCCTGCAGAGATAAAGAAGAAATGCACAACAATCATGCACAGCGTACGAAGGAAGATGTCTCTGTTTACACTGAAAAGCGCTGCAAGACGGTCACGACGCCATAACCCTTCCCATACCGCACTGCTCCACATCCTGCCGTAATTATACCAGCAGAGAACGACTGCCAGCAATAACCCACCCCACTGCGCGAGCAATGTGCCTAAGGCGACGCCGCGTATCTCCATACCGAACGAATAGACAAACAGCAAGCTAAGCAGAATATTCAATATGTTCTGGAAAATAGCTATAACCATCGGTATGCGTGAGTTCTGCATTCCGATGAACCAGCCGTTTAACGCAGACAGAATCAGCGATGGCGGTGCTCCCCAAATGACAATCTGAAAATACTGGCGCGTAAAAACCGCAACTTCTGCAGAAGGGCTAATCAGCCACATCGACACACTGAAAAGTAGCGGCGACAGAAGAAGCATAAGAACTGAGAGTATTGCCGCAAGCGATGAGTTCTGAACAAGGAGTTGCATGACGGCCGTAAAATCACGGCGTCCGTATGCCTGTGCAGTAAGTCCGCTCGTACCCATACGCAGGAATACGAACATCCAATAGACGACATTAAAAAGCATGCCGCCTACGGCTATAGCGCCAAGATATACCTCTGAACCCAGATGCCCGGTTATAGCGACATCGACAATACCTAACAACGGTACTGTGATATTAGAAATAATGCTGGGTATGGCTATGCGTAATATACTGCGGTGCATAAATAAAGTTGACGAGTAAACGAGTTATTTGGTTAGTTGACAAGTAAACGAGGAGACAAGTTGATTACAGTGTACAAGTAAAGTTGTCGTTATCGTTAATCTGTTGCCATCATGACCTATTCGCGCACCAAGCGGCAAGAGCTGCGCCCTTACTTCGCTTGACGTACGCTGCTCATGATGACGAAGCCTTAGGCTTTGACGTTGACATCTTCGATTTTGAACTGTAACACTGTAACGCTGTAACGGGATAGAGAAAATGTGAAAGTTGAAAACGTTAAGGATAATATCTAAAGGTTAACGTTATCAATCAGACACAAGTTCAAGGCCAAGTGAACGCACGAGATGCTGTAATGAAGGAAGCTCGTTATATAGTTTTTCGTAAAGTTCGAACTTCGTCAGCACCTTCTTAACCTCATGATTCTCCGCCAAACGTACAGCGATAGTAATCTCTGAATTATGCAAGCTCTGCGACAGTGTCGCTTTGATTCTTCCCTGAATGGCCTTTATCTGGTCGAGCAGAATATTATTTGTGACTATAATCTCAACATTTGGGTATTCCTTCATCTCGAGCGGACAGTTACGCAAACTTGATGCAAGGCCACGCATCGTCTGATTTCTACCCATTCTGATGCACATAGCAAGCCATTCGTGATTAAGCTCTTCTGTAGTGAATCGCGACACCTCCTTATTTGCCTCATCAACAACCTCGTCTATTTGAGCCGTCTGATCTTCTGTTTTGCCTAAAGACTTAAATGTGCTGCCAAATAGTGAACCCATGCCTGAGCCCATATTCAACACAGGTTTAGATACTGAAGGCTTAGCTCCTTCTGCAGATGTCGTAGCACTGGACACGACAGATGCGACCGTCGAACCAGAAGCGGCAACTGATGGTTGCGGCTCATTAGCGACAGTCGGTTTATTATAAGCCACAGCGGCCTGCTCCGCTGTCTTTGGCTTCAGGGGTGCCAGTTTCTCAAACAGGTTTTTCAACATTCGCCCCTTTCGGGGCACTCCGTCAGCATCTGCTGGTTGGGTAATTTGCGCCACCTCGATGAGTGTTATCTCTACAAGCAGACGCTTGTTTGAACTCTGTCGGTAGTTAAGGTCGCAGCGTGTGAGTATCTGCAATGCTTTATAAAGGAATGCAGGAGGACAAGCCTGTGCCTGCTGTGCATATCTCTGCGCATACTTAGCACTTGTCTCAAGCAACGAAATTGTCTGCTGGTCTTTCGCCATCATTACGTTGCGGATGTGTTCAGCAAATCCGGTCACAACATGTCCGGCATCCATGCCCTGTTCGAGCATGCTATTGAGCAGAAGCATAACATCTGCGCACTTGTTTTGCAACGATAAGTCTGTGAGCTGGAAGTAATGCTCTATATCCATCAGATTAAGGTCTTTTATAACCTTCTCTAATGTAATGTCGCCCTGGCAGAAACTTGCTACCTGATCGAATATAGACAAAGCATCACGCATGCCACCGTCAGCCTTTTCGGCTATAACCTCAAGAGCAGCATCCTCATAGGTGTATCCCTCACGCTCTGCTACCATCTTCAGGTGAGCGACTGTGTCAGCGACACTCATACGCTCAAAGTCGTAAATCTGACATCTTGACAAAATTGTAGGGAGCAGTTTGTTCTTTTCTGTAGTGGCAAGAATGAAGATGACGTATGAAGGCGGTTCCTCGAGTGTCTTGAGGAAAGCATTGAACGCCTGAGTAGACAGCATATGAACCTCGTCGATGATAAACACCTTGTAGCGTCCCACCTGAGGCGGAATGCGTGTCTGCTCCATGAGCTGCTTGATATTCTCGACAGAGTTGTTTGATGCTGCGTCGAGTTCGAAAATATTATATGAGCGCTGCTCAGCGAAAGCCTTACAGCTCTCGCACTGTCCGCAAGCTTCTGATTCAGCTGTCGGATTCTCGCAGTTTATAGTTTTGGCGAAAATACGAGCACAAGTGGTTTTACCCACACCACGAGGACCGCAGAAGAGGAACGCATGAGCGAGCTTGCCACTCTTCACTGCATTTCTGAGAGTTGTGGTCAGCGCCTCCTGACCTACAACAGACGAGAATGAAGATGGCCTGTATTTACGTGCCGATACCTGATATTCCATATATCTATGATTGTTATTTATTTATGCAAAGATACGCATTATATGTCAGAGGGACAAGATAAATCATAATAAATTAACTTACTTTTCAATATCTACCCTTATACCGCTCTGGCATATACTGACATAATATTACGGTGTACGGTTTATATTCGCTCTACCTGTCTCACGCCCTTGACGGTCTTGAGCTTTTTTATCAGTTGCTGCAAACGACCTGTATCGTCGACATTCACAACAAGGTTGCCCGAGAAGAGTCCGTCCTTCGAATCAATATTTATTGAGCGCATCATAATCTTCTCATCCTTTGAAATGATTGAGGTGATATTTGAAACGATGCCAATATCGTCGTTGCCGATGATGCGCAATGTTATCGAATAAGTATTCTGTCCCTTGCCACTCCATTTCGCATCAACGATTCTATATCCGAAACGTTTATGGAGTTCTGTAGCGTTAGGACAATCCGTACGGTGTATCTTTATTCCGCCAGAGACAGTAACGAAACCAAATATATCATCGCCATAAATCGGACGACAGCAGTTAGCAAGAGTGTAATCTATGCCCTTCTGGCTCTGGTCAATGACGAGAGTGTCAGAAAACACAGATTTGTTCTTACGTGAAGAATCAGCACGTTTTTCGTCGTCCTTAAAAACGAAATCTGCAGCTGAGCGTCGCTCTTCTTCAGCTGGCTGCGGAGCAGTTGCAGAACGCTGATTCTTTATCTCCATGTATCCATCGACAACACTCTGTATGTCAAGAGTTTCGTCAGCAACATTCTTATAGAAATCAGAAACCTCGCGGAAGCCCATCTTTTTCACCAGCTGCTGAATGATGCCTTCATCAAACTCAACCTTGCGATTCTTCAGACGACGCTCTATCATCTCTTTTGTGATAGATATCTCCTTAACGATAGTTTCCTTCAGCGCAAGACGTATCTTTGACTTTGCCCTTGAGGTGCTGGCAATCTGCAGCCACTCACGTCGTGGTTTCTGCTGTGCCGAAGTAAGAATCTGCACTTGATCGCCCGACTGCAGTTTATGTCGTAGATTGACAATACGTCCGTTAACCTTTGCACCTGTACACTGGCAGCCGACCTTGGAATGTATATGGAAAGCGAAATCAAGCACTGTAGCACCTGCTGACAACTTGCGTATGTCGCCTGTAGGAGTGAAGACGTAAATCTCCTTTTCATACATAGAGGTCTTAAACTGATCCATCACCTGCAGGTCGTCGCCCGCCTCCATGAGTGCGCGAATAGACGACAGCCACTCGTCTAACCCGCCAGTTTCTGACTTCACACCCTTATAGCGCCAGTGAGCGGCAAGTCCATGCTCTGCAATGTCATCCATTCTGGAAGTTCGAATCTGAACCTCAACCCATTTGTTCTCTGGCCCTAGAACTGTGATATGCAATGACTCGTAACCATTTGATTTAGGCACACTGAGCCAATCGCGCAGGCGTTTAGGATTAGGCTGATACATATCAGTTATGACAGAATAAACCTGCCAGCATTCCATTTTCTCTCGCTCTGGTTCTGAATCAAGGATAATACGAATGGCAAAAAGGTCATAGACGCCTTCGAAAGGACAGCGCTGTTTCTTCATCTTCTGCCAGATGCTATTGATTGACTTTGTGCGTCCTTTAATATGGAACTTCAATCCGTGCTGCTCTAATTTCTCTTTTATCGGAACAATAAAGCGGTTGATATACGCATCACGTGACTTCTTTGTAGCATTGAGTTTCTCACGTATATGGTAGTATGCATCATGCTCGAGATACTTAAGTGACAAGTCTTCTAACTCTGACTTCAATACATACAAGCCAAGCTTATGTGCTAAAGGCGCATAGAGATAACTGGCTTCCTCTGACGCACGGCGCATTGCAGCCTCATTGGCACAATTCTTCAGCAAACGCATAAGCGAGACACGGTCAGCAATCATTATAAGTATCACACGCATGTCTTCTGCAAAAGAAAGTAGCAGATTGCGGAAATTTTCGCTGCTGACAGTAGGAGTCTTCTCATACAACGAATGTACTCTTGATATGCCTGATATAATATCAGCTACTCCCTTGCCAAGCTTATCATGTATCTCAGCAATTGTCATGCTGTCTGTTTCAACAAAACGGAACAAAAGGATGGCAAGCACGCCATCACGCTTAAGACCTATTTCGTTTATAGCTATCAAAGCCGTAGATATCACACGCTCCAGCGAATCAAGCCCATATATATCTGGTTCAGCCACATTACTGGCGTAATATTTCTCGATGCGTTCTCTTACATACGCCTCTTCGTCATGGGAGACAAATTCTCTTGCAAGTTCAAATACAGCATTGAGGGAATCATGCTGTATCTGCTGCACGCCGTCTGTCAGGTTATCTGATTTATTCATATGTCGATAGATTTTTATGTTAATAATTAGTTCACATGACAGTTTCTTGCATAGATTTTAGGTTCAAAATGCCACAACATCAGCATCTTACGACCCAATAAGTGCTACTCTGTCCGATTTTATATTGCAAAAATATAAAAATATAATATCTACACGCAGAAAATTAACAAAAAATGTTTCCTCTTTAAAATAAAATAACTAATTTTGTGGACAAATCAAACGTTAACCGACAATATTCAACACTAAGTATAGTTACAAACATCTAATATATCAAAAACATGACACTTTCTGAAAAAGATTTGCAACAGATTTCGGCTAAAGGCATTAGCCCGGAAAAGTTAGAGCAGCAGCTCAATGATTTCAAAAAAGGATTTCCATTCCTGAAACTTGAAGGCCCTGCAGCTATCGGCAAGGGCATTATGGCTCCGACAGCAGAAGATGCCGAGAAATATATCAACACATGGAATGAATACAAGGCACAGGGCAGAAAAATAGTAAAGTTCGTACCTGCATCAGGTGCTGCTTCACGTATGTTCAAGGATGTCTTCTCATTCGTTGATGCTGACTATAATGCTCCGACAAGCGCATTTGAGAAGAAATATTTTGAAAGCATTAAGGACTTCGCTTTCTATGAGACACTTGACGCCCTACTTAAAGAACAGACAGGCAAAGGTATTGAGGCTCTTATGGAAGAAGGCGACTATAAGTCAATCGCAAAGGCTATGCTTGACAAAGAAGGCCTTAACTACGGACAGCTGCCAAAAGGCCTGCTGCTATTCCACAACTATTGCGACGGAGCAAGAACACCAATGGAAGAACACCTGGTTGAAGCTGCCCTATATGCTAATTCTAACGGAGAAGCTGACGTACACTTCACTGTTTCTAACGAACACCTTGAACTCTTCAAAGCAAAAGTGGCAGAGAAAGCAGACAAATACGCAGAAAAGTATAATATAAAATACAATATCTCTTTCTCTGAGCAGAAGCCTTCTACTGACACCGTAGCAGCTAATCCTGACGGTACTCCTTTCCGCAATTCTGATGACTCGCTCTTGTTCAGACCTGGCGGACATGGTGCTCTCATTGAGAATCTGAACGATATCGAAGCAGATGTAATCTTCGTAAAGAACATTGACAACGTTGTTCCTGACAGATTGAAGGAAGAGACAGTAGAATGGAAACAGATTATTGCAGGCGTGCTTGTAGAGCTTCAGAAAAAATCTTTCGAATATCTGAATCTTCTTGACGGAGGCAACTACAATCACGAAAATCTCTTAGAGATAATCAAGTTCGTTCAGGATGACCTCTGCTGCAGAAAGAACGACATCAAAGACCTGGAAGATGCTGAGCTCGTGCTTTACCTGAAGAACAAGCTTAACAGACCTATCCGCGTAGCTGGCGTTGTTAAGAATGTAGGCGAACCTGGCGGCGGCCCATTCCTGGCATACAACCCTGACGGAACATATTCACTGCAGATACTTGAGTCTTCACAGATTGACAAGAACAACGAAACTTACATGAAGTACTTCACAGAAGGCACACACTTCAACCCTGTTGACCTTGTATGCGCTGTTAAAGACTATAAGGGATGTCCATTTGACTTGACACAGTTTGTAGATAAGAACACTGGATTCATATCATCTAAGTCAAAGAACGGCAAAGAGCTCCTTGCTCTTGAATTGCCAGGACTCTGGAACGGTGCGATGTCTGACTGGAATACAGTATTCGTTGAAGTACCACTCGGAACATTCAATCCTGTAAAGACTGTCAACGACCTTCTCCGCCCACAGCATCAGGCGTAATGGATTAAGGAATAAAGGTTAAAGGTTAAGGGTTAAAGGTTAAGGGTCAAAGGTTAACGACTAATGACTATTTAGCTCTATTTACCCTTGCTACCTAAATCACAAAAACTTAACCTATAAGCTTGCAATCCATAAACTTGAGATATTATTTTACTCATATACTGACGGCTACACTCTGCGTTGTGTGTAGCCGTCAGTTTGTGTGATAGCCACAAAGCAATGCACACAAAATGACAAGCATAGCACACATAAGGAAACAATTTGTAAACAAATTATACACATAGAAAGATAAAACGTTGTTAAAAATCGCACTTTTTCTAACAAATAGTTGCACATTCCCGAAATAATCATTACCTTTGCAAGCGAAATTTTCCTAACACACAAAGCAAAAGAAAAGAAAAACATAAAAAATGAGCAAACTCATAAAACCAGAAGGATATAGAGCACTGCTTGACCTTGTACAAACAGAGCAAGGCATCAAACTCATAAAAGAATTCTTCCAGCAGAACCTGAGCACAGAACTCCGCCTGCGAAGAGTAACAGCACCGCTCTTCGTCCTCCAGGGACTTGGAATAAACGACGACCTCAACGGTGTTGAGCGTGCCGTAACATTTCCTATAAAGGAACTTAATGATGCAAAAGCCGAAGTCGTGCACTCTCTGGCTAAATGGAAACGAATGAAACTTGCCGAGGACAATATTCCTGCAGGATATGGCATATACACCGACATGAACGCCATACGTGCCGATGAGGAATTAGACAATCTGCATTCGCTATACGTTGACCAATGGGATTGGGAGGCAGTAATCAGAGAAAAAGACAGGACACAGAAGTCACTGCGTGAAATAGTAGAACGCATATACGGAGCTATACGACGCACAGAATACCTGGCATGCGAATGGTATCCACAGCTTAAGCCTTTCCTACCTGAAAAGATTTTCTTCATCCATGCCGAAGAACTTCTGCAGATGTATCCAGATTTGACTCCAAAAGAGCGCGAACACGCAATATGTAAAAAGCACGGAGCTGTTTTCATTATCGGCATCGGCGCACGACTATCAAATGGCGAGAAGCATGACGGACGTGCTCCTGACTACGACGACTGGTCGACTATAGCAGAAAACGGAACAGTAGGATTGAACGGAGACATTCTGATATGGTATCCTGTACTCCAGCGCTCAATAGAACTGTCTTCTATGGGCATACGCGTTGATAAGGAAGCCTTGCTCAAACAGCTTGAAACAGAAGGCATGAACGACCGAAAAGAACTATATTTCCATCGTCAACTTCTTGACGGGCATCTGCCACTAAGCGTAGGTGGCGGAATAGGACAAAGCCGTCTATGTATGATAATGCTGCACAAAGCACACATAGGTGAAATACAGGCGAGCATATGGCCAGAACAAATGCGACAGGAATGTGCCGCTGCAGGAATGCCACTGATATAAAAGGAAGATAGAAGAAGATAGAAGGAGATAGAGGGAGATAGATGACATTTGTTTTGATGTAGAACACCCGCTTACCAAAGTATCGTCCTCTATCTTCTTTTAACTTCTCAAAATGTATCGTCCTCTATCTTCGCCGCTGAGAAGCGGCATATCCACCTTTAACTCTCTATATCTTCTTAACATGCTGAACTTGAGTAAAAGATAAGAGGACATGCCAATTTCTGACATATCCTCTTATCTTTTTTACATATATTGTCTTTACTGATATTCTGCTGATTGACTTTTCGCATATCGCCAAATAAACAATCGGGCGGCAAAAGCAAAGGTATCATTCATCATCACCCAGCAAATCCTGCAGACGGAGCAATTCGTCACGATACATAGCGGCTTGCATAAAGTCAAGCTGGCGTGCAGCTTCACGCATCTGTTCTGTAGTATAGGCAATAGACTTCCGTATTTCATCCTTTGACATAGAACGAAGAATAGGGTCAGACATAGAACGCCCTACTGGCGTTGACTCTGCCGCAACAGCATGATGATTAGGCGGCGGAGCATACGCTGCCGTCTTCTTTACGTTGTCAGCAGGCTTACTGATATTTGGTATTCCCTTGCCACGTACTGTATTCTCTGTCTCTGCAACTTTTTTCTTTATCTGCATTGGCACAATTCCGTGCTCCTCATTGTATGCCATCTGCTTATGCCTGCGTCGAGCTGTCTCATCAATAGTTATCTGCATTGAAGGGGTAATCTTGTCAGCATACATTATAACAAGTCCATTTACATTTCTCGCAGCTCGTCCAGCCATCTGTGTCAATCCTCTGGCATTGCGCAGGAATCCCTCCTTGTCAGCATCAAGAATAGCGACGAGAGACACTTCAGGCAAGTCAAGTCCTTCACGCAGCAGATTAACACCTACAAGCACGGTATAAACACCCGAACGCAGTTCGCTGAGTATCTTCACTCTGTCTAAAGTGTCAACATCAGAATGTATATATGCCGTAGGAATCTCTTTATCAAGAAGATATTCCGTCATTTCTTCCGCCATACGTTTTGTCAGAGTGATAACCAACACACGCTCATCACGCTCATGCCGCTCTGCAATCTCATTTATCAGGTCATCAATCTGATTTTCCGTTGGACGTACAAGAATCTCCGGATCAAGCAAACCCGTCGGACGGATAATCTGTTCTACCACGACACCTTCCGTACGCTCGAGTTCATATGCCGCAGGTGTAGCAGAAACATAAACCACCTGTTTTGCGAGCGACTCAAACT
>JAEIGA010018227.1_pt1 | contig 10690 bp, 6 predicted proteins | sample 9270691 | NCBI WGS metagenome assembly JAEIGA01 (sample SAMN17057246, study PRJNA624740) | gut metagenome | biome: biome; isolation source: fecal sample | host: Bos grunniens | place: China: Xizang | collected 2019 | reverse complement strand
TGCTGCTGTAGCAGGTGGTGCAACTAAGGTTTACTTGGGTGCTGGCAACTTCGAGCTTTCTGGCTTGACATTCGCAGCTGACAACATCACCATCGTAGGTATGGATAAGGCTAATACCGTTTTGAACCTTGCTAAGAGTATCTATATCGAGGGTAAGACCATTAACCTTGAGAACCTTACCTTCAACCTTGACGCTGGTAAGAGCTACACTGAGGGTGCGTTTGGTTTCATCCACCACGCAGAGGGCTTCAACCTTAACAACTGCAACGTAAACCGTCTTCGTCTTAACGTTCACAACTCTCTTATCGAGAATTGTACATTCACACTCAACACTTCAAGCGGTTTCGACGGCTACTGCATCTACTACTATGGTAAGGCAAATTCAAATGTTGATGTAGTTTATTCAAGATTCGATACTGCTGGTAAGGCTATCGTAATGTACAACGAGTCTGCAGTTCAGGGTTACAACCTCAATGTTAATGGCTGTTCTTTCAATTCATCGAATAGCGCAACTGACAAGGCTGCTATCCAGATGCGCACTGAGTTTGGCATCACTGGTGAGGTTCATATTACTGGGTCAGATGCAACTGGCTTTGCAAATGTTAATGGTGGTCTTTGGAATGAGCTTAACAACCAGACTGGCGTAGCAACTGACCGCTTTGACATTTTTGTAGACGGTACTCAGGTTCACTAATAAAACATTAGTACTCGACATTCGTGTGGGTGTTCCTCGTGAACACCCACTTTTTTTTTCGTATATTCGCGCAAAGTATTTCGGCATTTTTTGCTAACTTTGGGCGTTTATATTTTTTGTATGAGAAAGTCACTATTATATATCCTATTTATCGTGCTAATGGCGACAACGACAACCGTTAGCCATGCACAGCGAAGCGTAAGTAGTACCGTGCAGGACTCCATTAAGCGCGCAATACAGCGCATAACGCTTGCCGAGGTGGCAGGTAGCTATGTGCAGATTGAGAGCATCCGTGTGCGCAATAGAGGGTCGGAACGCGTAGTAGAAATCCGAGCATCGAAGGAGCTATCCTACTACCCCATGCGTCTTGAAAGCGTAGAGCGAATATATAGTGAGGTGCGCCGTCAGCTACCAGCAGAATACCGCAACTATACAATACTAATATACACCGAAGGGGAGCTTATCGACCGTCTGATACCTCAGTACTACAACCCCAATAACACGTCGCCAAGCTATACGAACAGATCAGCAACACCGCTTATTACTCGTCTTAGCGCACTCGCTACCCCCGACGCAGGACTTCGCGGTCGACATATAGCCCTTTGGCAGAGCCACGGCCGATATTTTAACAACAACACTGGCGAGTGGAGCTGGCAGCGTTCGCGCCTTTGGGAGACTGTCGAGGACCTATACACGCAGAGTTACGTTCTACCATTCCTCGTGCCGATGCTCGAACGAGCAGGAGCCAACGTGCTTCTGCCACGAGAACGTAGCACTCAGCAGACCGAGATAATCATCGATAACAACTCAGGCATCGACCCCACAACCTACCGCGAGACGCGCCATGGCAATGGTTGGAGTGACGGAGGCACCGGCTTTGCACACCTCTACGAGAGCTACCCCACGGGACATAATCCATTTGAGGATGGCACCATACGCATCGCCGAGACAGCTCGTTCGGGGCGAAACTTCTCGACCGCCACTTGGAGCGGAGCGATAGAGGAGTCGGGCATATACAGCGTGTATGTGGCTTACCAGACCCTCGAAAACTCAGTAAGCGATGCCCGCTACACCGTACACGCCTCGGGTGGCGACCGCCACTTTAGCGTCAACCAGCAGATGGGCGGAGGCATGTGGATATGTCTTGGAGAGTTCTACTTTGAGGCATCCGACGAGCGCACGCTGGTAACGCTTACCAATCAATCCAACAGCGAGGGCGTGGTGGTAGCCGACGCTGTAAAAATCGGTGGAGGTATGGGCAACATACGCCGTGGCTCTTCGCCTGAAACCGCAGACGAGCCACACGAAGTAAGCCACTACCCACGATTTACCGAGGGCGCACGCTATTGGCTACAGTGGTCGGGATTCGAGCCATCGGTATATGCTCCAAAGGAGGGGCGCGACGACTATCGCGACGACTATATGTCGCGCGCACACTGGGTAAATGCCCTACTCGGCGGCTCGGAACGCCTGCCCGACCAGGAGGGTAAAGCTATCCCCGTAGACCTCGCATTTGCCTTTCACTCCGATGCTGGCGTACGCCTAAACGACGATATAATCGGCACACTCGGCATCTACTGCACGCGCGACAATGGTGGCGAGTTTAGCGACGACATATCACGACTACGCTCACGCGACCTTACCGACATTGTGATGACCGAGATTGTCGAGGATATTCGCGCAAAGTATGAACCCAACTGGACACGACGCGGTATGTGGGATAGAGCCTACTACGAAGCTCGCATCCCCAACTGTCCGACAATGCTCTTAGAGCTACTCTCGCACCAAAACTTTGCCGACATGCGCTACGGCCTCGACCCTCAGTTCCGCTTCGACGTAAGCCGCGCAATATACAAGGGTATGCTACGCTACATTGCAAGCCAGTACGATGTTGAATACGTCGTACAGCCATTGCCCATAAACAGCTTCACGGCCGAACTACGCGGCGATAAGGCGCACCTAAGTTGGCAACCAACCATCGATGCGCTTGAGCCAACGGCCACACCCGAATACTATATATTATACACGCGCGTAGACGAATCGGGATTCGACTGCGGTCGCCGAGTTGACGGCACAGAGGTAGAGGTCGACATCGAGGCTGGCAAACTATACAGATTCCGCCTAACGGCAGTCAATCGAGGTGGCGAGAGTTTCGACTCCGAGACGTTGGCCGTAGGTCGTGTCAACCGCGACAAGGGTCATGTCATGGTTATTAACGGCTTCGACCGTGTGGCTGCTCCAATGAGTATCCAGGGCGATTCGATAGCCGGCTTCTACAACCTCTACGATAGCGGTGCTGCCTACATTGAAGATATTTCATTTATCGGCGAGCAGACGATATTCGACCGCTCGCTATCGCGCTCCGAAAACGAAAGCTACGCCCTTGGCTCATGCTACAACGACTACGAGACGGAGGTAATCGCGGGAAACAGTTTTGACTATCCGGCACTGCATGGCCGCGCGATAATGGAGGCGGGATTCTCCTTCTCCTCAACCTCGGCAAAGGCCGTGGAGAGTGGCCAAGTAGAGCTAACGGGCTACGATATTGTCGACCTCATACTTGGTAAACAACGAGCTACAGCTGTTGGACGAGGAGCTACGGGCTATCAGTTTGAGGCTCTATCCGAAGCTATGCAGACCGAACTACGCGACTTCACATCGCAGGGTGGTGCGCTCCTTGTTTCGGGCAGCTACATACTCACCGATTTATGGCACTCGCCTATTGCCACAACCGAGGATAGAGAGTTTGCCGAGGAGGTGCTACACGTTAGCTTTGGTGGCAACATGGCTACACGTCGTGGTGATGTTTACGCCCCGGCAACACGTCTGTCACGCCGCGGGCTAACACTTTCGTTCAATACCGAACTTTGCAGCGATATCTACTGCGTCGAGTCGCCAGAGGTTGTTGTTCCTGTTGGCGAGCGCGCATTTACCGCTCTACGCTACCGTGCTAATGGCAGGTCGGCAGCCGTTGCCTATCGTGGTGACTACCGTAGCGTGGTTGTAGGATTCCCGATAGAGACAATCACCTCTACCGAGGAGTTGAACACCACGATGTCTGCAATACTAAAGTTCCTAAATAGCAACCGATAGTCTTATCGCACTTTAACCCAACTATGGCACTTACTCGACAAAATATCAAAACTCTGGCTATGCCCTTAGCAATGATAGTCGGCGCACTTCTATGTCGACCCTTGGCACATGTCGAGGAGGCTACAGACGGCCTACTAACGCCACTTCTCATTGCAGCTATGCTCTTTGTTACGTTCTGTCGCGTCGACATTCGAAGCATGCGACTGCAATGGCCACACCTCTGGATGCTCGGCGTACAATTTGGCGGAGCCGCATTGGTATACTACGCGGTAACACCGCTCTTAGGTCCGATTATTGGCCAAGGAGCAATGATATGTGTTATGGCACCCATAGCCATGGCCGCAGTGGTCATTGGCGGCATGCTTGGTGCAAACATAACCTCCATGGCAACCTACAGCCTTCTATGTAACTTTGTAACAGCGTTAATTGCCCCAGGCATGCTCCACGCTTTTGGCAATGGCACATGCACGTTTGTAGAGATTATATCGCGCGTGGCACCCACGCTAATCGCACCGTTTATCGTGGCGCAGCTTTGTCGTTGGCTACTTCCGCGCATTGCATCGTGGTTTGCCAACCACTCGTCGATATCGTTCTACCTATGGCTTATCTCCCTGGTGTTGGTGCTTGGACGAACAACGGCCTTTATACTCGATACGGATGCCGACTCGTTTATCGAAGTGGAGTTGGCCGCCGTAGCCCTTGTACTCTGTATTATGCAGTTCAGCATAGGTAGGTGGTTAGGACAACTATCGGGCGATAAGGTTGCCGGAGGACAGTGCGTGGGACAGAAGAACACCATACTTGCCGTATGGATGTCGCTAAACTTCCTCGATCCGATAGCCTCGGTAGCTCCTACGGCCTATATCGTATGGCAGAACCTAACCAATAGCATGCAAATATGGCTATACAACAAGAAAAGAGCCAAGCAAAAGGCGTAATGAAGCTATGTCTACAACATGGCTATAGCACAACATAAAATCGGGGTTGTCCAACGAAAGTGAACAACCCCGATTATCGTATAGATTAAATCTACTCTATCACCTCACCAAAGAGTGTTGCCGACGAACAATCCGTAATTCGGACCTTGACGTAGTCGCCAATATTGTGATTACCTCTATCGAAGACAACCATCTTATTCTGCGACGTACGGCCTGAGAGTTGCTCTTCGCTTCGCTTCGACACACACTCAACCAATATCTCAAACTCCTTACCCACATCGCGACGATTGCTATCGGCCGAGAGCTGATTCTGAAGGTCGATAATCTCAGTCAAGCGACGAGTCTTAACATCCTCAGGGATATCATCACCGAGGTTGCGCTGAGCAAAAGTTCCAGGACGCTCCGAATATTTGAACATATAGGCAAAGTCGTAGCCCACCTCGCGCATAAGCGAGAGTGTTGCCTCATGCTCCTCCTCGGTCTCATGGGCAAAACCAGCAATAAGGTCGGTCGTGATTGCACAATCGGGCATGTAGCGACGAATGGCTGCAACACGCTCTAAATACCACTCACGCGTATACTTTCTATTCATACGCTTAAGCATCTCGGTTGAACCCGACTGCGCTGGCAGATGGATAGCCTTGCATATATTAGGCATCGAGGCCATGGTCTCGAGTAGCTTATCGCTTATATCCTTCGGATGCGACGTTGCAAAGCGCACTCGCAATAGAGGGGAAATCTCGGCCACCTGCTTCAACAACTCTGGGAAATCGACATCTCCCGTGCGATACGAATTGACGTTCTGACCCAATAGCGTAACCTCGCGATAACCATTCTCAAACAACGTGCGTGCCTCTGCAACAATAGTCTTAGCATCACGACTACGTTCGATACCTCTGGTATAGGGTACTACGCAATATGAACAGTAGTTATTGCAACCACGCATAATGGCAATAAATGCGCTAACGCCATTCTTGTCCAAGCGCACAGGGGCTATCTCAGCATAGGTCTCCTCCTTCGATAGCTCAACATTCACGCCCGTGGCACCGCCATCAACCTCGCGTACCAATCGTGGCAAATCTCTATAAGAATCGGGGCCTGCAACGATGTCTACGCCAGTACCGCCTTTGGTAAGCTCCTCCTTGAGTCGCTCAGCCATACAGCCAATAATACCGACAATGAGCGATGGCTTCTGCTTACGCATACGACGCATCTCGCTTAGTCTACCCCATATACGCTGCTCCGCATTATCGCGAATCGAGCAGGTATTGATAAGCACAATATCGGCCTCCTCAAGACTATCCGTATAACGGAAGCCCTCCTGCTGCATGATAGAGACTACGATTTCCGAGTCACCGACGTTCATCTGGCAACCATAGGTCTCGATATATAGCTTGCGCCCGCTACCAGTTAGTGGGCGCAAATTATTCATAGGTATATTCATAATCTTATTCAAATTATTCCGTAGGCATTCCGTTCTCCTCAGGGAATGGCTTGAAGCCCTGGCCATAGGTGTCGTACGCATCGGTTACTACCACGAACGCCTTAGGATCGAACTCCTTAATGCTTTGCTGAACATTGCGTACCTCCTTGCGATTTACAACAAGGAATATCATCTCCTTATCATTTCCGGTATACATACCCTTAGCCTTAAGATAGGTACCACCACGATTTAGGTCATTGAGGATATATTTACGCATCGCCTCGCTATGCTCTTCACATATAATATAGAGTAGCTTGTCGCGCGAAGCACCGTCGATTGTATATCCAAGCACCTTGGCATTCACAAAGATACATACTGCCGAGTAGAGCGACAACAACACACCCTGAGGCTCGCTACCCTCTGGCAAACCAACGCCAAAACCTATAACTACAAGACCACTTAGCACGATAATAGCGTCGGATAGCAATACACCATTCGAGAACTTCATCTTAGCAAAGCGATGGAGCAACATACCGGTAATATCGGTACCTCCCGTAGCTGCATTGTTTCTAATCACAATACCTACACCCACACCACTAAAGCAACCACCAATGATAGCTGCGAGCAATAGATGCTCCGATAGGTCGATGTGACCACCCAAGAGCTGCATTGGATCGAGTGCCTCGATAGCCTCCTTAGAGGGGTATACCAAGTAGTCGAGGATATTCATAATACCCGGAGTAATGAACGATGCAAAAATCGTACGACCACCAAAAGTTCCGCCGAACAAAATCAACGCTGTAAGAATCAGCGGCACATCGAACATATAGCCGAAGGTACCTACCTGAATACTTGGGAAGATGTTGTGAAGCACAAGGGCCAAACCATAGATACCACCAGGAACGAGGTCGTAAGGGTTGATAAATACAACGAAAGCGATTGCTACTAAGATACAGCCAAATACGATTTGAAGCATTGACCACCACCACTGCCAGCTTGATACAGAACCAATCATCGATTGAGACATGGCAGCCAAATTGAGTTTAAGTTTCATAAATATGCAATAATGTAGTTTTACAAAACAAATTTAGGTATTTTTTTCAAAACTGCAAAACTATCCCCCACTTTTTACAGCACACCTCGCCTAATAGTGCGCTACGAATAGTTATCTTAGAATGTATGCACGAGGTCATTTCGGTTAACAAAAATTTGTAATTATGGTTTTTATTTGTAACTTTGTATTATCATGGGCCGTGCGCTCAATGACAAACACGCTGATTATCAACACTAAAGATTGCGAATATGGGAGACTGGAACATTATTATATGGCTTACGGCGATTGCACTAATGATAATAGCCTATCTGCTTGGCTCAATTCCAAGCGCAGTATGGATTGGCAAGAAATATTATGGCATAGATATTCGCGAACATGGCTCCAAGAATGCCGGCACGACCAATATGCTACGAGTATTGGGTAAGCGCGCAGCACTCCCAGTATTCATTATAGACTACTTCAAAGGTTTTGGTGCCGTGTTGCTCACATCGGTGATGAACGTAATTGATACCCAAGATGTTGTTAGCGACGCATGGCTTATTAACCTTCGCATCTTAGCGACCATTGCCGTGGTACTCGGCCACATATTCCCAATCTTAGCAGGCTACAAAGGCGGCAAGGGCGTTGCAACGCTTCTTGGTGCCGGCACAGGTATTTTCCCACCAATTCTTCTACTCTGCTTCGGCGTATGGTGCTTTGTATTTGCCATCTGGCACTATGTATCGTTGGCTTCGATGGTTGCTGGTTGCTGCTACCCATTCTTCGTAACGATATTTATGACTATGTCGTACAGCCATGCTGCTCCATTCGAGAGTGTTCCGTTTATAGTGTTTGCATGGAGCGTTGCTATTATGCTTATCTTAACCCACCGCAAGAATATACGTCGACTGCGCGAGGGTAGCGAGTCGAAGATATACCTATGGGGAAAACCTTCGGACGACGCTCAGCAGAAATAATTATTTACATACTGCCAACATCGAAAAAACTAACAACAAAATAGATATGAGAAGACTACTACTTATCGCCCTGGCGATAGCAACTACAACAGGTCTGTTTGCACAGGACTTTAACACCTACTTCAACGACGCTACGCTGCGCATTGACTACACATTTTCGGGCAATGCTAACGAGCAATATGTAGCCTTGCGAGAGCTTGCCTCTACCGACGGATGGTATGGTCGTCGTGTTAACCTCGACGAGGTGCCATTAGCCGGAAATGGCGACCTTACGCTCTACGATGCTACTACCAACGAAGTTATATTCAAGACCTCATTCTCGTCACTCTTTCAGGAGTGGATTACAACGCCTGAGGCAGCAACTGTAACCAAGAGCTTCGAGTTTACGCTGTTGGTTCCAATGCCACAGCGTACCGCTTACGCTGAAATCGTACTTCGCTCAAACACTGGCGAGGAGGGGGCTAAAATGCGCCATCTTATCGATCCGAACGACGTACTTATCCGCGACCGTTCGCATGTCGAGCCATTGCCATACGTAACACTCCACTACGGTGGTAACTCTACGGAGTGCATCGACGTTGTTATACTTGCCGAGGGTTACACCGAGGAGCAGATGGATATGTTTGTTCAGGATGCACAGATAGCTACCAACGAGATTCTACGATATGAGCCATTCAACAGCCACCGCGACAAGTTCAACTTCATCGCCGTTATGAGCGCATCGGAGGATGAGAATGTAACTATTCCTCAGGAGGGTGTATGGCGCAACACGGCTGTAGGTTCAAACTTCATGACCTTCTACATGGAGCGTTATCTAACATCGTCTAACGTCTATAAGATGTATGACTTGGTTACAAATATCCCTTGCGAGCATTTTATCATACTTGCTAATACTGACACCTATGGCGGTGGCGGTATCTACAACTCATATACCCTAACTACGGCACACCATCCAGCATTTCGTCCCGTTGTAGTTCACGAATTTGGCCACTCGTTTGGCGGTTTGGGCGACGAGTATTTCTATCTAACCAGCGATAACAACGACGAGATGCACTCTTTGAACCACGAGCCTTGGGAGCCTAACATCACAACGCTCGTAGACTTCAATTCGAAGTGGGCCGACATGGTTGGAGCTGGCATCGAGATTCCAACTGCCGTTACCCCAGATCGCACAAAAAACTATGTCGTTGGCGTATACGAGGGTGGTGGCTATCGCGCGAAGGGCATCTACCGTCCTACGGATGTTTGCCGCATGCGCGACAATACAGCAGAGCGCTTCTGCCCCGTATGTGAGCGTGCGCTCGAACGAGTTATCCTTCATCAGACCGTAGAGGAGTAGCATAAACTGTTGCGCCGAAAATTTAAGCGCGTAAATACTTTGATGATAGCAGGGTTGGCTAAATGATTTTAGCCAACCTTTATCTTTTATTCGCACTAATTTGTTGTTACTCGCCTATTATTACAAGTATCGTAGAGCCTTTCCACTATTTTTATGAAAAAATATTTGTTTTTTTGGGAAATATTGCTTATATTTGTTATTCGAATAACAGAACAACTATTCGTATATAAGATAACAACCAAAACAACAACTAAATAAACCTTATTAAAAGCTATGACAAAGATCCTCAAAATTCGCGATCTTACGTTGCGCGACGGTCAGCAGTCGTCATTTGCAACACGTATGACTCAGCAGCAGGTAGACCGCTGCCTTCCTTACTACAAGGATGCTGGTTTCTATGCAATGGAGGTATGGGGCGGTGCAGTGCCCGACTCTGTGATGCGCTACCTGAATGAGAACCCTTGGACCCGTCTTGAGACAATTAAGAAGGCTGTGGGCGATGTTTCAAAGCTCACTGCATTGTCACGCGGTCGTAACCTCTTTGGCTATGCGCCCTACACCGACGAGATTATCGACGGTTTCTCTCGTAACGCTATCGAAAGCGGCTTGGGCATCATGCGTATCTTCGATGCCTTGAACGACGTTGACAACGTTAAGTCGACTATCAAGTATATTAAGCAGTATGGCGGTATTGCCGACTGCGCAGTTTGCTACACTGTAGATCCTAAGTATAGCGACGGTGAGGAGCATGAGAAGGTATTTACCGACGAGTATTTCCTCGACAAGGCTCGCCAGATGGCAGAGCTTGGTGCCGACATGATTACCATTAAGGATATGTCGGGTCTTATTCCTCCCGCACGCGTTGCAGGTCTTATCAAACTCCTAAAGAAGGAGCTTGGCGTAACCGTAGACTTCCACACCCACTGTACTCCTGGCTACGGCCTTGGTTCGGTATACGCAGCTATCGTAGCTGGTGTTGACATCGTCGATACTAACTGCTGGTGGTTTGGTGGCGGTACAGGTGCCCCTGCTGTTGAGCTTGTCTACCTATTCTGTAAGAAGTTGGGCATCGAGCTTGGTGCTAACATGGAGGCAGTAGCAAAGATTAACGTTGAGCTTAAGGATATTCGCAAGGAGCTTGAGTTGTCGGTATTTGGCGCTGAGAAACCACTTCCAAAGCCATTCAACCCTCT
>JAEIGA010018226.1_pt1 | contig 10691 bp, 5 predicted proteins | sample 9270691 | NCBI WGS metagenome assembly JAEIGA01 (sample SAMN17057246, study PRJNA624740) | gut metagenome | biome: biome; isolation source: fecal sample | host: Bos grunniens | place: China: Xizang | collected 2019 | reverse complement strand
ACCTTCGCCGAGCGCACCTATTTCTTTGCGGGAGCCGGCATCGAGGGCCTCTTCCAGGTGGGTAACCACCCTGAGAGCGCGGGATATGCACTTGGCAACAGCTTCGGAGGAGGCTGGTGGGCCACCCCGATCCACGGAGTGGAGATGTCGGTGGGATATGCGATGATGCCGTTCGGCTACTGGGGCGAGAACTTCCTCGGCCAGCCGGTGATCGACAACACCATCATCAAGAACGTGGGACTCGAGGCCAACTACATCTTCAACATCACCAACTACACCCACCGCCACGACAAGTTCAATCGTTTCGACTTCATATACAAGGCCGGAGTCAATTTCGGAGCGGGTGACAGATTCCATTACGGCATCAACACCGGCTTCAAGGCCATCTACAACATAAGCGAGAACGCAGGCCTCTATGCCGAGCCGAAGGTCACCCTTCTGAACTTCAGCTATGTCCGTCCTTCGATCTCGGCCGGCTTCCTCTTCCGCATCAAGCCGGTGGCCGACGGATACGACAAGCCTGTGGACCCTGAGCGTCAGAAACTCCTCTTCGCCCTCAAGAGCAACGCCCTCTTCTGGGTGGCCGGAGCCCCTAACTTCGGTATCGAGTACCCGTTCGGTGACCGCTGGTCCATCTGCGGCGACTACATCGCCCCTTGGACAAGCAGCTTCGCCACCGGACTCTACTACCAGCTCCTGATGATCAATGCCGAGGCCCGCTGCTGGTTCGGCAAGCGCGAGAATAAGCCTGTGATGACAGGCTGGTTCGCCGGAGTGTCAGTGGGAGGCGGCTACTACGACTTCATGCTCAACAACAAGAAGAAGGGTATCCAGGGTGAGTTCTACATCCTCGCCGGCCTCAGCGCAGGCTACTCGCACTCTATCAGCTCCAACGACAGGGTCCGTCTGGAATACGCCCTCGGACTGGGCTACCTCCAGACCCGCTATAGGAAATACACCTGGGACTACTTCGACTATATGCTCGAGGCTCCCCGTGAGCAGGTATGGAGAACCTCCATCCTGGGTCCTACCCAGGCTAAGGTGTCTCTTGTCTGGCTGCTCTACACCAACAGAAAAGGAGGTGAGAGATGAGCAGACTGAAGACACTGTTGTTCGCCTTGACGCTCGTCCTTCTGGCCTCAGCGTCCTGCCAGCGAAAGGAGCTTCTGGAGCCGCACGACCACAACAACCTGGTCATCAAGGCGAACTTCGACTCCCTTGCCCTTGCCCAGCTGCTTTCGCATAAGAGCGACTACACGAATCCAGGAGAGCCAAGGACGACGAGCTACATCCTCTATGAGAAGACTACGGGAAAGATAGCCTACAAAGGCTCTTTCAAGGGACTTCAGAGCGGAATGTATGTAGATGAAGGATTGTACGATCTTTTGCTTTATACCACCGACTTCAATGAGCTTGATGCGAACTTCTTTATCGGAATGGACAAGCCTCAGACAGCGGAGACACATACCCGTCAGGTGCCTTTGAAATCTTTACCGGGCAAGACTCCTAATAAAGATGACGATCCTGTAGATAAGGCCACACCTTCTGATGTGACGGAACTGTGGATGGTCGATCCTGACCCGACTTTCGGTGTCCTTGTGGAAGATGTAGCTGTGTTCAAGAATATAGAGAACAAGCTTGTGGAAGCGGAATTCGTTCAGAAGAGCTTCAAGTACTACCTGACTATAGAATGTCTCGGACTTCAGAACATTCACACGGCGAAGATGAACCTCTCGGGTCTGTACACCACTGCTTTCCTTGCGAATGATGAGCATAGGTATAGCGAAGCAGGTACTCAGACTGTTGAAATGGATATCATTCTAACCAAACCGACCAGCGAGGAGGATTTGGGTAAGGGACAGCTCTATGGAGAGTTCTGGTCATTCGGCCCGCACCAGCGTGAAGATATAGTAAATTCGATTACACTGTACTTCAAGAACGGTAGTGAGATTACAATTGCCCTCGATGAGGAATATACGAGTCAGAGTCAGATCAAGTCCTTGACACGAGGCGGTGAGATCCTTCTTAAGAAAGTAGTCGAGGTTAAGGGACCTGCTGGAGGATTTGATACGACAGTAGGCGATTGGAACGATCCGACAGATGTGGAAATTATACCATAAAAATATAAACAACAATTAATTAACACCTTAATTCAATTTATTATGAAAAAGATTTTCTTTGTAGCGGCTTCCGCTATTCTTTTGGCAGCAAGCTGCCAGAAGACTGAGGTCCTCAATCAGGTAAATCCTGTTGATGGATCTGCAATGACTTTTGCTCCTAATATGGGTAAGCTTACTAAAGCTCCTACTGCTGAGGGAGCTGGTGAGACTAATCTCTCTGAGCAGGACTTCAGACTTTGGGCTTATTATGTAGCAGCTGACCCTAACAAGGGTACCGCAGCAAATGATGTTTACGACAAAATGCATAACATTATTGTCAGCGATAATACTGATGGATGGAAATCTAATACAACTCACTTCTGGCCAGGAAAAGGAAAGTATTTGAAATTCTTTGCAATCTCGGCTGATAGTGCGACCTATGGTACAGGTGAAGGTCCGGCAGTCACAGACAGCAAGGTTACAGTAGATCCTGAAGCAAATAAAATGACTGTTTCTGGTTTCACTGTAAATCCAGCTGCTCCAGATACAGACCTTATGGTGGCTGATTATGTAGAAGCAAAGCAGAAAGAAGCTGATGGCGAGACAAACACTGTTAAATTTAAGTTCAATCACGCACTTACAAAGGTTCAGTTCTCATTCAGAAATACAGAAACTTCTATGCCTGTATATGTACAGCAGATGTATGTTGAAGAAATCAACACTGTGGCTGATCTTACTGTAAATGGAGCTACTGCTGCAACAACTATGGCTTGGGGCGTCGCTTCTGCTCCTGCCCTTTTCGCTGGCGATTATGTAAATTCCGGCGCTACTACACTTGTGTACGAAGAAGCTGAGAACATTGAAGATTGGAACACTGCTGTAGCTATCAACGATGCTAATTATATGGAATTGACTGGCACATATCAGCCATTTACAACTTGGTTGGTAATACCACAGGACGTATTTAAGGCAGATACAAAAGACCTTAAGGTAACTATCGCTTATGTCATCAAGTCAGGTGATGAATACAGACAGTTCGTGTCTACATTCTCATTGGGAAGCGCAGCTGTTGTACCTACTTGGGAACAGAATCAGTATGTTAAGTACAACATCAACCTTACTCCAAATATCATCGGTTTCGATGCAGAAGTTAAGCCTTGGGAGCCAGCCGAAGGTGAAGACACTAATATTAACGAGTAATCCGCTCTTAATATCATAAACTTATCCCAAAGCGAGTTGAATGTCTCGCTTTGGGATCCAATTGAAAAACGAGAGACGATATGAAGCATATAGTTAAGATAGCATTCCTTATGTTGGGCGCAGTCATGATATTGACCTCGTGCGACAGGAATCGTCATACCCCCGATCCGGGCGCTCAGGGAGTGCCCATCAGCTTCAGCGCATTGTCTCATGAGGCCCCTGTGAAGGCAGACGATCTTTCTGACTATCATGAAGACTTCGGCGTATGGGGTATCGCACGATATAAGGATGACACCGAGCCTGACTATACCCCTTGGCTCGTGAACAAGCAGAACCAGATGTGCAAGGTATCCAGCCAGGGCGTCCCGGAGACCGGAGCATTTTGGTTCAGCGGCTACAAATATAACTTCATTGCCCTTGCTCCTTACGATTTGGGCACTTCCACCACTCTCGCATTCACAGAGGAAACCGCCAACAGCAACGATGCATTGACCCTTGCATTCAGCATGGCAGACAAATACGCAGCCTCTGATTTCGCTTACGACCTTATGGGAGCAGTGGGTGAGAAGACAGTGGCAGAAGCTAAAAATGCCGGCAGCCAGTCTCTCGTCTTCTGGCATCTTCTTGCAAAGCTCCGCATCAATGTAATCTTCAGCGGCGTGACAAATGTCTCTGTGACCGGGCTCCGTCTGCATAATGTCGCTACAGAACGCTCTTACAGCATTACAGATGTAAACGGAGTATTCGATGTAAACTATGTCACGACTACTGATGGCCAGACCCCGGTGACACTCACTTTGGATAACACAGATGAGAGCACTGAAAACGATATGCTCGTCGGCAAGGACAAGCAGAACCGTGACTGCCTGTACAAGGAACTCCATATCATCCCGCAGAGCATCGGTGATTTCGAATTGGATCTGGACTTCACGATAGGTAGCGTGCAGACAAACGGCTACAAGCTGAATCTGGACGCAGCCAAGTACACGACCACCGACGGAGTTAAGACCCCAGTGGTCTATCGCCACAACCAGTGGTACAACTGGAACATCACCATCACCCCTAAGGGCATCGGCTTCAATGTCACAGTTACACCTTGGGAAGATGCAACAGACGACGAATTTGATTTTGAATAGGAACTGAATGAAAATGAAAAGAACAGCAAGCATACTTCTTGTCACCCTCCTTGTCCTTACCGGATGCAAGGATAATTCGTCCTATGCTCCGGAATCGGGCCTGAGCGAAAATCATCCGATCGAATTCGGTGTTTCAGGCAGCCTGTCGGTGGAATCAAAGGCGCCTATAACCTCAGGTGCAGATTTCATTGCCTTCGGTGATATGACGATCGGCACATCCGCTGCTGTTTCTGTCTTTGGTGAGACAGGACAGCAGGTGGCATATTCTGATGGAGCCTATGCCTATTCTCCTGTCCGCTATTGGCAGGTAGCCTCTTATTCCTTCGGTGGAGTCATGCCAGCCGGTGATTTTTATACCGCCTCATTCTCTTCATCCGATCAGACGATCACCCTTGACTTCGGCGAGGGCCTTGGTTATAATCTCGCTGAGCATCAGGCAGACCTTATGGCCGCATTTGACGATGTGACCGTGCAGAGTCTCTCGAATCCTGAGCCTGTTCACTTCGAATTCGATCATCAGCTCGCATGGGTAGTCATCGAGGCTGCCAGCCGAAATTCAGGTCTTGCAGATCAGGGTCTCCAGATCACCGGTTTGAAGGTATATGGCAACACTCCTTCTACAGAAGGCGATATCGTATTTACCAATACAGATAACGGTCTGGTCATCTCCCAGACACTTTCCGAGACGAAAACCTCGTCTACGAGCCCATATAAGACATTTACCCCACCTACATCTGGTGCATCAGCAGGCAATGACTGGACATTGGTCAAGCCCGACACCAACGGAGATGTTTACGATGAGCTTGTCCCGCAACTGCTCGTATTCCCAGAAGAATGCACATTCTATATCGAAGTGAAATACACCGAGAACGGAACCTCGAAGACAAGAGTGGGCTCACTCGCAGCTGATTGGGAAGCCGGCAAGAAATATACATACAAGCTTCATATAGCCACCGACATCTCATTCACAGTATCTGTGAGCGGATGGGGTGATCCAGTACCGGTTCCTGACACTGATGGGGACAATGACATTGAGATCTTCTAAAGGACAGACGCAAATGAAACGACTTATACATATAACAATACTATCAGTCCTGCTCCTGGCCGGCTGCAGCAAGCCATCCCCGGCTCCTGCCCCTGCCCCCGAGCAGTACGACAGATACATATTCTTCTCGCACGGTGTCGAGACCAAGGCCGATCTGATCGAATCTGCCGCAGGTCTGGATGGCAAAGCCTTCGGAGTCGTGGGATTCAAATACGATTTCGACAAGAAATGGGAAACTGAAAAGGCCACTGCCATCCCGAACGTCTTCGCGGACACTCCAGAGACTGTAGACGTGAGTGCGGACGGGACTAACGCCACTGTCGGGGTCGGTTCATATACCCCATTACAGGGCTGGTCAAACTCGAAAAAGTACTCGTTTTTCGCTTATTATCCGGTCGGAAATCAGTATGTGAGCCTTGTAAATCTCGACGACGAATCGAAGTACAATCCAGGCGTCCCGGTAATCAAATATACAATGGATCCGAGCAGTAGCGAGAAATTCACCGCTTCGATGTGGGATGTGATGACTGCCACCGCGCATGAAGACCTCTATTGGAAATCGGTGTCCGACAAGTCCGAGAACACCTCAGCCAATGGAGAAGTCAGATTCTCATTCAACCATTGTCTTTCCTGCCTTGGATTGAACCTTAAGAACTCGACGGCAGGCGGCATAACCGTCAATAGCGTGACATTCCATCTCAGCGGCATCCAGTATCAGAGCATCACCATTCCGCTGGACGGCTCGACCAGAAACAGCGAAGGCCCTGCGGTTGACATTGACTGTGTCCTGCAGGTAGGAGACGGTGGAATTGCCGTTCCTTCGGTCGGCACTGATTCCAAGGGTGTGGAAGTACCTGACAAACTGATACTTATCCCGCAGACTTCGGCTCTGGAATTCACTGTCACTGTCGGATATACCCGCACGCTTGACTCATACGAACCGATTCAGACGAACTTCACTACTGCCTCTGTTTCGACCGCATTGACTGAAGGAAAGAAGCATATAGTGTCTCTAAACTTCACTGACTCGACCGTAGATGTCGGAATGACGTCCGGGGCTTGGGTCGACATCCCAACAGTGGAAGACACATTCAATTAATCGATTGGAAATCACTATGAAGAGATATTTGAAACATATATTCCTCGCATTGACCGCCACCTTGATGGTGGTGTCGTGCCTTGAAGAGCTCGAGATTGAGACACCGACTTTCGGAGACGAAATGGTGACTCTTGTGCCTCGCGTCCAGAGTTTCGCAAACCGTTATGTGACCAAGTCAGAGTATGTTGGAAACGAGACAATGATCTCCAAATATACCGTACTGGTTTTCAACAAGGACGGCAATCTTGTTCATAAGCAGTCTGTAACTGGAGACGATCCATTCAAACTGAACAAGTCGATGCTGAACTCTTCTGCAAACGGTGATCTGACAGAGGCTACTGTCGTGATGCTTGCCAATATGGACTATGCAGATGTGAACAATGCTGGCGCCACCGTCACCAAACTCTCTGATTTTGAGACTTGTACATATAAGCCAACTCAGGCTGTCGTCACTTCCATCTCAGACGGCTTCACCGGTTTCCCGATGATCGGTGGCATCAAGATGGTGAACCTCTCTTCGACCAAAGATCAGCAGCCACCCCTTGCTGTCGAGCTGAAAATTCTTTATGCGAAGATCAATTTCGAGATAGCTGTGGCTGAAGGAGGGGAAAACGACAATGTCGCCACCAACGGAATGCAGTTCGCCCTCAGCAGCAGCACACTTTACAATGCAGCTACTGCCACTTCCATAGCGATTCCTGCAGTCAAAGACAAGCCGGCAGTCGACTTCCTCGGAGATCCGGTCAGCGAACAAAACGCGACAGATGACGGTGCAACATCTTCTTCTAATTACAGCGGTAGCACCGCTACCTCACTCGGTAAGACCGGTACGGCCAAGCTCAATGGAGACAAGATTAATTTCACATTCTACGTTCTTGAAAGTCGCTATAATCACGGAAGCGATCTCAGAGGAATATATCCGGATGACAGCTGGCTTACTTCTGAGCCGAAAAAAGATGTTTGGAACTACAATCCTGATACTGATGCTTCAAAACTGAACGGAGTGATACATTCCTGCGACGACCTTATTCAGCAGTACAAGCCGAAGCTGGCTGATCTGCCATCGGGCAATCCTACTGGAAAGGCTACCTACGTCCAATTGAAAGGTACCTACACCGACTATCGCGGCGTAGCTTGGAAGGTGGATTACACGCTTTACCTTGGTAAGGATAATGCCCATAACTTTCATGTGGACCGTAACTCGGAGTACACTAATATCATTACCATCAAGGGTATACGTAATCGTCAGGAAAACGCGTACGGAGATAATGATGTATGGATCGACCACCGTGTCGATGTAACTTACAATGGCGGCGGACTCGACGACCACGTAACCATTACTCGTGAAACTCTTCTCGATGCTCATATAGAGGTTCGTCCGCTTCGTGTCAAGTGGACAGGCGATGAGTATGATGGCGTGAGAGTATATCTCCCGACAGAGTCAAATGGCAGTCTTGTGGATTGGATCGGAATCGAGAGATTTACAGGTAAGAACAACGCGGATGGATCTACCTATTGCTTAATTGATGATGAGGCGAATCCCGGTAAGAAAAAGAGTAGCGGTAAGAGAAAATATTTCACGACCGATCTCATCAACGAGCTTCAGACTAAAGAAGGTGAGTATGGTGTCAGAGTAGATGAAGACACCAATAAGAAGTACATCTACTTGCTTAACGGAGATTGTGCCTGGATATACTTTGATGAGAATTTAGGAAGCTCAGACAGACAGGCGGACATCAAACTTGAATTCTATACCCCGTCTGGCAGTACCAAGGATGTGGTTTACAAAGTTAAGCAGCGCTGTCTTCAGACAGTAGGTGGCTATGCTATAGAATCTTATGAAGAGTATCTTCACTCATATGATTCTGAAGATAAATATAATCTTTCTACCAGTCCAGTGGACTACACTCAACAAGGATTGGCTTGGGGGTTTCAGAATCATAAGTTATCACAGAATATCCTGGTAAGTTCTACCACTTTATCGACAACGTCTGCTACTGGAAGAGAATATCTGAACCAGATGTTCAAGCTATATAGCTATGATTACTTTCATCAGTCAGACGGTTCATCTTACAATCTGTATACAAAGACTTCAGGATCTTGGGGTAATGCGTCTTTTGGAACAGGTCTTGACTTCACAGATCGTGCATCTGCAAATAGAGATATTGCAGTCAGGGATATGGGTACTATGCCGGAAAATGCATATCAGTACTGTCTCAGCAAGAACAAATTTGAAGTAGTGGGTATGGAAGAGGTGAGAATGACTCTCAATTGGTATCTTCCTGATACATACGAGATGCAGGCAATTTTGGCTGCCAGTCAGTCAGGTGCTTCACACGCGGACATTGATGCTGATGCATTTTATTGGTCTTCACAACCGTCTTTCGATACAGAACTCGTCACATTTATAAACGAAGATATCGAAAATGCAAGAGCTGTATCTGCGCAGGGAATCTCCGACCTTCCGCGAAAAAATCAGAATAGAATCCGTTGCGTTTATGCCCAACAAGGAATAGACTTGGATGAGGAAGAGATGGAGGACCGCGTTCCGGACGGTATCGGTGGTAACTACAATGTCGTCATGAGGGCCTGGGACAATGGTAGTGTCGGATATTTTAATTATTTGCTACCGGCTGCTACTAAGAAAGAGTCTTCATCAGACTGGGTGTATAATGATAATAAAGGCACCAACTATCCTAATAAGGATAATGCAAGCAGTATTTCCGGTGAGAAGTTTAAGTATATCAAGACAACTGACAAGGACAATAATCCTATCGAAGGATTTGATGTAAATCCGGGTGAGGATTGGGATAAATGGACAAATAGTACTCAGGAAGGTGCCCCTGATGGTAAACCGGATTACTGGACTGAATTTACCTACTGGGGCTCAAATACGGGATATTATTCCACCTTGACGACCTATCCTGGATTGTCGGCTTATACTTTGGATAAATATAGATACGGAGATGCATATGAGCCGACCACAACCCCGAAGTCCGGCACTCAGACTGATACAACCAAATTCATCAAAAAGTTGGATAAGAAACTGCCGTCTGCTTCGGATCTCAAGACCTTTGATCATTTGAGAGGTGGAAATATGATAAACATAAGTTTTGACCAATCCAAAGGTACAACCTTGCCTGCCTTTGTTTATGATGAGCTGGTGAGCGGTACAAGTTCGACTAATACGAGATATTGGGTAAGGCCGACCTATACTGTCACTAACCATCAATTGACACCAGAGGAGAAAACCGTGTCGGTAAGAGGGTCTGGTGAAGCTGATGGATCAGCCTCACGATTAGGTGGCTCAGCAGCAAAAGCTAGGCAAAATGCTTTTGAGGGTTCATTATCTAATGGTTGGAATGGTGCATATGAAAAGGCGAAAGCAGATGCTCTGACTAATTTGAAATCTGAAATAGGCACTAACTATTCAGGTTGGACTTTCAATGAGGCAGATGTTAAATATACTGAACTGACTTATACATCGACATCTGTAAAATTGGATGATGGAACTCTCGCGGTTCAATATTCAAATGAAAAAGCTGGTCTTACCTATTCGTGTCATTGTGACGTATACCTTTATGCAACTGTAACCATTAAGAAAAGTTCTGAATTGCCGCTATATTCTCAGGATGCTAATACCGGCGTATGGGGAGATCCTGTACCATCTTCCACTAATCTCACTCCTGCAATCAACACAGATGAGCTGAGAATGTACTGCGGAAATTCATTTACTATCTCATTGAGTGAGGCAGCAAAACAGCAGGGTTATGAGATCACTAGGGTTAAGGTTCATTATTCAGGAAATAATCATATGGGCGAATATAATGCAACACTCGGTTTAGGTGGTGATAATATTTATGCCCGTTTTGTTAATGATGGTATCAATCTTTCAGATTATAAGCTTTCGAATCAGTTTATAATTGGCTCTACTGCAGTACTGCAGCTTCCTGGAATGGATTATAGTGCAGACGGAATAAACGGATGGCATCAATGGACAGGAGAAGGACGCAATTCCTTAACTTTAGTTTTGGCAGACTATAATGTCGACTATAATAAAGCCTCTTTAAGCTATTCATATTATTACGACACAGATCCAAAAGAACCAGATT
>JAEIGA010018225.1_pt1 | contig 10691 bp, 9 predicted proteins | sample 9270691 | NCBI WGS metagenome assembly JAEIGA01 (sample SAMN17057246, study PRJNA624740) | gut metagenome | biome: biome; isolation source: fecal sample | host: Bos grunniens | place: China: Xizang | collected 2019 | reverse complement strand
ATATTAGCGGCAGTTTTATATCTTGCGGCGGCTTCTCTTATGATTTTTTTGTTTTATAGGCTAATGATTTCTTCAAGGGGTTTGTTAGATGAAATTCCCTCGTTTTTCGGGCCTATAAGTGATTTTATAGAAAAATTAAGGGATAAATTTTCCTCATTTTTCTTGTCGTTTTCTCCCGATTTATCAGAGCAAATAGGAATGATAGTTTCGGAATTGATAGAAGGATTGAGACATTCTTTAACCTCTTTTTTATCCTCTTTTGCAACGGGTTTTGCCTCGAAAACGCCATCATTTTTGTTTGCGGGATTGGTTTCCTTGGTTGCAAGTTGTTATATTGCAAAGGATTTTGAGGGGCTTGCCAAATTTTTTAAAAGCATTATCGGAAACGGAAAATATGAAACTGTTATTAAGGTAAAATCTATTCTTTCAAATAGTATTTTAAAGCTCTTAAAAGGCTATCTTATCTTAACTGCAATAACTTTTATAGAGCTTTTTATCGGGTTTTTGATAATAGGGGTTAAACATACATTTTTATTCGCGTTTCTAATAGCATTCATTGATTTGTTGCCTGTTTTCGGAACGGGAACTGTGCTTATCCCTTGGGGACTGATTTCGATAATTTTGGGTAATAGCTTTACGGGATTTTCCATTCTTTTTTTATACCTTTTTATAACCGTTGCGAGAAACTTTTTAGAGCCGAAAATCATCGGCTCTCAAATAGGAATTAACCCGCTTTTTACCCTTATCGCTATGTTTGCAGGACTTAGACTTTACGGCTTTTTGGGGCTTGTTATTTTTCCTGTAATTTTGATAGTTGTTATTAAATATTATAAAAACGAGCTGGAAGCTGAGGCAGAAAAAAATCTTTCGCATAATATGTAATGTGGTGCTTGGAATTTAGAAAACACCTATGCGGAGTGGAAGAAATGAGAAGCTTTAAAATTAAAACGGAAACGGTAACCTATGCCATAAAAGGCAGGGAAATATTAAGGAAAAACGGCTTTGAAGCGAGGATTGAAAAATCGGGTTCCCAAAACGGTAGAGGCTGTAGCTATGTTATTGAAGCTTCGGGCTCAGGAACGGCTGAAACAATTCTAAGAAAAGCCGGAATAAAGTTTTCTGAAATAGAAGAAATTTGAGGGCGTGTCAACGCCCTTTTTTATGAGGTGATTTTTTGATATATTTTGATAATGCCGCAACAACGGGTAAAAAACCGCAGTCGGTCATAAAGGCGGTGGATGATGCCCTTAAATTTTTGAGTGCAAACCCCGGAAGAAGCGGCCACGAATTATCGGCTAAAACGGCTGAAAAAATATTTGAGGTTAGGCAAAAAACTGCTGATTTTTTCGGAGCTTCGGGGCCTGAAAATGTTGTTTTCACCCTAAACTGCACCCATAGTATAAACTGCGTTTTAAAGGGTGTTTTAAACAAGGGGGACCACGTGATAGTTTCCTCTCTCGAACATAATGCCGTTATGAGACCCTTGAAAAAAATGAAGGTTCCCTTCGATATGGCAAGGGTTTCTCTTGAAAATGATGATGAAACCGTTATGGAATTTGCCAAGAAAATAAGGCCTAACACAAAGCTCATTCTAACAACAGGAGCTTCTAATGTTTTGGGTAAAATTTTGCCTATAAAAAGGATTGGAGAGCTTTGCAAAAAGAGGGGGATTTTGTTTGCTGTTGATGCGGCTCAATCGGCAGGTGTTATCCCTATAAATATGCAAGAAATGGGCATTGATTACCTTTGCATAGCATCTCATAAAGGACTTTATGCTCCCATGGGAACAGGCATTTTAATAGCCGAAAAACCAATTGAAAACACCCTTATTGAAGGCGGAACAGGCACTAATTCAATAGAACTTTTTCAACCGAGATTTTTGCCTGAAAGAATGGAGAGCGGAACGGTTAATGTTTCGGGAATTATGGGGATTGGAGCAGGTATTGATTATGTGAAAGAAATAGGGCTCGAAAGACTTTATAACCACGAAATGAATTTAACCGAAATGTTATATGATAGGCTGAAAAACAACCCTGAAATAGAGCTTTATACACCCTGGCCAAAAAGGGCCTTATATGCTCCTGTTTTATCCCTTAATTTAAAGGAAATTCCGAGCGAAAAAACAGCTATGGTATTAAGTGCCAACGGTATTGCAGTCAGAGGCGGACTTCATTGCTCTCCTATGGCGCATAAGCAAATCGAAACGCTGGAAACAGGCTGCGTTCGGGTCTCCTTTGCAACATTCAACACCGAAACTGAGGTTAAGCGGTTTTTGAATGTTATAAGCGATAAAAATTTCTTAAAAAACTTAAAAAAAGCTATTGAATGAAAGGGTTATATATGATATTATTATATTGATAAATTATATTAGCAAAGGATGTTGAGCGGTGAGTGGTGTATTAAATGCGATATACTCGGCCTGGAATCAGATAGTTTATGCTGTTTCAAATCTCAGAATCTTGGATATTCTCGATATTTTGGTTATCGCCTTTATAATTTATAAGGCGATAGGATTTTTGCGCACTTCAAGAGCAGGTCAGCTTTTTAAGGGTATTCTTATTTTGCTTGCAGTTTATGTTATATCAATTTGGTGGGATTTAGTAACACTTAAGTGGCTTTTATCCAAAGTGGTTGATGCCGCAATTATAGCCGCTGTTGTTATATTCCAACCCGAGCTTCGCAGAATACTTGAAAAGGTTGGCAGAACAAAATTTGGCCGAGGTCAGTTGTTCGATGGCTCAGCATCCGATATAGAAAAGAATATCGAGGATGTTTCAAAGGCTGTTGGAATGATGCAGGAAAAACGCATTGGCGCTCTTATTGTTTTTGAAAGAACAACCCAGCTTGGCGATATAATCAATACAGGAACAACGCTTGATGCCGAGTCTTCGGTTTCTATGATTAACAATGTTTTCTTCCCGAAATCTCCTTTGCACGATGGTGCGGTTATCATTCGGGAGGGAAGAATATATGCAGCAGGCTGTATATTGCCTCTTACTCAGAGAGAGGATTTAAGTTCTCAGCTTGGAACAAGGCATAGAGCAGCTATTGGTATGACCGAAAACAGTGATGCGGTTGTTTTGGTTGTTTCAGAGGAAACAGGAACCATATCCTTGGTTCAAAATGGTCAAATAACCAGAAATTACAGCGCTGTTTCAGCAGCAGCCGAGCTTCAAAGCCTCTTGCTAAACCCTGAAGAAAATGAAAAGAGCTTTTCTCTTTCGGCACTTTTCAAGAAAGTGTTTAAGAAAAACGGAAAGGAAGATGAAGAATAATGAAATTTCCTTTTAACTTTTCTTTGAGCAAGCTTTTGGATAATAAGAGGTTTGCAATAGCTTTGTCTATTGTTTTGGCTTTTGTTTTATGGCTTTCGTTGATAGTTAACCAAAAGCCCACTATGGAAAGAACTATCTCGGATATAACAGTTAATGTTAACCTTGAAAACACCTTTGCGGCTGAAAACAATATGAGCATTATCGGAGATATTTCCGAGCAAAAGTTTACTGTTGTTGTTAGAGGTCCCAGTTATGCGGTAGGCTCACTTACAGCTTCCGATTTAAGCCTTTTTGCATCGGCTGCAACGGTTGATTCTCCGGGTGAATATTCTCTTGATGTAGCGTCCGCTAATGCAAATGCTGCCGAATATGAAATTTTAAGCATTTCACCAAGAACACTTAAAATTAATTTCGATTATATGGAAACTAAGGAGTTCACCGTTACCGCTTTGGCTGAGGGCGCAGTTGCCGCTGAGGGACTTATCGCTGAAACAGGAGTTGTTGGCGGCACCGAGAGTGATACTGTTACCATAACGGGACCTAGAACGGTTGTTAACAAGATTGAATCGGTTGTGGCAATTGCTAAGGTTAATAAAACCCTTAGCGTTAGCGAAACCTTTGATGCGGATATTGTTTTATACGATGCCGAGGGAGAGGTTATAAAACCCGACCATTTAACACTAAGTGCTTCAAAGGTTAAGGTTACTGTTCCGATTTCCAAAAAGAAAACAGTGCCTGTTAAGGTTGAGTTTTCAGGATTGCCTCAAGGATTTAATGCGGATAAGCTTTTAGCTTCGGTTGATATTCCGAATGTAACTGTTATCGGAACACCTGAAACCATTGATAAAACCACCTCGGTTTCACTTTCGGCTATACCGCTTAATTTGATTTCTAAGGATAAGAGCAGTTTTGATGTTTCGCCCAAGCTTCCCGAAGGGGTTAGACTTCTTGATACCATCGACCACTTTACTGTTACTGTTAATACCGATGGATATTCAGAAAAAACTCTTATGGTTGGCAATTTTGAGTATAAGGGACTTTCTTCAGGCCTTAAAGCCAGCGGTGCGGCAAGCATTAAAAATGTTAAAATATGCGGTCCTCGCTCGGTTATTAACAAGGTTTCGGCATCTAATGTTTATGCTATGGTTGACCTTACCGATAAAAAGGCGGGCGAGCATACGGTTGACGTTGTTATTTGCTTTAAAGAGTTTGATAATGTTTGGGCAATCGGCACCTATAAAACAACTGTTAATATAAAATAAACTAAGGGCGGCTCTTTAGCCGCCCCATATTTAGCAATTTAAAATCTTCCGCATAGGATATACGGGAGGAATTGCTATGATGGAAAAAATTTTATTCTTAATAACTATCGTTCCTTTGGTTTTAGGAATTTCGGAAATTTTGCATTGGTTAAAGCTTTTGATTTTAAAGCCTCAAAGAACAGTTAAGGTTTATAACGTGATTTTGCTTGAGGAAAAATTTCCGCAGCAGCAAATTGCCTTTTTTGCTGAAAAGTATTTACATAAAAATAACAGCCTGATAGCGCTTTGCGACTTGGTAAAAGAGCAAGATTATGAGGAATGCAGGGAATTGTCATTAAAAAATGATATAGCTTTGTGTTATCAAAATGAGCTTAAGGATATAATGAAGTTTTAAAAAGGAGGTAATCTTATGCCTGAAAATATTGAGAGTATTAAGGGAACAGTGCAAAAGATTACCTATCGAAATGAAGTTAATTCATATACTGTTGCAGAGGTTAAAACAGAAAAGGAAATTCTAACTGTTGTTGGAATATTGCCCTTTTTAAACGAGGGTGATATTGCTGAGTTTTATGGAAAGTTTATAGTTCATTCAACCTATGGTCAGCAATTTTCGGCAACCTCTTTTGAAAGAAAAGCCCCCGAGAATGCGGCGGCTATTTTAAGATATTTATCGGCTGGCGCAATTAAGGGTATAGGCCCCGCAACTGCTAACAAATTGGTTGAAAAATTCGGTGCCGAAACCTTGGATATAATTCTCGAAAGACCAGAAGATTTAACTGCAATAAAGGGAATAACCTTAGCCAAAGCTATGGCTATTAGTGAAGAATATAAAAAACAGTTTGGCATCAGGGATATTATGCTTTTTCTTTCAAAGTATAAGGTTTCTCCCGATAGATGCCTTAATATTTACAGAAGATTTGGCAACAATTCTTGCGATATCATAAAGAAAAATCCTTATACTCTTTGCGAGGAAGGTCTTGACTTTCATTTTGAAACGGCTGAGGATATAGCCTTAGACCTTAACTTCAAAAAGGATAATGAGCTGAGAGTTTCGGCAGGACTTGAATATGTTCTTAGAAAAAATCTTGCTAACGGACATAGCTGTTTGCCGAGGGATAAATTTATAAATGTTGCCTGCCGTTTGCTCGAATGCAAAGAGAGCACGGTTGAAATTTGCTGTGATAGATTAATCCAAAGCTTTCGCTTGATTAGTGATACTATCGATGGTAAAGAATATATAGCTCTTCCAAGCTTTTATTCGGCTGAACAGCATATTGCTGCAAGGCTTTTATCGGTTAAGAGATATATAAATCCGTCTGTTACGGTTGATGAGCTTGAGATTGAGAATGTTGAAAGAAAGCTTGGTATAAAGTTTGAGGAATTGCAAAAACAGGCGATTTTTGAAGCTTTTCAAAATGGTATTTTGATTTTAACGGGTGGCCCCGGAACGGGAAAGACGACTACTCTTAACGCTATTATAAAGCTTTTCGAAAACCGAAATCTTGATATTGAGCTTGCGGCTCCAACAGGAAGAGCCGCCAAAAGAATGACCGAGCTTACAGGCAAAGAGGCCAAAACCATTCATAGACTTTTAGAGGTTGAGTGGGGCGAGGGCGACCAAAGGCATTTCGCAAGAAATGAGAAAAACCCTCTTGACTGCGAGGTTATAATCATTGATGAGGCATCTATGATTGATAGTCTCTTGTTTGATGATTTATTAAAGGCATTAAAGCTTTCTTGCCGAATAATTTTAGTAGGGGATTCAGACCAGTTACCAAGCATTGGAGCCGGTAATGTGCTTGGCGATATTTTAGCCTCAGAGGCTTTTCCTGCTATTAGGCTCAATAAGGTTTTCCGTCAGGCTGAGAAGAGCAAAATAATAACCAATGCCCATTCAATTATAAGGGGCGAAAAGGCCGATTTTTCAGATAAAACTTCTGACTGCTTCTTTATGAGAAGAGAGGATAAATATTCGGCGGTTAGGACTATTGTTGAGCTTGTAACCGAAAGATTGCCTGCAAGGTATGGGATAAATCCTTTGACCGACATTCAAATTCTTTGTCCATCAAGAATGCTTGAAACAGGAACGATTAACATTAATAATATCTTGCAGGATAGACTAAATCCTCATAAAAAAGGAAATCCTCAGCTTCAGTTTAAGGGCTTTTATCTTCGAGAGGGAGATAAGGTTATGCAAATCAAGAATAATTATGATTTGCAGTTTAAAAAGGATAATGGGGAATATGGCAGCGGAATTTTTAACGGCGATGTTGGTTTTATAACCGAGATTGATTTAAGAGGCGGCATTTTAAAGGTGCGCTTTGATGATAAGGAAGCTACATATTTTTCGGAGGATTTAGGACAGTTGGAATTGGCTTATGCTGTAACGGTTCATAAAAGTCAGGGAAGCGAATATAATTGTGTTATATTGCCCTTATCCGATATTCCCGGAAAGCTTAAATACCGCAATTTGCTCTATACTGCGGTTACCAGGGCTAAGAATTTGCTGATAGCCGTTGGAAACGAAAGGGTTTGGGATGAAATGGTTGAGAATGACCGCAAAACCCTAAGGTATACAATGCTCAAAACTTTTATAGAAAAGGCAATAAGAAGTGAAAATTTTTAAAAGCTTAATTTCGGTTTTATTTCCAAATGTTTGTGTTTCCTGCAGTGATATTATAGAAGAGGGCGAGTTTCTTTGCGATTATTGCTATGAAATGATAGAAAGAACAGCCAATGACAAAATTTGCATTAAATGCGGAAATATGAAGAAAAGATGCGAGTGCAAAAGGCGGGTTTATCGATTTAATGCTATTATTGCGCCTTTCTATAATGAAGGGATAGCCAGAAAAGCACTTTATGCCTTTAAGATTGGCAAGAGAGAAGCTATCGCAAATTTTTTTATAAACGAAATGACCTTAGCTATAAAACAAAACTTTTATGATATAGAATTTGATGAGGTATGCTTTGTTCCGATGTTTAAAAGGGACAGGCTTAAAAAGGGCTTTAACCATAGTGAGCTTTTAGCAAAGGGTATTGCCGAAAAGCTGGGTATAAAATTTTCTGAGCTGCTTTTAAGTCATAAAAAGAAAAAGCCTCAGCACAAGCTTCATCCAAAAGAAAGATTGGAAAATGTTAAGGATGTTTATTTTTGCAATAAAAATCTTTCGGGCAAAACAATTTTATTGGTTGATGATATTAAAACAACGGGAGCAACTCTCGATGAATGTTCAAAGCAACTCTTATTTGCAGGAGCCGAGAGGGTTTATTGTGTGACAGGCGTTATGAGCCGAGGAATAGATAGAAATAAGAAAAAGGGTGAAAATAATGGCAACTGATATAGGAATAGATTTAGGCACTTCTAAAACGGTTATATTTTCAAGTTCAAAGGTTGTTCTTGAGCTTCCTAATATTGTAACGGTTGATGCTGAAACCTGGGAGCCTATATATTTTGGTGAAAAGGCAAAGCAAACTCTTGGAAGAACTCCCGAGAGCCTTACTTGCATAAGCCCGATTGAAAGAGGGGTTATCTCTGATTACGGTGTTGCCGAAGAGATGCTTAAAAACTATATGCAAGAGGCTTTTGGAAATAAAATTTTAAGACCGAGAATTATGGCAACCTTGCCCGCCGGTCTTACCGAGCTTCAACACCATTCTCTTGCTAATGTTATTGAATCGGCAGGGGGCAGAAATATATCGGTTATTGAAAGTCCTTTGGCGATAGCCTTTTCTTTAGGCCTTGATTTTTCAGCACCCCATGGAACACTTATTGTTGATATCGGCGCCGGAACAACCGATATAGCAGTTGTTTCAATGGGAGGTATAGCGGCTTGCGATTCCTTTAAAACAGCATCCCTTGATTTAGATGCTCAAATTATCCGTTATGTCAGAAAAGAATATAATATTGAAATAGGTCCTCTAACAGCTGAGGAAATTAAGATTAAGGTTGGAACGGCAGTGCCGAGAAATATAGAGGTTGCTATGGTTGCAAAGGGAAGAAATGTTTTCACAGGGCTTCCCGAGAGCTTTGAAATTTCAAGCAGTGAGGTTTATGAGGCAATAAGTGATACTGTTGATACTATTTGCAACGCTATTCGTGAGGTTCTTAATAAAACCGACCCCGACCTTGTTGCAGATATTACAACCGATGGAATGTATTTAACGGGTGGCGGAGCTCAGCTTTTCGGTTTGGTTGATAAAATCTCAAATTATATCGGGGTTAAGGTTACCTTGCTTGACGACCCGAAATACAGTGTTGTTAAGGGTGCGGCAGTGGCTCTTAAGAAGCCCGAATTACTCAAAAATATTGACTATCAGCTTCGTTCTATTAAGGAATTAGAGGTAGAATGAGTTTAACGCTTTAAATAATTAAAGTTTTTTGCGAAAATCGGTTGACAAATGCCATTTTTTGAGTTAAAATACATTTAGTTTTTGAAAAAGGGGTGGACAGAATGTTCGGTAAATATGATTTTCGATTTTATTATACCGAGGCGGACTGTCTGTGCACCGACTAAGCATTAGCTTATTCTGATAACATTCAGCCCGCTGTTCGTCATGCTTTTTGGCATTTCGAATTGCGGGTTTTTATATTATGAAAGGAAGTTTTTTATGATATCCGAAAAAATGATGGAGCTTGGTAAAAAGCGTTCGGTAATAAGAGAAATATTTGAATACGGCAATAAAAGAAGGCAGGAGATAGGAGCTGAGAATGTTTTTGATTTTTCTCTCGGAAACCCAAGTATTCCTGCTCCCGATGTTGTTAAGGAAACAATGCTTCGCCTTATAAACGAAAAGGACCCCGTTAAGCTTCACGGATACACCTCGGCTCAGGGTGATTTATCGGTTAGAAGCGCTATTGCTGAGGATATTAAGAATAGATTTGGCGCAGCTTCCGGTGCCGACCTTATATATATGACCTGCGGAGCTGCAGCTTCTCTTACCATTTCGTTAAATGCTTTAGTAAGAGATGGTGATGAGGTAATCGTTTTAGCTCCGTTTTTCCCCGAATATAGAGTTTTTGCCGAAAAGGCGGGAGCTAAGGTTCGGGTAGTTAAATGCCGTGAAGAAGATTTGCAAATAGATTTTAGTGCTTTACAAGAGGCTATAAATGAAAAAACCAAGGCGATAATCGTTAATTCTCCTAACAACCCAAGCGGAGTTGTTTTAAGCGAAGAAACCATTATAGAGCTTTCAAAGCTTTTAGAGAGAAAGCAAAATGAATATAAAACCGAGATTTATGTTATTGCCGATGAACCTTATAGGGAATTGGTTTATGGCGGAATAGAAGTTCCGTATATCCCGAATTACTATGATAATACTCTTGTTTGCTATTCATTTAGTAAATCCCTATCACTTCCGGGAGAGAGAATAGGCTATATATTTGTTTCCCCGAAGGTTAATAATTGCTCGGATGTTTATGCGGCAGTTTGCGGTGCGGGAAGAGCCTTGGGCTTTGTTTGTGCGCCAAGTCTTTTGCAGTATACCGTTGCTGAAAACTTGGGCAAAACCGCAAATATTGAAATTTATGATAAAAACCGCAATATTTTATATGATGCCTTAACTGAATATGGCTACGAGCTTGCCCGTCCCGATGGTGCATTTTATCTCTTTATGAAATCTCCTGAAGAGGATGCAAATGCCTTTTGCGAGAGGGCAAAGAAATATGAAATTCTAATAGTTCCGGGCGATGATTTCGGTTTCGAGGGCTATGTTAGAATAAGCTACTGCGTTAGCACCGAAATGATTTTAAAATCTCTTGATGGTTTCAAAAAACTTATAGAGGAATATAGAGGTTAATGTTATGACTAAGCTTGAAAAAGCAAGACAAACCATAAATAAAGTTGACAAGAAAATGGCCGAGCTTTTTGAGGAGAGAATGGAGGCTGTCCGCCTTGTTGCTGAGTATAAAAAGGAACAGGGTTTGCAGGTTGAAGATTCTTCCCGTGAGGCCGAGATAATCGCCAAAAACAGCGAGTTTATAAGAAATAATGAACTTAAATCTTATTATATAAATTTTTTGCAAAGCAATATGGATATCTCTAAAAATTTCCAACATAAATTGCTTGAGGGGATGAGGGTGGCTTTTAGCGGAACCCACGGAGCTTTTGCAAACATTGCCGCTAAAAAGGTTTTTCCTGATGCTAAGGCAGTGTCT
>JAEIGA010018224.1_pt1 | contig 10691 bp, 7 predicted proteins | sample 9270691 | NCBI WGS metagenome assembly JAEIGA01 (sample SAMN17057246, study PRJNA624740) | gut metagenome | biome: biome; isolation source: fecal sample | host: Bos grunniens | place: China: Xizang | collected 2019 | reverse complement strand
GGATTTCTGCGCTGCCGCTGCCGTTCTCAACTTCAACTTCGGCAAATTCGCTGTAAGTTGCATTGTAGCCCTTAACGTCGATTGAAAGCTTTTTGCCTTCCTCATCGCCCCAGAAGAGCTGATATTCGCCGTCGGTTTCACTTTCAAGAGTAACCGTACCTGCGGCGGAATAAGTTGTTTCGTTGGCAAATGCATAAGTTATCTCAACCGAATCGGCAAAGGGCGCGATGTTGATGCTCAGACTGTTGAAAAGAAGAACAATCGGCATGAACAAAGCCCAGACTTTGCCTGCAAATTTAAAAAACATAAAAATCCTCCTTCGGATAATTTGATTCGGGAATATTATATCACAGTTTTTTTGGATTTCAAATAAAAATATTACACAGACCCTCGATTCTATATAAAATTACTTTTATTCTAAAACAGAATTAAAAAACCGGCGGTTTATGGTAATATTTATGTGTATAAGTTAAAAATTCGAAAGGATGATTTTAGCGTGAAAGCAACTAAAGTTACACATTTTGGTATTCAGAGAAAAATTGTTGCCAACATGACTTCAGAAAGCTGGGAAACCATCCCTCATATTTCCTATATTTACGAACCCGAGGTTTCTCATTTTATTGAGGTTGTAAAAGAACTGAACGAATCGGGCAAATTCCCTGTTAAACTTACGGTTAATACTGTTATGCTCAAAGCTCTTGCGGAAGCGTTCAAGGCTGCTCCCCAGCTCAACGCCCATATCCATTTCAACCGCAAGCTTGTCAGGGGCGAAGTCGTTGAATACGATGAAATCCACGCAGGTATGACATGGATTCTCCCCAACGGCGAAATGATGACAATCAACCTTCACGATATTGGCAACAAGAATCTTGTTGAGCTTACCGAATATGTTGCGGACGTTGCAAGAAAAATCGGCAACACCGATCTTAACGAGGTTATGTTCTCCGTTTCCTTCAACGACACAATTGAAAAGCTCAAGAAGGGTAAGATCAAGCAGGCGATTTTACGCCTTATCGGCGCCAAGACGGGCAAGCACAAGGTCAAGACCCTCAGCGGCAAAGCAAAGAAGGATTATTACGCAATCCCCGAAACGGACAGGCTCACCGCTTACGATATCAAGCAGGGTACGGTTACGATTTCCAACATAGGCTCTGTAACAAGAGATATCCCCGGCAGAGTTGCGATGCTTGCAATCATTCCTCCCCAGATTTTTGTTTGCTGCATGGGTTCAATCACCAAAAAGCCCATAGTCAAGCAGGATGAAAACGGCAATGATGTTATCGTTATCGGTCAGGAAATGCCAATCGACCTTGTTTTTGACCACAGAGCGCTCGACTTCGGCGACCTTATTCCTTTCATCAAGAGACTCGAGGATATCTTCAAAAATCCTGAGCAGATGTATGAATGGTAATCTGATATTTAACAAAACGGCGGAGCAATCTGCCGTTTTTTATTGACAAAAAATCCGCGATATGATAATGTGAAAATATCTTGTTTGATATAAAGATACGGAGGTAATTATTATGGCAAAATGGCGTGTAGGACTTATCGGTAACGGCGGTATCTGCAGAGGTGCTCACCTTGCCGAATATCTTGAAGATGACAGAATTGAAGTTGTTGCTCTTTGCGATATTATCGAAGAAAGAGCTCAGAAGCTCAAGGATGAATATTTCCCCGATGCAGCGGTTTATACAGATTACAAGGAGCTCCTTAAGGACGAAACAATTGATTCTGTTGATATCTGCACACCGAACTATCTCCATTCGATTATTGCTGTTGATGCTTTTGCAGCGGGCAAACACGTTTTCTGCGAAAAGCCCGACGCCGTAAGCGTTGAAGAAGTTCTTAAGATGGATGAAGCTGCAAAGAAAGCGGGCAAAACGCTCATGGTTATGCGTAACAATCGCTTTGTTGATGCTTCTGTTTATGCTAAAAAATATATTGAAAAAGGCGCAATGGGCGAAATCTACTGCGGTCGCTGCGGCTGGCAGAGAAGAAGAGGTATCCCCGGCAAGGGCGGCTGGTTCACAACAAAGGCTCAGTCGGGCGGTGGCCCCCTCATCGATCTTGGCGTTCACCTTATCGACCTTTCAATCTGGCTTATGGGTAACCCCACACCCGTTGCCGTTTCGGGTAGCACTTATTGCAAGTTTGCCGATAACGATTCGAGCGATTCGGTTAACTCCGATTTCGGCGATAAGGTAAGCGACGGCACGTTTGACGTTGAGGACCTTGCAATGGGTATGATCCGCTTCGATAACGGCGCAGTGCTCCAGATTGAATTCAGTTGGGCTTCAAACATCAAGAGCGAACACCGCTTCGTTGAACTCAGAGGCACAAAATCGGGCCTTAAGTGGGAAAACGGCAAGGTTGAGGTTTATTCTGAAGAAGACGGCGAGCTTATCGACATTACCGCTCCCAATTGCAAAGAAAATATGGGACATAAGAACAACCTGCGCCATTTCTATGACGTTGTAATCGAAGGCAAAAAGCCCACCTTTGTTCCTCAGCAGGGCATCGACATGATAAAGATTCTTTGCGCCGTTTATGAATCGGCAAAAACAGGCAAGGAAGTTATACTTTAATTCTTCTGCGGCACTGGTTTTGGTCAGTGCCGCTTTTTTGTTTGATTTTTTCTCTGTTTCGGTTGTAATTAAAAAACTACCGTGATATAATTGTTAATCATATTATTTATTTGAGAAAGAGTGTGGTTTTTACGGACAGAGAATCGCGCAGTACGGTGCGACCGCTTACAGTGCTTGTTGCGGCGGTAAATTTCATGCTTTTTGGCGTAAAATTATACCTCGGAATCGTTTCGTTGAGCGTTTGCATATATTCGGATGCCGTGAACAACCTTTTTGATTCGCTTTCTGCGGTGCTCGCTTTCTTTGGCGCAGGGTTTATGAGGAAAAAAGCCCCTGACAAATTCCCCGACGGTTACTCCAAAGCGGAGCATATCATCGGGCTGCTGATGGCGATTGCCGTGGGAATAACGGGTGTTTATTTTGCATATTCTTCGCTTGAGCGTTTTTTGTATCCCAGACCTGTAAACTATCTTCTGCGGTATGCGGTTATCCTCGCGGTTGCCGCTCTGTCGAAGTTTTTGCTGGGATTTGTTCTGATGAAATTCAGCAAAAAAGAAGATTCAGTAATCCTTAAAACCGTTTACCTCGACAGTTTTTCTGACTGCGGCGTAACGGTGATGACTCTTCTTTCTTTTGTGCTTACGAATTATGCAGGCATAAGAATTGATGCGGTTTTCGGTCTTGCGGTCAGCGCAGTTATAATATTCAACGCCGCAAACCTTGTTAAGCATTCGTTTGTTGCCCTGCTTGGCAAGAATGATGAAAAGCTTTCGGCGGCGCTTATTGAAGAGTTCAGCTTTCACGGCATAGCTTGCGTACCAGTAAGGGTTGACAAAAAGAGCGCGCAGGTTCGTCTTTCGGCTGTTGATGCAGTTGCGGTCAAGGATGTTTCAAAGAAACTTTGCTTAGAATTATATACATTAACGGAGGAAGAATAATGGTTAAGAATAAGGTAAAAACAGAAAATCTTACCGAGCAGACTTCAAAAAAGAAGGGCAGAGGTAAAAAAGCAGGCAAAATAATCTTAAGCATCGTTGCCGTTGTTGTTGTTCTTGGCATAATCGGTACGGTTGTCAATGCCATTGTTGCGTCTGCCGCAAGAAAGCTTGCTGTTTCATATGAAGAGGTTGATTATTCGCAGCAGCTTGTCCCTGAAAAGGATGCCGACGGTAACTGGGTTTTCACAACTGACCGTGAATTCAGGGTTATGCAGCTGACGGATGTTCATTTTGGCGGCGGATGGATGTCCGCTTCGAAGGATCCGAGCGCAATGACCGCCGTTGCAACAATGATTGCCGCGGAAAAGCCCGACCTTGTTATTATAACAGGTGACATTGCATACCCCGTGCCTTTCCAGGCAGGCACGTCCAATAACAAAACGGGCGCCGATTATATGGCGCTTCTTATGGAAACCCTCGGTGTTTACTGGACCGTCAGCCTCGGTAATCACGATGCGGAAGCTTACAGCATGTATGGCCGCGAAAAGGTTGCGGATTTCTATATGAATGAAGAATATGAGCATTGCATATTCGAAAAAGGACCCGATGCCGTTGACGGCTTCGGCAACCAGGTCATCAAGGTGCAGAATACGAAGGGCATTATTACCCAGGCGTTCTTTGTCTTTGACTCTCATTCATACATAGACGGCGATGTTTTCGGTATTTTCTGGAAGTATGACGATATCCACGATAACCAGATTGAATGGTACGCAAACGAAGTTAAAAAGCTTAACGCTCACAATAAAGAAGCTCTTGCCGCAGCAGGGATTGAAAATTCACCGCTTGAAACCGTGAAGTCCCTCGCATTCTTCCATATTCCGCTTGAAGAATATAAATTCGCATGGCAGGAATTCATGAACAACGGATACAAAGACACCGAAAACGTGAAATACAGATTCGGTATCGTCGGCGAAACGGGCGAGCTTATCTATCCGGGTGTTTATGAGAACAATCTCTTCGAAACAATGCAGGAACTCGGCAGCACAAAGGGAATCTTCTGCGGACACGACCATCTTAACAATTTTTCGCTTGTTTATAAGGGAATTGAGCTTAATTACAGCTACAGCGTTGACTACCTTGCATATGTCGGCATCAGCAAAAAAGGTTCGCAAAGAGGCTGCACAATGATTACTTGCAGCCCCGACGGCTCGTTTGATTCGCAGCAGTATAATCTCTACGAAAGCGGCAGATATGAAATACCTGCTGATTTTGATACAGACATTTCAATGCAGTTCGATGGCGTTGAATACCAATACATTGAAGAATAATAAAACGGGAGACTTACAAAATGATTAAATTCGGAACAGGTGGCTGGAGAGCGGTTATCGGTGATGACTTTATCGCTTCCAACATCCGCAGGGTTGCAGCAGGCGTTATTGCGCTTGCAACGGAAGAAAACAAAAAAGATAAGCCGATTATTATTGGCTTTGACCGTCGCTTTTTGTCTGAAACAGCGGCAAAATGGGTTGCGGAAGTGCTCGCAAAGGGCGGAATTGAAGTCTGGTTCCTTGAACGCTCTGCTCCCACGCCCTTTGTTATGCATACGGTTAAGGATAAAGGCTTTTATTACGGCATCGAAATCACCGCAAGTCATAACCCTTCAAGCTACAACGGCATAAAGCTCATCGTTGAAGAGGGCAGGGACGCTTCTGTTGAGGTTACGGAACGCCTTGAAGCTTTGATTGAGGCGGCGGACGAGCCTGCAAGGGGCGATTTTGATGCTCTTGTCAATGAAGGCAAAATAGTATATTTCAAGAATCCTTTCAACAAGTTTATTGACGATATCATTGCTCAGCTCGATATAAACGCTCTGCGCGAACGCGGTCTGCGTGTGCTTTTTGATACGATGCACGGCTCGGGCTCATATCCGCTTCAGGTTATTCTGAACACCGCGCGTTGCACCGTTGATATGATCAATATGAATAAGGATGCGTACTTCGGCGGCATGATGCCCGCTCCTAACGAAGAAACGCTCAGCACCCTCAGCAACAATGTTGTCAAAGGCGGATACGATTTCGGTATCGCCATGGACGGCGACGGCGACAGGCTCGGCATTATCGACAAAAACGGCCGCTACATCACGGCTAACGAAATCCTCTGCACGCTTTACTATTACCTTGTTAAATATAAGGGCTGGAAAGGCCCTGTTGTCAGGAATTTTTCCACAACCCATATGCTTGACAAAATTGCAGAAAGCTTCGGCGAAGTCTGCTACGAAGTGCCTGTCGGCTTCAAGTATATCTCATCAAAAATCGATGAAACCGATGCCGTTCTCGGCGGTGAATCATCGGGCGGTCTTACCGTAAGAGGTCATATCCACGGCAAGGATTCCGTTTATGCCGCTTCACTTTTTGCTGAAATGGTCAGCGTTACGGGCAAATCACCCACAGAAATTATCGATGAGCTTGAATCGCTTTACGGAAAGTTTGTTATGGCGGAAGATAATCTGCGCTTCAGCCCTGAAATGAAGGATACCGTAAAAAAGATTATCCTTGAAGAAAAGAAACTTCCCGATTTCGGCAAGAAGATTGTAAAAACGAACTACGATGACGGATGCAAGGTTTATTTCGAGGATGGAAGCTTTGTTGTCTGCCGTTTTTCGGGTACAGAGCCTCTGCTTCGCATCTGCGCCGAAAACTCAAGCAAGGAACTTGCGCAGAAAGATGTTCTTGCAGTTAAAGATTTTCTCAAAATTTAAAATTACAGTTTCAGCGGCTGCTTTTGCGGCCGCTTTTTTCTGAAAAAAGGTGAAGAATAAGGTTTTAAAATTTTTTGCTTTAAATGGTTAAAATCTCTTGACAAACACAGAAAAGGGGAGTATTATATAGACACGCTTTATCGGGTAAAAGCTTTAAAGCGATGAATTTCAGAGGCGACTACTATGAATCAGGCAATTATTTGGATTACCATAGCGGTTTACGTTGCGGCAATGGTTGTTATCGGTATAACACAGGGCAAAAAAGCCAAGAGCATCGCTGACCTTACCGTAGGCGGCAGAAAAGCAGGCGCATGGCTTTCCGCTCTTTCTTACGGCACCGCTTACTTTTCAGCGGTTATGTTTGTCGGCTACGCAGGCGGCACGGGTAAATCCTACGCCATGTGGGGCATCCTTGCAGGTATCGGCAACGCTGTTTTCGGTTCATGGCTTGCCTGGAAAGTCTTGGCAAGAAGAACGAGAGATGCTTCGGCTCGCCTCAAACTCAAGACAATGCCTCAATTTCTTGAAAAACGCTACTCAAGCAAAGCTATGCAGCTTTTTGCCTGTATTGTAATATTCATTTTCCTTATTCCTTATTCGGCGTCCGTTTACAAGGGTCTTGCTTCAGTTGCAGAAGTTCTGCTTGGCATCAATGTTGAAATCTGCATGATTATCATCGCCGTTCTTGCCGCTCTTCTCCTCGTTTTCGGCGGCTACCTTGTTCAGGCAAGAGCAGATTTCATGCAGGGTATCGTAATGATGTTCGGCGTTACTGTTCTTATCATATGCGTTATCCGCTGCAAGGCTGTAGGTGGCTTTGAAGGTCTTAAGGAATACGCAGCAACAATCAGCGCTCAGCCTTCCGAGCTTAACGGTTTGCCTAAACTCAATGCTTCTCAGTGGATATCGCTGTGGGCAACCGTGCTTATGACAAGTTTCGGCACATGGGGTCTTCCTCAGATGGTTCAGAAGTATTTCGGCATCAGAAGCGATGATCAGGCAAAAAAAGGCGTTAAGATTTCCACTTTCTTTGCATTCCTCGTTGCGGGCGGCGGATACTTTATCGGCTCGCTTTGCTACAGATACTACTCATTTGCTCAACTCAATGACCCTTCGGCAGAAGGTTTTATTGCTCAGGACTATATAGTTCCCAACATGCTCAAAGAATCCGAGCTTCCTTCGGTTCTTCTCGGCGTTGTGCTTGTTCTTCTGATTGCGGCTTCAGTTTCAACCCTTTGCTCCGTAACTCTTACCGCAAGCTCAACCCTTACAATCGACTTCATCAAGCATTTCAAAAAAGACCTCAGCGAGAAAAAATCATCATTTACAATCAAGGTTTTGTGTGTTATATTTGTAATATGTTCTTATATTATAGCTAACACAGACACTGCAATTCTTGATATGATGAGCTATTCATGGGGTATCATCTCGGGCTCATTCCTTGCACCTTACGTTGTTGCTCTTTATTGGAAAAAGATGAACACCAAGGGCGCGTGGGCAGGCATCCTCGGCGGATTTATTATTGCCGTTATCCCTGCTGCCGCAAAACTCCTTACAAGCTTCACCGCCAACGAAACGGTTGTATGGCTTGCGGGCAAAGGCCCTGTTTTTGCTTGTGTTGCAATGGTTATTTCTCTCGCTCTTTGCTTTGCTGTCAGCGCTGTTACAAAGGCAGGCAACGAAAAGGAAACAGAATTTTTCTACACAGGCGAAGTTGCAGCTGAATAATCGATTTTTTGTAAACGGATTGTCTGAAAAGGCTTTCCGTTTACAACCGTTTAATATGTTTATAATTTGAAAAGGATTGATAAATATGCCTATTACAGAATTTCTTGAAAAAAACGCCGTTCTCTATAAGGATGACGTAAGTCTTGTTGAAATCAACCCTGAGCTTCAGGAAAAAAGCCGCGTTACCTGGAGGGAATATTCTCTTATAGAGCAGGGGGCAAACGGCGACGGCAGGAGCGAAATCACCTGGGAAGAATTCGACAAAAAAGCAAACCGCTTTGCAAACTTCCTCCTTTCCAGAGGCATCAAAAAGGGCGACAGAGTTGCAATTCTCCTCATGAACTGCATTGAGTATCTGCCCATTTATTTCGGTATCCTCAAAACGGGTGCGCTTGCCGTGCCGCTCAATTACCGCTATACAGCGGATGAAATCAAATACTGTCTCAAGCTTTCCGAAAGCGACGTTATTGTTTTCGGTCCTGAATTTACAGGCAGAATGGAGCAGATTTGCGACCGTATTCCTGACGTGAGGCTCCGCCTTTATCTCGGCGAAGACTGCCCCACTTTTGCGGAAAGTTACAATAAGCTCGTTACATACTGTACATCAAGGAAACCCGAAATCGAAATCAGCGACGATGACTATGCTGCTATCTATTTTTCATCGGGCACAACCGGTTTCCCCAAAGCTATTCTCCACGCACACCGTGCGCTTGTTCATTCCTGCAAGGTTGAACAAAACCATCATTCACAAACGAAGGATGACGTTTTTCTCTGCATCCCGCCTCTTTACCATACAGGCGCAAAAATGCATTGGTTCGGCTCTCTCCTTGTAGGAGGCAAAGCGGTTCTCCTCAAAGGCGCAAAGCCCGATTGGATAATCAAAGCGGTTTCGCAGGAAAAATGCTCCATCGTATGGCTTCTTGTTCCGTGGGCTCAGGATATTCTCGATGCAATTGAAAGAGGCGATATCGAGCTTGACAGATATAACCTTGACCAGTGGAGGCTTATGCATATCGGCGCTCAGCCCGTTCCGCCCAGCCTTATCAAGAGATGGCTCAAGGTGTTCCCGCACCATAAGTATGATACAAACTATGGCCTTAGCGAATCCATAGGTCCCGGCTGCGTTCACCTCGGCGTTGAAAACGTTCACAAGGTTGGTGCAATCGGTAAGGCAGGCTACGGCTGGGAAACAAAAATCGTTGACGAAAACGGCGATGAGGTTGCAAAGGGCGACGTAGGCGAGCTTGCAGTCAAAGGTCCCGGCGTTATGCTTTGCTACTATAACGACGAAAAAGCAACTAACGAAGTTATTCACGGCGAATGGCTCCACACAGGCGATATGGCCCAGGAGGATGCTGACGGATTTATTTACCTTGTTGACCGTAAGAAGGACGTTATTATTTCAGGCGGCGAAAACCTTTATCCAGTTCAGATTGAAGATTTCCTGCGTAAGCACGAAGCTGTCAAAGACGTTGCGGTTATTGGTCTGCCCGATGCAAGGCTCGGCGAAATTGCAACCGCAATAATCGAAATCAAGGAAGGCTTTGCAGCAAATGAAGAAGATATCAAGGATTTCTGCCGCGACCTTCCCAGATATAAGCGTCCTCACAAGCTCATCTTTGCCCCTGTGCCCCGTAACGCAACAGGCAAAATTGAAAAGCCGAAGCTTCGCAAGATTTATTGCGGCGAAAGCGTTGTTGCAACTCAGGTTGAAATGAGTGTAAATAAGTAAATAATTCTTGTAATTATTGTTTTAAAATATTATAATATTAACATCATTTTTTTAAGATTAGGAGGAACTCAGTTTGAAAAAACTGTTTTTAGGTAACGAAGCGGTTTCCAGAGGTCTTTACGAAGCAGGCTGCCGCGTTGTTTCGAGTTATCCCGGCACTCCCAGTACAGAAGTAACTGAATTTGCCGCAAAATATGACGAAATCACTTCCGAATGGGCACCCAACGAAAAGGTTGCCATGGAAGTTGCATATGGCGCAAGCGTAGCCGGCGCACGTTCATTCTGCGCTATGAAGCACGTTGGTCTCAACGTTGCTGCTGACCCGCTTTTCACCGCATCATATACAGGCGTTAACGCAGGTATGGTTATCCTTGTTGCGGATGACCCCGGTATGCATTCTTCCCAGAATGAGCAGGATTCAAGGCACTATGCAATGGCGTCAAAAACAATGATGCTCGAACCTTCCGATTCCGCGGAATGCCTTGATTACGCAAAGAGAGCATTTGAGCTTTCCGAAAGATTCGATACCCCCGTTATCCTCCGCGTTACAACAAGAGTTGCTCACTCAAGGAGCGCCGCACCCGTTGCGGACAGAGTTGATAACGGACTCAGAGAATATGTAAAGAACCCCCAGAAATATGTTATGATGCCTGCCAACGCAAAGGGCAAGCACGTTGTTGTTGAGCAGAGAATCCTTGACCAAGTTGCTTACGGCGAAAAGGAAGCTGTTGAGGACGGCCTCAACAAGGTTGAATATAACAGCAAGAAAATCGGCGTTATTTCTTCGGGCATCAGCTACCAGTATGCCAAGGAAGCTCTCGGCAAAAACGCTTCCTACCTTAAGCTTGGCTGCGTTTATCCGTTGCCCGTTGAGCTTATCAGAAACTTTGCCGCTGAATGCGAAAAGGTTTACGTTATCGAAGAACTTGACGACTTTATCGAAACCCATT
>JAEIGA010018223.1_pt1 | contig 10691 bp, 7 predicted proteins | sample 9270691 | NCBI WGS metagenome assembly JAEIGA01 (sample SAMN17057246, study PRJNA624740) | gut metagenome | biome: biome; isolation source: fecal sample | host: Bos grunniens | place: China: Xizang | collected 2019 | reverse complement strand
CTGATGTCGCAGATCGTATATGGCGGTGGGGCGGCGACAGGCGGAAACCAGGATGACTACAGATACCGTGTGAACTGGGTGGCGACCGGTGCGAACAGGTACTTCTACAAGTATTCTGATATGAACGATATCGGAAACATCCGCAATACCATGATCCCGATGATCCGCCTCGGCGAGATGTACCTGATTGCGGCTGAGACATATTCCAATGATATTGCTGCAGGAGTAGGTTATCTCAATGCCCTTCGTGCGGCCCGTGGAGTGGGCAAACTCCAGAGTCTTACGGAGGAGACTCTCCGATATGAATATATCCGCGAGCTTTATGGCGAGGGACAGCTCTTCTTTATGTACAAGAGGATGTTTGCTCCGGTGATATTCTCTTCAGTTGCGAGCAGGAACCCTCAGCCGAGCGATGCCATGTTCACAGTGCCTCTGCCTGATTCTGAAAAAGACAACCAGACCTCAAGATGAAAAGAAGATATATAACATATATGCTGTCGTTCCTGGCACTTACAGCGTGTCAGGAGCGTAATCCTGAATTGTTTAAGGATATAAACGGCATCTATTTCAATAATACCTCTTCAACAATGTCAGTCACGGATAGTCTTGACCTGACTTTTGTGTATGAGGCTGGAGATGAGATGGAGGTGCCTGTGAAGGTCCAGCTTCTGGGACGAAGCGCAGAATATGATCGTCCTATTGCTGTTACGGTGTATTCGGAAAACGCGCATGAAGGTGTGGACTATATCCTTCCTGACCAGGCTGTCATGCCTGCGGGAGCGTCAAGCGTTGATTACATCGTTGTGCTTAAGAGAACTCCGGCCATAAAGCAGGAAAGGAAGATGATCCACCTGACACTCCATGCAAACGAACACTTCGATCTGCCGGTATCAAGGATGGAGCAGATTGCCGATACGGTATCTATAGTAGATGTGAGGATATATTTCTCGGATATGTTCACCAAGGCTCCTGCAGCGTGGGACAAGAACCTGCTCGGAGAGTTTACGCAGCAGAAGTTCGAGCTTATATGCAAGGTGCTCCAGATCGATCCGGACGATTTCAATGATCCTGCTGTCATCACTCTTGCTAAGATGCTATATATCAGCGCGGAAATGACGGCATATGTGGCCGAGCAGAAGGAGAACAGGGATGCCGGTATGGAATATGACCTTGAGGCGTTCGACTCTCAGACCGGTGAACCTTTGACATTCAGATAATATGAAAGCATTGTTAAGATATATATTGTTTTTGGCCATATGTGCACTCGGTGCTGCGTGCAGTCAGGATAAAGGCAATTAAGATTATGCCGACCTGACTGAGCCGGAGGTTTCCGGAAAGCATGACATGAGTGTCCTGACCTTCTCGCAGCTGAGGATCGAGCCTGATATCCAAGGAGGCAGCATCCCGGAGTCCGAATATTCCTTCCAGTGGAAAGTGTTGGATAATGTGGAACTGAAAGATCCCGTTGTAATAGGTAATGAGCGTATACTTGATTATGAAGTTACCCTTGCTCCGGGTTCATATACTCTCTTTCTGACAATAACCGAACTTGAAACCGGGCTCTACTGGCAGTGGGAGAGCCAGCTTATGGTAAGCTCATCTATGTCAGAGGGATGGATGGTGCTGTGCTCGGACCAGGGCAGGGCAAGGCTTGATTTCGTGTCAGTCGTGACGGGGGAGACATATCGTGATGTGCTAAGAGACAACGGTATGCCGCAGATGAATGGTCCTCGCAGGATCCAGTGGCTTTCTGACAAGACCGATGCAGCGTCTCCGTACTATCTCCTTACCGACGACGGCGCTACACGTCTGGGCAAAGATGCTTTCGAGTGGAAACCTGAGTATGACTTCTCTTATGAAGTAGCTGTGCCGGAGAAACTGGCTCCCCATTCTGTCGTCTCATCAGGATTCGGAAAGATGGTAGTCAGTGGGGACAAGGCTCACTATTGCGAAATAATGGGTATCGACGGATTGTATGGAAGTGCAGTGAACAAGAACTTTGCGGTTTCTCCGTATGTGGGAGCGAATGTCCTTGCGTCTCAGGTCTATGCTGCGGTATATCTGCTATATGATACTGATAATAAACGCATGATGGCATATTGCCCGCTGCTCGCGACAAATGACCTTGGAGGACTTGATCCTCTTGCGACAATGGATGAAATGGGTCAGATTGCCGAGGGCATGGCTCCAGGGGCCGGAGTGTTGGGCAATGCCTTCGCTCAGTGGCCGGAAGGATATGACTGCCTGTACATCGAGAATACGCGTTATGATCCCGGCAATGCCAAGATGGGACTTACCTATGTGTTGCTCTCCGATGGTGCGAACTGCTATCTGTATGGAGTCCAGCTGGGTGACATGCTCAGGTATGCTGACTGCACGTATGTGCTTGGCAAAGGCTATTTCGGAGATTTGACCGACTGCTCGGATATAACACGTGATGATGCGCTATACGCATTCAGTTCTTTGAAGAACTACATGTATTATGCTGTGGGCAGCAAGGTGTACAGAGTAGACCTTTCCGCCCAGGATATAAAGGAAGAACTCCAGATTGACCTTACGGGAGAGCGTATAACCTGCCTGAAGTTCAATCTGTACCAGAAGAGCGAAAACATGTCCCGCAGCTACGACCTGATTGTGGCAAGCGAGAAAAACGGCAAGGGTGTGTTGAGAGTATATGAGGGACGTGAATCAGACGGCGATTTCGCGACGGTAAAACCTTCGGTGTACGAGGGCTTTACCGAAATCAAAGATGTGACATATAAAGAAAGAGTTTATTGATATGAAAAGAATCATCATGTTTTTGGCTGCTGCTGTGGCTGTCCTCGGATGTTCGGACGGTGCGGCAGGTGAGCAGGCACTTCTTTCAATCCATGTGGAAAATCCAACCGCGAGGGAGGTAGTGCTTGTGTATCATGGCCAGATGAATAGTGTGGATTTGGACGAGTCGGGCTCGGCTCAGGTGGATCTGTCGGAGTTCGATGCACTTTACGCAAAATTGTACTATGGCAGGGACTTCAAATCCGTCTATTTTGAGAAGGGAGATGAGGTGACCGTTACATTCAATGGTAATGATTTCCAGAACACCTTTTCTTTTGAAGGTGCAAAGGCTCCGGCAGTGGAATACTTGAACAAAGTAAAGCTCACAGCTCTGCCTGACGAGGAATATGCCCTGCCTTTTGAGGAGTTCAACGCCAAGACTCTTGCTAAGGAGAAGGATGCTGTAGCTCTGCTTGAGGCCAATACGCTTGAAGGTGTAGGAAACTTCCTGCACATGGAGCAGGGCAGGATCAGGTATGCATATGGCGCAACTCTTCTGATGCATCCCGTAGGTCATAAGATGATGACGTATAACATGCAGTATGTGCCATCCAAGGAGTATTATGATGTGCTTGAGTCTTATCTGGTGGAAGACGAAGATTGGGTGGACCTTGATGAGTATCGTGCCTTTGTTGTCGAAGCGGCTCATGTATTGGATGAGGCCAATCGTGAGGTTACCGCACTCTACCCAAAGACGGTGGCTCAGATGAAATATATTGCCGGACGCTTCAGTTCGGTCAAGGTACGAAGCACGCTCCTGCATTATCTTGCTGCGACCTATGTTGACCGTCATGGTATCGATGGTATCCAGGAGCTGGAGAACATCTACTATACATATGTGAAGGATGAGGCGTTGCTTGCTGACTACAAGGCAAAGTTTGAAAAATGGGATCTTTCGAAGCCGGGTAAGCCGTCCCCAGAGATTTCAGCTGTGGACATCAACGGAAAGCAGTGGAGTCTGGCAGATTTCCGTGGTAAATACATCTACATCGACATGTGGGCTACATGGTGCGCCCCTTGCCGTCGTGAGATGCCGTATCTGAAGGCGCTTGAGGAGAAGTTCAGTGATGCTCAGATCGTATTTCTGGGCCTGTCTACCGATAGCGACAAGTCAAAATGGGAGGCTATGGTCGGAACAGGAGAAATGACTGGTGTACAGCTGTATCTTGGTCCTCAGAGTGCCTTCCAGAAAGCTTACCAGATCGATGGAATACCTCGTTTCATCCTCTTGGATAAGGAAGGAAAGATAATCAACAACAATATGTCCAGACCTTCGGAGGAGGCCACAGCGGCAACTCTTGAGGCACTGGAAGGAATCAGATAAATGTCATGAAGAAACTTTTGATGCTTGTATGGACTATGTCCATGCTGTTTGTCTCATGTGAGAAGACAGGAGGTCCGGTGGACGGACCGGTAGATAATCCTATGGATCAGTGCGAGGTTCCTGCTCAGGTACGTGCCGGTGGCGAAGGAACTGTGCTTTGGAACGGATTCAAGGACGGTGCCAAGCTTTCCCTCGCTTCAGAGGCCCATGCTGAAATCCAGCTTACCATAAAGACCATTACCGCTTCTGGAATTACATTCGCTGTCCCTGCAACAACACCTGAGGGAGAATATATGATGATCCTTATCCAGGACGGACGTCATGAACTCGGAAAAGTAAAGGTCCTGCCTATGCAGATGCCGATTACCGGACTCAGCGTGCCTGCAAGTGCACAGCAGGGCGAAACGCTCACTATTACCGGAATGGGCTTCAAGGAAGGATGCCGTGTTGTTTTTGAGTCGGCTGGATCAGAAACCGAGATGACTGTAAATATGGTCAACGGCGGAATCGAGGTGGCCATCCCTGAGGACATGCCTGCAGGAAAATACCGTATTTCACTGGTTCAGGACGGACTTACATGGCTGCTGGCGGATACTTTCGAGGTATATGAGGACCTTGTCATCAAGCAGTTTTCTTCAATAAGATACTATGCCCCTTACATTGATGAGGCGCAGCTTGTGATGGAGTGGAAGGTGTCAAGGGAAGAGCCTGTCACATTTACAGTTTCGCAGTATATTCTTGAAAATGGTGCAGAGGAACTGAACGCATATGACCACTATGCCATGGATGCTGCCGGCCTGATAATTCTTGAGCATGATGGATTCGAATCATCGAACGATCTTGAGGTCTCATATCAGAGGGATGCGGATGGACAGGTGACAGTGGCAGACGTCCTTGTGTATGGTGATGATGATACAACTCCTTTTACATGGACATATGATGATGAGGGCCGTCTTTTAGACATTTCTTCGCCGAAGCGTTCGTTCCGTTCGTTGGAATATGAAGGAGACAATCTTACCATGTTCCGTCAGATTACATTTGAGTACGACGCGGACAGTCCTGCAAATCACCCATATGCTCAGGATGTGATTTGGGGCTATATGGCCCTCCAGGAGGAGAACGATCCGTTTGTTTATTTCCCTTATTTCATGGGATGGTATACAGAGGCTTCTGCTCAGCTTCCTGCAAGGATCGTAAAGCCTTCTCCAACAGGTACAGGAACAGTGACACTCACACTTTCATATGAATTTGATGATGATGGATATGTGTCAAAGATGTCTTGGACTGACGAGGGTGAGAATTATGCTGTTGAGTATAGGTATTAAAACTAAAAGTAGTATATTTGAAAGTTTTAATTAGCCCTATTAGTCTGATGAAAAATATTTGGAAATACCTTTTGCTGGCTGCTTCGGTAATATCCCTTGCAGGCTCATGCCAGAAGGAGACGCAACCTGACGAGAAGGATCCGCAAGAGGAGACTCCTGTTGCTCCGACTTCCGGTATATCGAATATCAAGAACTCGTACACAGATAAGGAGGTTTCTCACCTTGGCTCAACTGTCTCAATAAAGTTTGACGCATCTGCAGCATGGTCTGCAGAGCTTGTTCTTAAGACGACCCCGGATGTGGAATGGGCCTCGATCAGCACCTCCACACAGAGCGGAGATGCCAAGAAGGCAGCAACCGTGAGAGTCGCATTCGAGACTAACAAGACATCGGAGCCCCGTGAACTGGAGTTATGGGTGACAGTTGAAGGCTTTGAGCCGGAGTGCATTGCAACATTGGTACAGGCTGCATCGGGTTCAAGTGCAGACTCGAAGATAAATGCAGCACTGAATACCTACATGCATGACATCCTCAAGAAGGATTACCTTTTTGCAGATGCCTATAATGCTCAGGAAATCGATCTGACGGTACCTTATTCGGAATTCCTCTCCAGACATCTTCTGTCGCTTGGAGACGTGAATGTGGCTGATGGTGGCTATTACAGGTCTACTCAGCCGAATCCGGGAGAAAGGTTTATCTATACCAATCTCGTCGAGGTTCATTATGCCGGAGAAGCTTCGGTGAATGCCGCCACAAAAGCTGTGCAGACCGGCGGACTCGGTTTCGGACCGTTCATTTCCACAGCCCTTGCAGCCAATTCGACGGAGATGGGACTTGCTCCTTCATATGTAAGAAGAGGCTCTCCCGCGGAAGCAGCAGGCTTGAGGAGGGGAGATATCATCTATGCCGTGAACGGAACTCCTCTCACGACTTCAAACTACAGGAACTTCATGACTGGCCTGTATCAGAATCCGACCGGTTCATATGTGTTCTCTTTCCTTAGATTCGAGCCGAACGAAAACGGTGGATATTCATTGACTCCATATGAGTCAGGTAAAGCGACAGCCGGTCCTCATGTATATGACCCTGTGCTCCATGCTTCGATTCTGGCAGATCCTGATGATGAGTCGGCAAAGATCGGATATCTTGTGTATGAGTCATTCGACCTCAATTCGCAGGATCTTCTCGAGGAGACTATCACTGAGTTTGCAGCAGCGGGCATTACAGACCTGATTCTTGACCTTCGTTTCAATGCAGGTGGAGCGGTAGCCCAAAGCCGCTGGCTTACCGGATGCATCGCAGGAGCAGCAAATGGCTCCAAGACATTCACCAAAGTTGTCTACAACAATGGCCAGACTGAAAACTGGACCTTTGATTACGGATACAATACTGATACTGACCCTCTTGGAAAGCCTACCGATCTTGGACTTGAGCGTCTTTTCGTGATATGTTCATACAATACGGCATCAGCTGCCGAGCTTGTGATCAACTCTCTCCGTGGAATTGATTTTCCTGTAAAGCTTATCGGATGCAAGACTGAGGGTAAGAATGTAGGAATGACAGTATCAGAGACAACATACAACGGAAGAAGATTCCAGTTCTCTCCTGTTACATTCTGGGTGAAGAATGCAAAGGATTTCGGAGATTATCCTGATGGAATCGAGCCAGATGAATATGTCAACAACGACAATACTCTCACTACTGATGATGCTGACAATGTGTTCCCGTATTCATTCTCAGATTGGGGCAACATGGACTATAACATAGCGCTTCAGTGGGCATATTGCGATATCACAGGAAAGCCTAGATGGACACATGATCCGTCTGCAAAGGCATCTGTCTCTGTGGCTCCATGTGCTGTCCAGCCTATGAATGTTTCGAATGGCAGGTTTGGTAACCTCGTATATGCAAACTAATGATAACACAAAACGATATGAAAAATTTTAAGAAAATGGTGAAAGCGTTGCTTAAGGTTGCTTGCCTTGGAGCAGTCGCTCTTCCGATGGCCCAGTCATGTACAGAGGCTGTGCCTTATGATGATACCGAGATCCGTGACAAGATCGACCTTATCATCGACCGTATTTATGATCTTGAGCAGAAGATGAATGCTGAGATCAAGACTATCAAGGATCTTCTTGACGGCAAGGTATTCATTACTGAGGTATCTAAGGATGTCGCTACAGGAATTACACATGTCAAGCTGTCGAACGGTCAGGAGCTCCAGCTCCTTCCACAGAAGGATCTCAAGTCATTCGTTACATATATTACATTGAGTGACGGTGTAAGCTATTGGGCTTATATTGATGCTGATGGCAAGAAGCAGCTTTTCCTTGATGAGAATGGTGAGGCTGTTCCGGTTCTGGCTGAAACACCTGAGGTTGTAGTCAAGGATGGAGACTCATATCTCGTGATCGGTGGAGTAGAGTATCCTTTGTCAGGAAACTCTGTTTTCTCTGATTATGAGGTTGTCCAGGATGAACTTACAGGAGAGATCTATGCGGTTACATTCACCTTCGGTGAGGACATGACTTTCACTGTCACAGTTGATGGCGCCGCAGGATTCCATTTCGTAAGACCTGCAGGATGGTCTACTGTGATCATTTCAGATTACTATGTTCCTGTCGGAGCTACAGAGAGAATCCAGATCGATGCAAGAGGAGTTGTTGATTACGTTCTTCAGATTCCTGACGGATGGAGAGTCAAGGAGTATGAGGATCCATACATGGCTACCAAGTATTTCGATGTCACTGCACCTTCTGCAGAACTCATCCAGAGCGGTGTGGCCGCTGCGGATGGCGATCTCAAGGTCGTAGCTGTACTTGAGGGCGGAAAGGCAACAGTTGCAAAGCTCTATCTTTCTACAGAGCCATTCAAGGAATTCTCAGTATCTCTCTCAGGAGCGAATGTACAGATGTATAACGGTCTTCAGAAGTATGTTTATGGTATCTGCAAGGCTGATGAATATGATGAGGCTGCGATCTTTGATGTGGCTGAAGGTCTTCTTGTTGCATACGAGTATCCTAAGGGATATGGAGTGGCTGACTATGATATGGAGTCAGTATCGCTCGAGGAGATTGCCGGTGGCGAGCTTGAGCCAGGCCAGGAATATGTATTCTGGGCTATTCCAGCATGCTATTATGCAACAGACGAGGATGCTGGCTATTATATTAAGGAAGGTACATTCCAGTCAGTCACATTGAACTATGTGTCAGTAAGCTTCGAAATCGGACGTGAGAGCTTCCGCGATGCGGAACTCATCATGGAGACAAAGGGTGTTGAGGCATACTATGCAGAAGTGGTTCCGGCTGCGGACTTCTTCCTTGAGGATGTCCTTTATTATATTAACAACGGCTTCCTTGACAAGGTGACATCTCCTTTGTCTTATAACGGTTCTGTCTTCACATTTGCCGGAGTCGAGCCTCAGCCGTCAACAGAGTATGTGGCTTGGTTCGCAGTTGCAGAGGATGGCAAGACATATACTGAGGCAGACGTCATTGTCCGCGAGTTCTCGACACTTAACCTTACAGCCGGCAGTTCTGTGGCAGTGAAGGCTGACAATGTTGAGGCTGGTGCATTCGATGTAGTGGCTCATCTGAATGCTGCAGGTGCAGAGAACATCTATTATACTTTCCTTACTGCTGCCAATGCTAAAAAGTATGCAGACGATCAGGCAAAGGCAAATTACCTTTTCGAGAGCGGTATGTATGCTAAGGCAGAGAGCGTAGTTGCCAAGGCATCTGATGTAATCGCAAAGGTAAAGCCAGAGACTGACTATGTCCTCTTTGCAGTAGCGACTGACAAGGACGGTAAGTATGGTGAGGTTCTGACCCTTGACTGCAAGACTACAGGTCTTCAGTACAATGATCTTTCGGTAGAGATTTCATTGGCATATAATGATCCTAACAATGTACAGCTTAATATTTCTACAAAGGGAGGTAAGGCTGTAGACTATGTTTACTGGGTAGGAAAGACTTCGGACAATACATGGAAGAGTTCGAACTATCTTGGTGGAAACGTAGAGACCGCACAGGTTTACATGTATCTCAATCCTACAAATGCACGTTTGGCAGAGGTTGCGAGAAAGTATCCTATCGTTGATGGCGTGATCAAGATGACTGACCTTGCTTACGGTGAGAATCATGTCATCGTTGCTATGGCAAAGGATGAATCAGGTCTCTACTCGAAGGCAGCAGAGTTCAGATTTGTTCCAAGAGCGGTAGCAATTGGTACGGTGGTGCTTTCTTCTGATCCTAAGTGGGCTGCTGCAAAGCCGACAATCGATTGGGTAGAGGAGCGTTTCATGCAGTCTACAGGAACTCTTTCAGGAAGCTATGGATTTACTGTGACATTGCCTGCAGGCTTCACAGCGTATGTACTTGCAGGAACCGATAACTATCTCAATGATGGTGACGAGACATTGGTACTTACTCCGGAGGAGAAGATCATTAAGATTATCCAGTATGTAGACAGACCACGTGACTGGCATCTCACAATATCAGATGACTGGGTATGGCCACATATCGGATATGTCCACTATCATAGCGAGCATGGCGCTCCACTCTGGGGTAACTCTATGATCTGGGCGTCAATGGAATATCACGATTCGGTTTGTGACTGTGGAGGTAACTATGTTGAGACTGTGGACATGCAGGGTCACAGTGTTGAGGTTACACATGTCATCAATATCAATGACGGCAATCCGGTCGAGTTCAGACAGCCTCAGGCTATTGCCAGCACAGAGGAGGTCGTAGACCGAGTATTCGTGGTGTGTCAGGACCTTGATGGAAACTGCTACCAGCCATTCGAGTTTGACGTACCTGTGGAAATCTTCCAGAACGCAGGCGGCAGAGGCTAACATCTGATCTGTGATAAAAGAAGACAGAGTGACTAAAAAGTCAAATGACTGATTAGTTACTCTGTCTTCTTTTATACTGTTTCACCGGGAGGATGGTGGGGATTTCGGAGGACTCCGTTCGCTTCGCTCACTCCGGACCCTCCCACAATCAACTTCGTCCCGCTATCGCGGAACTCGTATCTTGCGGGCCCCTCCCGCTGCCCGTGTCCGCGGGTGGACACGCCTCCGCAATCCCTACCATCCTCCCTTTTGAAGATACAACATAAAATATAGATGTGGCACATAAGAACATTTATTTTATGTTGTGTACAATCATGTGCAAAGAAAATGGGCTGACTAATCAGTCATATTGACTTTTTAGACAGCCCAT
>JAEIGA010018222.1_pt1 | contig 10691 bp, 11 predicted proteins | sample 9270691 | NCBI WGS metagenome assembly JAEIGA01 (sample SAMN17057246, study PRJNA624740) | gut metagenome | biome: biome; isolation source: fecal sample | host: Bos grunniens | place: China: Xizang | collected 2019 | reverse complement strand
TGCAGTGGAATATAACGGCCACGGCATGCCATAAAGAGATGTCTCGTCGCATGCGCTCTGTCGACATGACATGGTTCGCAGATTCCGGATGCGTTTTGCGGGCACGGCACGCCGTGTCCATCTGCTTATTTTAAGCCCCTGAGGTTACCCATTGATTGCGCAGAACATAATAAGGGAGGTATGATTCAAAAATCATACCTCCCTTATTATGTGTTGAAACCTCTTACGATGCAAGAATCTCCTGTGCGCGTACAGTTTCCTTATCTATAGGCTTATCATCCTTTATGGCCTTTGTGAATGGAATATACACCATCTCATTATTTCTCAAACCAATCATTACATTACGTTGGCCTTCGAGCAGAGCGTCAATAGCTGCAACACCCAGGCGGCTTGCAAGGATGCGGTCGTTGGCAGTGGGGCTGCCACCGCGCTGTAGGTATCCAAGAATAGATACGCGGACGTCAAGCTCCGGGAAACGCTGGCGCATGCCCTCGGCAACTTCCATGATGTTGTAATCCTTCTCACGTCCTTCGGCAAAAAGCACGATACTGCTGCTCTTTGTGCGGCGTAGTCCGTTGGCTATGAACTGGTTGATTTTCTCAAACTCAGGGTCAATCTCTGGCAATACGCAAGCCTCGGCACCAGTTGCGATTGTTCCGTTGAGGGCAAGGAATCCTGCGTCGCGGCCCATTACCTCTACTATGAACAGACGCTCGTGTGACGATGCGGTGTCGCGGATCTTGTCGACGCACTCCATGATGGTGTTGAGTGCAGTGTCATATCCGATGGTGGTATCGGTACCGTAAAGGTCGTTGTCAATGGTACCGGGCAGGGCAATACAAGGTATGTCGTGCTCGCGTGCAAGGTTATATGCACCGGTGATTGTTCCGTCACCGCCAATAACTACCAATGCGTCAATCTCCTCGCGTTGTAGTGTCTCGTATGCCTTTGCGCGTCCCTCTTCGGTCTTGAATTCGTCGCAACGGCTGGTTTTGAGTATTGTACCGCCTCGCTGGATGATGTTACTTACGTTCTCGGTCTTGAATTCCTTTATCTCTCCGGTAATCAAGCCTTTGTAACCACGGTAAATTGCTTTTACCTTGATGTCATGATAAATACATGCACGGGTTACGGCGCGTATTGCTGCGTTCATACCCGGTGCGTCACCTCCTGATGTGAGTATTCCTATACAACGGATCTTGTTTTTCATGTTGTTTTGTTATTATGGTAATTTATAATTGCTTTCTTGCAGTTCTCCATCAGCCATTTGGGGGTGGATGTTGCTCCGCAAATGCCAATGGAACCTATATCTTCGGTGAGAGTGAAGTCGATGTCCTCAGGGCCTTCGATCTGGTAAACATTCTGGTTCACTTTCTTGCATTCGTTGTAGAGAATCTTGCCGTTAGAACTCTTTTTGCCACATACAAAGAACAGTAGCTGGTGTGCCTTGGCAAATTCTCCTATGCCGTTCATGCGGTTGGCAACCTGTCCGCAGACAGTGTTGAACGACTCGCATATGCGGTTGCTCTCAATGCGGCTCTTTATGGCTGCGACAATCTCCTTGTAGCCTTCGAGTGATTTTGTCGTTTGTGAATATATGTATGTATCCTTCTCTATTGCTATACGGTCTAGCTGGGATGTGTTCTCTATGACTATTGCTTCGCCATGTGTCTGTCCGACAAGTCCCAGCACTTCGGCATGTCCTGCCTGTCCGTGTATTATTATCTGCCGTTCTTCGCCATCAGTCTCCTGCCATTTCTTCTTTATGCGTTGCTGTAGCTTCAGAACTACAGGGCATGTGGCGTCGATTAGCTCAAGATTGTTCCTCTTTGCTGTCTCGTATGTTTGTGGCGGTTCTCCGTGTGCGCGCAGCAGAACTTTTGCATTGTGGAGCTCGCTGAATGTCGCGTGGTCTATGGTGACAAGCCCCATGCGTTTTAGTCGGTCACACTCTATGCTGTTATGTACAATATCCCCCAAGCAGTACAAGGTACCGCCTTTCTGCAACTCCTCTTCGGCCTTTTTTATGGCTGTTGTCACACCGAAGCAGAATCCTGAATATTCATCAATCTCGATGTTCAGCATTGTTCTGTCAGTTTCTTGAATTGTTCTATGAGCCACTCCATCTGCTCTTCGCGTGTAAGATTGCTGTTGTCGAGCAGCAGAGCGTCGTCGGCTCTTTTCAGTGGGCTTACTTCGCGTGTCTGGTCCAAATGGTCACGTTGCAACACATTCTCGAGTATCTCGTTGTAGTCGGCATTGTCGCCGCGTGCTGTAAGTTCGTCGTAACGGCGCTGTGCACGTACTTCGGCAGAGGCTGTCACAAAAACCTTCATCTCGGCATTGGGAAATACTGTAGTGCCGATGTCGCGACCGTCCATGACGATGCCTTTTGCTTTTCCCATCTCGCGCTGACGCTCCACCATCTCTTCGCGCACAAAGTCGAGTGCCGCAACCTGGCTTACGAGGCGTGATACCTCGAGTGAGCGTATCTCATGCTCTACATTCCTGCCGTTGAGGAATGTTATGGAGTTCTTTGTCTCGGGATCAACCTCGAATGTTATGTTTATCTCCTTGATTCTTGTGCGAAGCGACTCTGTGTCAATTGCCCCCTCGGCAATGAGGCCGTTCTGCATGCAGTATAGGGCTGTAGCGCGGTACATTGCTCCACTGTCGAAGTAGAGATAACCTATGTTACGTGCCAATGCTTTTGCCATTGTGCTCTTTCCGCATGACGAGAACCCATCAATGGCTATTATTATTTTTTTCATACAACAGTTCTTTGTTTCGTATAATTTCCGTGAAGGTAATAAAAAATCCTTCACATTCAAAGTGAATATGAAAGATTGAATAATAATGAGTGTGAGGCAGCATGCAACTTGCTGTAGGAGGCATTGAATTTTACCTTATAAATATTGAGTCCGGCACCAATGCTAAATCCGTCCAATGTCTTTTTGCTTGTAGACAGCTCACGTCCTGTACGGTAATTGTATCCCAACGAAAAGTAGAAATTCTTGCCTATCAGAACGTCTGCACCTATGATGAAATGCTTCAACAGCAGCTCACCAAAGTTGTCGGCGCTGCCGTCGGCATTGTAGAAATCGCTCTTTTTCCAACGGTGAAGGTTATAGAAGAGTGCCGACAGGCGTATGGGCGCATGGGCGAATCCTTTTGTGATTCCCAATTGAAAATCCATAGGCATACTCTCGTACTGCTCCTCAAAGGCCTTTACCTGTCCGCCAAGGTTCTTTCCTGCCAACGATAACGAAAAATCCTTGTCGGCGTTGAAATAGTTGATACCGAGGTCGACACCCAAGCCAAGTGCGTACATGCTCTCATATTTTGAATATATCAGCTTGCCCGATACACCTCCGCTCCAACGCTCTCCGAGCAGGTAGCAGTAAGTGAACGTAAAGTCCATCTCCTTTGCCGAAAATGTGCCGGTGAATATGTTGTCTTCGGTGTATCCGTCGAATGTGCCGTAGTCGACATAGCGTGCCAGCACAGCTATTGATGAACGTTCACCGAACCTCTTGTTGAATGCGGCTCCACCGACATTACAATCGCCCATGTATGACATGTATGAGAGGTTTATTGTCTTGTCGCTGACATTGGTGAGCAGTGCCGGGTTATGCATGGTCAGCGACAAATCATCTTCTATGAGTGATATGTTGTCGCCTCCAAGTGCTGCTGCATGTGACGAGTATGGCAGTCGCAGGTATTTGAATGTATATTCGCCTCCTTGTGCCGACGCTGTAAGTGTCACAAACAGAAATATGTAAAAAATAATATACTTATATTTCACTTTGAAAGATAATTTTTTTAGTTTTGCAAAAGGTTATCACCATTTGTCTTGCGAAGATAATGATTTTTTATTTATCAATCATGTTTGCCAAGTCAAATAAAATATACCTGTTGCCGTTATTATTATAAATAACGTTGAATTTGTTATTTTATGTTGCCGATGACAAGAAAATCTTTTTAAAAGTAAAAAAAGATTGTATTTCATCGTGTGTATTGAAAAATATTGTTTATTTTTGCCCGTTAGAAAATATATACAATTTTACGATATGAATACAGAGAACAAACAGCAAGCTAAGGATGGCAAAGATCTCAAATTGGAACTTGAGGTTAAGAAGAATGCCAAAGTGAACTTGGAGCAACACACTTTTACATGGCTCTTGATGGGTTTTGTAATTGTTTTTGCAACAACATTTGCAGTAATAGAGTGGACAACATTTGAAAGACAGGAGAAGAAAGAGAAGAAAGCTCAGCAACAGGCTCTTGATATTCCTATCGATATTCTTGTACCTTTTACAATTCCTGAGAAGAAGGTGGTTCCTCCTCCCCCCGAAGCAAAGAAAATCGTTGATATCATCGAAATTGTAGAGGACGAGGCAGAAATCGAGGAGAGCGATCTTGTTTCTATCGAGGAAATGGGTGATGTAGTAGAAATCTCTGACAACACCAATATCTTTGTAGAGGAAGAGGTTGTTGAGGAGCAGGTGTTCCAGGTTGTAGAGCAGCAGCCTGAATTCCCGGGTGGTATGAAGGCTTTGATGAAGTATCTCCAGGATAACATCAGCTATCCGAGAATCTCTCGCGACAACAACTCACAGGGTCGTTCATTCATTCGTTTCGTCGTAAATGCCGACGGTTCTATCGAGGGTGTTGAGGTACTTAAGAGCTCTGGTGACATCTATCTTGACAAAGAGGCTATGCGCGTGGTTAGCGGTATGCCAAAGTGGTCACCTGGTAAGCAGGCCGGTAAGCCGGTACGCGTGTTCTTTACCTTGCCGGTTGTATTCCGCTTGCAGTAAAAAATATGATATAATGAAAAGAGGCTGCGCTGCAGCCTCTTTTTTTAATTAAATAAATACAGAATTATGTACACTTGGGAAGAATTAAGAGATAAGGTAAATCAGTTTATAGATAACCTGGAGTTTGAAAGAGAACCCCGTGAGTTGTATGCTCCCATAAGGTATACGTTGGAGCAGAGTGGCAAGCGCGTGCGTCCGGTACTCTTTCTCATGGCATACAATCTATATAAGGAGAGCGTGGACGAAGCGTTGTATCCGGCAGTGGCGATGGAGACATATCATAACTATACTCTTATACATGACGATGTGATGGACCGTGCCGACATTCGTCGCGGCAAGCCTACCGTCTGTGCCAAGTGGGGTGATACTCCGGCTATCCTCTCGGGTGATACGATGCTGGTCCTTGCCTATGAGTTCCTCGCTCATGTGCCGGTAGATAAATTGCCTTCGATGCTTGCGCTGTTCACAGAGACTGCCAAGCAGATTGGTGACGGCCAACAGTATGATATAGAGTTCGAGACCCGTGACAATGTGTCGGAAGAAGAGTATCTTGAAATGATACGTCTCAAGACGTCAGTGCTTCTTGCCGCCTCTTTGAAACTGGGCGGTATCCTTGCCGGTGCAAGCGACAGTGACCTTGAGAATCTGTACCGTTTCGGTGAGAAGATGGGACTTGCATTCCAGTTGCAGGATGACCTGCTCGATGTATATGCCGACCAGTCACTCTTCGGAAAGAAGATTGGCAGAGATATCTGTTGTAATAAAAAGACATTCCTGCTCATTACGGCTCTCAACCAGGCTTCGCCCGAACAGTTTGCCGAGATGAAGCAGTGGATAGCTGAGAGTGATTTCAACGAACAGGAAAAGATAGCCTTCTTTACCGGAATGTATGATACTTTAGGTGTAAAGGAGATTTGCGAGAAACGTATCGAGTCGCTTTTTGCAATGTGTGATGATTATCTCGCACAGATATCTTTGCCCGAAGAAAAGAAGGTGCATCTGAGAGCTTTCGCCAATTCTTTGTTGAACCGTAAACTATAATCAAACCATGCCGTACCGCAGATTGCCCAAGACCGACCAGGCACGTATACGTGCTTTGAAGGCGGCTGTTGACAGCAGTACGCAGAACGGTATATATACCAATGTGTTGTCGCACAACACCTATCATCGTGCAAAGGATTTCCTTGAACGTTTCTCGCGTGAGGTGGCTGTATATCGTCGTTGTGTCAGCGAACAGTCGTCGAAACGAGGCAACAAGGAGTATGAAGCAGCATTGAAAAAGGCGCGAATGTATGTATCCCACTTTATTCAGGTGCTAAGCATGTCCATTATGCGTGGTGAGATTGCCCGCAACAAACGTCCCTATTACGGTTTGCCCGAAGACGAGGATACTATACCTAATCTCTTCTCGGAGAGTTCTGTACTTGAATGGGGAGTGAAAATAGTTGAGGGTGAACGTCGTCGTCAGGGCGAGGGTGGTGTGCCTATATATAATCCCACTATGGGCCGCGTGTCGGTTGTCTTTGAACTCTTCAAGGGAATGTATGAAAGACAGCAACTGTTGCAGAACCGTACAAACGAAGCGCTGGGTAACATTTCCGATATGCGCTATGAGGCAGACGAGATAATATTCGAGGCGTGGGGTGAGATAGAAAAGGCATTCTCGGTATTTCAGGGCGCGGAACGCCTGAAGAAATGTGCATCGTACGGTGTCATCTATTATGACCGCCCCGACCGTAAAAGAAAAACTGAAAAGGAAAATGATTGATTTTGTCGATACACATACCCATCTGTTTGTTACTGAATTTGACGAGGATAGGGACGCTGCCGTAAAACGTGCGTTGCAGGCTGGCGTGAAAAAGTTGTGTCTTCCGTCGATAACAGAGGATACTCTCCCTGCCGTTTTGGCAATGTGTGATGTATATCCGGGGGTATGCTATCCAATGATAGGCCTGCATCCTACTGAGTTGGGCGATGATTACAAGTCGACACTTGAACGGTTGTACACTGCTCTGAAGAGCGATGACCGTTATATAGCCATAGGCGAGGTGGGAATAGATCTCTATTGGGACGATACACGCAGGAATGAGCAGATTGATGCATTCAATATGCAGATAGAGTGGGCCGCCGAAACAGGCCTTCCTCTTGTTATACATTCGCGTAATGCCTTTAATGAGCTGTACGAAGTTATGGAAAGCCATCGCAGTAAAGGCCTGACAGGTGTTTTCCACTGCTTCTCGGGAAATGAGGATGAGGCCCGCAAACTCCTTTCATTTGATGGCTTCTATTTGGGTATAGGTGGTGTCCTTACCTATAAGAAATCGACACTTCCTGCGGCATTGAAAAATGTACCGCTCGAAAGGATTGTCCTTGAGACCGATTCACCCTATCTTCCACCGGTCCCTTTCAGGGGAAAACGTAACGAAAGTTCATATATTCCTTATATTGCCGATTTTATGGCAGGTATGTACGGATGTACTGCGGGCGATATAGCGCGTGTGACAACGGCGAATGCCTTTAAGCTTTTTCCCAAATTGTGTAAATGATGGATTTCGATAAAATAGAGATATTCGGCGATGGAACATCACCGGTGATTATTGCCGGACCGTGCAGTGCCGAAAGTGAGCAACAGGTGATGGAGGTCGCAACAGAGCTTGTCGGTAAAGGTGTGACTGTTTTCCGTGCAGGGGTGTGGAAACCGCGTACCCGTCCCGGATGTTTCGAAGGTGTCGGGCAAGAGGCACTCCGCTGGTTGCGAAGAGTAAAAGAGGAACTCTTCTTGCCGGTGTCTACCGAAGTCGCAACGGCTGCTCATGTGGAACAGGCTCTTGCCGCAGGTATTGACTTGCTATGGGTGGGTGCCCGTACAACGGCCAACCCGTTTGCAGTGCAGGAGATAGCCGATGCTTTGCGTGGCGTTGATGTTCCGGTACTTGTGAAGAATCCTGTAAATCCCGATGTCGATTTGTGGATAGGTGCTTTTGAACGTCTTGACAATGCCGGTGTAAAACGTCTTGGAGCTATACATCGTGGCTTTTCGGCTTATGGCGAGAAACTATACCGCAATGCCCCGCAATGGCAGTTGCCCATAGAATTCCGTCGCCGGGTGTGTGATGTGCCTATGTTGTGCGATCCAAGTCATATCGCAGGCAAACGCGAACTGATACTCTCTCTCTCACAGCAGGCTATGGACCTGAATTTTGACGGTCTCATGATTGAGACGCATTGTAATCCTGTTTGTGCTTTGAGCGATGCACGCCAGCAGGTTACACCTGACGAACTGGCTATTATTCTCGGCAAACTGGTGCGCCGTTCGTCAGAGAATGTAAATGCAGATTTTCTGTCGTACCGAAACCGTATAGATGAGATTGACGACAAATTGATGGAACTGCTTGTCAAACGTATGGCGATTGCGCGTGAGATAGGTGCAGTGAAACGCGAAAAGGGCTTGACGGTGTTCCAACCATTCAGATATAATGAGACGATAGAGCGGTACACCGGATATTGCTCCGATGGTAAGATTGACATGGAGGCGGTAAAGAGTATCTTTGAGGCTATTCATTCCGAAAGTATCCGTCAGCAGTTGCGTATTGTCAATAATGAGAACGATTGATGTCACACCTGTAGTTATGCGTGTTTTTCCAAAGTGCTGTTTGTGGATTCTCTTTTTAGTATGCAGCTGTCTTGCTGTTTCATGCAGTGGCGCATATGGCGACAGTGTGCAAGGAACCAAGGTGCAAATGCGTCATTCGTCGTTACTTGAAATCAGCGATTGCGACGGTTATTCAGTCGTTGAAGTAAAGAATCCCTGGGGAAAGGGGTTACTTGAACGTTATATCCTTGTCCCTTACGACAGTGTAATGCCTGTGGATTTGCCAAAAGGTACAGTGTTGCGTACGCCACTGAGGCGTACAGTACTGTTCTCGGGTGTCCATGCTTCACTGTTTGAGGAGTTGGGCGTGCTGGCAACCGTGGCCGGTGTGTGCGACAGACGGTACATCTATTCCAGTCTGTTGCAGGAGGCAATAGAGGACGGTGCGGTTGCCGACTGTGGAAGCTCGTTGAATGTTGACAGTGAAGTCGTAGCATATGTGAACCCCGATGCGATATTTGTTCTGCCATACGAGAACGGGGGGTATGGAAAATTGGACAAAATGTCCTATCCTCTTGTGGAGTGTGCTGATTATATGGAGTCCTCTCCCCTTGGCTGTGCCGAGTGGATGCGCTTTTATGGTCGCCTGGTAGGTTGTGCCGAAAAAAGCGATTCGCTATATGAAATGGTGTGCAATGAGTACGAAGCGTTATCCCGTATGGTCGAGAATGTGAGTGAGCGTCCAAAGCTGATGTGTGAACTCAAGAGCAGTTCGGCATGGTATGTACCGGGTGGGAACAGCACAATGGGACAGATGTACCGTGATGCGGGTGCCGATTATCTGTTTGCCGATTATGATGCCGTGGGCTCCGTTCCACTATCGTTTGAGGTTGTACTCGATAAGGCCTCTGATGCCGATATCTGGCTTTTCAAGTACAATGCTGTAACTGACTGGACATACTCCTCCTTGCTTGCCGGCTTCTCGGGATATTCGCATTTCAAACCATTCAGAGAGAAAAATATATATGCATGCAACACCGGCAGAAACAATATTTTCGAGGAATCCTCTTTTCACCCCGAAAGATTGTTGAAAGAGCTGGTTGCTCTGTTTCATCCGTCGTTGGTTCCTGGCTACAGACATGTCTATTATGAAAAGATACATTGATAAAAGCAAAACAGTGCTTATGCTGCTTGTTATGGCCGTTGTAGCTCTTTTTCTCCTGAATCTGTTTTACGGTTCGGTAGATATACCTTGTGGCGATGTATTCTCTATTCTTGCAGGCGGAGGCGGCGCACGCGAATCGTGGAGGATAATAGTCCTGGAAACACGTCTACCACAGGCAGTCACAGCGTTGCTTACCGGCGCTGCAATATCTGTTGCCGGTCTTTTATTGCAGACTCTTTTCAATAACCCGCTTGCCGGTCCCGAAGTGCTTGGAATAAATAGTGGAGCAGGTCTTGGCGTGGCTGTTGTCATGCTGACGGCGCAAGGACTGTTTGTTGTCGGTGGAACAGATATTGTCGGGTATTTTGCAATATTTGCGGGAGCTTTTGTAGGTGCGGCATTTGTCATAGCCATAATGTTGTTCTTGTCGTCTGTTTTAAAGAACAAACTTTTTCTGTTGATTGCGGGTGTTGCCATTGGTTATCTGGTGTCGTCAGTTATTGCTGTATTGAACTATTTCGCTACATCAGAAGGCGTGCACTCATATATGATATGGGGAATGGGTAGCTTCAGTGCTGTTTCAATGGAGCAGTTGCCTTTCTATGCAATATTGATACTGTTGTTGCTCACTGCTGCGCTGTTCATGATGAAACCTCTCAATGCTTTGCTTCTGGGCGATGCCTATGCACATAATCTCGGTATAAACGTTAAAGTGACACGAAATATACTGCTTGCTGTAACCGGTATGCTCACAGCTGTCGTGACAGCATTTTGTGGTCCTATAGCCTTTATTGGGCTTGCTGTTCCGCATATTGCAAGGCTCTTGTTGAGCAGCAATAATCATAAAGTACTGTTGCCTGGAACATTGCTGACAGGTGCTTCGGTTGCGCTTGTATGTAACTCTGTGTGCCAACTACCTGGCGAGAGTGGCCTGCTTCCTTTGGGTGCTGTCACACCGCTCATCGGTGCGCCTGTAATAATATATGTCATTCTAAGGAATAGGAATCTCTGATGTGTCGTTTTTTTGACTACTTCTTATCTTTGATTCTGTCATGCAAATGTGCTATTTCTCTTTAAAATTTCTTGTATAAACTGAAAAAAGAGTTTAAATTTG
>JAEIGA010018221.1_pt1 | contig 10692 bp, 11 predicted proteins | sample 9270691 | NCBI WGS metagenome assembly JAEIGA01 (sample SAMN17057246, study PRJNA624740) | gut metagenome | biome: biome; isolation source: fecal sample | host: Bos grunniens | place: China: Xizang | collected 2019 | reverse complement strand
TCGTTATCATCGAAAGTCATGCTTTCGCCCTCGACTGTCTGGCTTTTCATGCCCTCAGAGCCGATTTTATTAAAGCGGATAATGGAAACCTCACGGATAATGTACTCAAGGCTCTCAGGCGGCTCTATGCCGCCCAATAGCACTTTCAGCCGTGCCGTAGCAGTAGAGATGATCAGCTTCAACTTTTCGTCAAGGCTATCGCCTACAATGCCCAGCAACAGCTTTAATTCATTCAGCATTTACGCCACCCCTTTACTTTGCGGCGGTTTTCTTTGCCCTCGTTTTCTTTTCTTCAACAAACTGGATCAGCGGAACACCCTGTAAATTCTCGCTGCCTGCCAGTTCTGCAAGCCGATCTTCGGACACTTCAAGCCCAGAGCGGGGGAAGATATCCCCCGCATTATATGGGTAGTTGTGATCCTGCAAATCGACAAAATGCTTGATTACTTTATACATCAAGCACCAGCAGCGGGATTGATAGTGCCAACGAAAACGCCGTCCAGTCTTTCAGGGTAGAAGATAACACCGGACATTGCCAGAGTGTTGATGGTTGCGTTGGTATCGTCAGCAGAGTGCTTCATACCAATCAGGCCAGTGCTGTCAGAAGTCAGGCCGAAGGACTGCGCAACATCACCAGAGTTGGCGGGAATGTATGCACCATGCAGATTTTCCTTTGCGGTGGAAATGGTCTTGCCCTTGGTCACACGGGGAGAAACAACCACAGTACCCAGACCAAGGAAGTCTTCCACATAGGACAGGCCGAAAGCGGTCTGCATGGTGATCTGTGCGCCGCCCAGATATTCAGCAACATCCAGAGGGGACAGGAAGTGAATAGGGGTCACGCCTTCATCTTCGTGATAGACATTCAGTGCGCCCCATGCGTTTGCAAGAGTAGCCTGAAGGCCAGTGCCGGAAACAGTGCCTTCACCATCCAGCAGCATGTCGAAGAAGTCCTGCTTGATGCCCTTCTGAATGCCGGAAACCAGCTTGTCATCACACTGGTTGATAGCCATGTTGCGGCCTACCTTCTGAATGGCTTCAGCGGAAGTGTTGCGGCGGAACTTCTTCAGCACCAGTTCAACAGTGCGGGCCAGAGTGCGCTTGATCTTGGTCAGACCGATGGTTTCACCCTCACCGACCTGTTCAGGGGTGTTGACCTGTTCCATCTTCCAAATCTTGATGGTAGTGCCTGCGGACATAGGCTCCATTTCGGTGATGCCCAGCACCTTCATCAGTTCGGAAATGTTCTTGGTGATCTTGGAAACGAAGTCGATAGAAATACCGGGTTCCAGATCAGCAGCGGCGTTCATGTTCTCTTCAGCGAAAAGCTGGATGTCAAACTTCTTGATCTTCATTTTGTATAACCTCCGTTAAAATAAGTCTTTGTGTTCTTTCATCATTTTCTGTCTTTCGGCTCTGTTAGGGATTGCAAGAATCTGCTCCTTGGTCAGTCCGGTGGAAGTGCCAGTCTTGGGGGTATCGCCCTTGACTTTTTCCTTCACGGCCTTTTCAACAGCAGCAGTGAACAGGGAAATGAAGTTTTCGCAATTTGCCTTCGTAGCATCGGCATCATCTGCAACCAGATTGGCAAGCAGTTCATCATTCACGTTGATATTCTTTTCAGCCAGAATAGCCCGTGCCTGCTTGCTCATTGCCGCAACTGCCTTTTCACGATCAGCAGCGGCAAGTCTTTCTTCAAGCTGCTTGATGCGTTCATTTGCCTTTTCCTCTGCGGTCATCTTGGAAAGCCGCTCAGCTTCGGAAACCTTCTTGTCCTGCTGCTTCTGCCATGCAGCAAACTTCTGATTGATGATCCTGTCAAGGTCTGCATCGGTGTACTTCGGTTCGCCGCCCTTGGGTTCAGTACCGGGTTCGCCGCCATTGTCAGCACCAGCACCGTCACCGCCCTTGGGATCATCACCGCCGCCGTCACCATCATCTGCAAACATCTGCAAATCAAAGAATCTCTTGCGAATTGCCAAATCGAACTTGTTCATGTTGTTTACCTCCAAATTTTTAAGAGTTTTGCTTCTCTTTTTTTCCGTAGCTTTGAAGGGTTCCACGCCTGCCCTATATCCTGTTGCTTTTAATGACTTCACAGCTTGGTCACCCGTGAATTTTCCGGGAATTCATCGGCAATCATTTGAAGGCCGATAAAAAGAGCATCCAGCAGAACTTGCGCACGTTCCGAAAGATGCCCATATTTAATAGCTTGAATCTGCTCACGTTCGCCCCTAACAACTTCAAATTCGTATGGGGTAAGTACATCAGCAGATGCAGAAAAGGTCTGCACAAGCGCACTCACGGCGGCACAGACGATATCCCGACCACGCACATCATATCCTGCATGACCTTCAATCGTTATACAGCCGGGGTAGTGTTTCACTTCGATCATTGGTTTTCACTCCAAAAGGAAAGCACCACCCCGAAGGGCGGTGCTTTCCTAAAGATTACTGAGTAGAATGTGGACTAGCTTACGTTGTAGCCGTACAGTTCGTCAAGGACAGACTGTCTGTTGACAAAACCTGCTTTTACACCATCCAGTTTGGCTTTCAGTCCGTTATATGCTTCATCCGGGAACCAAAGTTCATGGTCTGCATCGAAATTTTGATAGCCCCACTTCATAGCAAAATCTTCGTAATACTGGTACAACACATCTGCGTTCAAGCCGCCATCACGGAATTTTGCATAATATACGGGGTACTCGTCGGCATACAGCTCCGTAACTTTGTTGAAAAAGTCGGTCACAAGAGCAGGGTTACCAGCTGCAATCAGGCTATTTGTAGCAGTCGGCGTAATCTGGTCAAGGTCATAGAAAGGCAAATACCAAGATGCGCCACCGTCCCATGTAACAAGCGTAGTGTTATTCTGGAAACGGTCAACGGCGTAGAGTATATCCGCCATAACCATGTAATTGAGCAGAGAATCTTTGTTGAATACACTCTCAATATCCTCTTTTGTCAAAGAGGAAGGAGAGTTCATCATTCCAAGCGGTACAGCAACCAAATCGGTTGTAGCGGTATCTTCCTCGTCTCCCCGGTATTCCCATGTTTCGGGAGTAAAACTGTTATACTGGTCGTTTCTCCATGCTTCATGGATATGCGCCTGTTCCTTCTTTTTAGAGAAGTTGAACAGTTTACCGTCTTGATACAGGTTCATAGTGTGACATCCCATCCACTCGCCGTTATAGACAACAATACAAGGGAAGGAATCAATCATGCCCCTTGCGCCCAGCGGATAGTTTTTACCGACAAAATCATGTGTAATTTTGCCGCCCACACTATTATTGCACCACGATCTATCGGAATAGTTCGCCTTGATTACATACTTATTTGCAGGATACCAGCCATCAAACTGAATCTTCTGCTTATCTTCGTATGTGTCATCGGCGTAAAAGGTAATGTTAAAGTTGTGCTTGGGGTAAACAAGAGAACTGTTGCCCTGCAATTTGAACTGAACAGGCAGCTCAAATTTTACACCGCCGCCGCTCACAAACTTGCATACACCTTTGGACTTATTTTCCTTTGTAACATCTGCATAGGCAGTGTCGGAAGTGATGAAGAACGTGGGGCAACCCTGCGTGATAACCTTTACGATTTCACTAGCGCTCAAATCGGTTTTGATTTCTTGACCTTTGCCGTTATAATATACGCTCATTTACTTCACCTCCATGTTATGCCACCAAATACTCAGTCACTGCATCGTCATCAAGCAAGCCGTTGTAAATGGTCATGTCGTGTACCGTAGTGTTTGTCATAGCATAAGCGGCATTGTCCTTTTTCCAACCGCCCACAATCATGGTTCCAGACTTTTCCTCAAGTTCCCAAGTGGAAATGTCTACCGTTTTCTCAACCACATTCGTTGCGACACCAGCGGTATTAACAGAAATTGCTTTGTAAGTGTATGTTTTTGCAGAAGCATCATACATCCACACGCATTTCCAAGTATCTCCCAATGCGCCGCCCGTCAAAAGGTCGGTTGTAGTATTAGAACCTCCACCGTCTCTGATGCGGAATTGCACGTTTTTTCCATCGAAAGTAGCTGTACAGCTAACGGAATTCGCAGCACCAACAACACCGTTTCCAGACGAGCACAACATTGTATTAAAGTTACTAACACTTGCTGCACAATCTTCGTTGGGGGTAAAGCTGAACGTAATGGTTTTGCTTTCCGCAGGATTGCTTATACCAATTCCCGTGTCCACGATATACGATATGTCAGCCGTACCTGTTTCATTGGAAACAGGCCCAGGTAACGTGTAAATCACGCCATCGAGAACAGCAGTTGCAGAAATAACAACATTCCCGGTCACCGCTCCGATTTCCACCACACCGCCAGCATAAGCCGTTTCGGTGATATCCTTGCCACCCATGGTCACGGTCACAATTCCACCTTCAAGAGTATATCCTTCTAATGCTGTCAGAACTGCGGAATATGCAGAGTTTTCTTCAACGCTTGTCAAAGGATTGCTGTTGCTCACCCTGGACAAGTTGTTCGATACAGTGTACATCACAGTGTCCGGGTTATCTCCGCCGCCGCTCCCTGCGCCACTGAGCAGTTCGGTTTGTAAAGCGCTAATATTTTCGAGCTGGTTGGTGTCGTACAAGGTGACATTCTGCAAAATAGTAATCAGCAGATTCGCCGCCTTGGTACTCAGACCACCGCCTTGGTTTGCATTACCACCAGAATCAGGAACTTCAATCGGATGTTCTGCCATGTAATCTTCCACGGCCTGTGCGATCTGTTCATCAGAAACGCCGCCGCTTTCCATCAGTTCTTCCCGCCATGCTTCCAGAATATCGGAATATTCAATTGCAACAGATTCGGTGTTGCTGATACTTTCAGAAACGGAAATGCCCTTGTGAATGTCGGTGTACCACTGATAGTCAATCACAGAACCAGTCAGGCAAGCGTACCGCAGAACAAAGTTCAGTGATCCGGCATACTTCGTTGCGTTCTGAGAAATTAGCCAGCTACAAATGACAACATCCTCGGATGCGGGGGAAATCTGCAAATCTTCAACGGGGTAAACATCAGCGTGTTTTTCCGTCTTATCGGCTTTCAAATTGATGAAATGCACTTCCACCTTGTTACATACGGACATATCATGCCCGTCAATGTACCGGGGAATCTCAAAAGTGAATCTTTCGCTGTTGTGGTCATTCTGCATCAGAATGACTTTGCCGGATTCATTTGCAATCTGCCGTGTTGCCGGGTCAATCTTGAAATGTGTATCATTGTCATACACTGAATGTAAATGCGCCATGTTTCACATCCTTTCTCATTCAATCAGGATTTTATCTACCTCAAATTCAGACACATGTTTTGTATTATTCATCGTATCATTTCTATATGTAGCATAGATGAAAACAAAATATTCTCCGGTCAATTCAGAAACATCTAGTGAGTACAAACCCGCTGCGGCACTTTTGCCTGCGGTTATATCGGAATTAGTACAAGCCGCAAACTTACTGCTAAAATTCGACACTCCTTCAGCACTAGCAACGCCGACTTTCCACGGCTTTTGCGGAAGAAGAAGCCCGTCATTGTCCAGATTTATTACATTGAAAGAAATAGTTGTCTTGTTAGTTAAATCTATTGGTTTTACCGTGCCAATTATAGTTGAATCTTTGTCATATTGACCCCGAACGAATAACGTTTCCCCGATGTTATAGCAAGAATCAGGGTATGTTGCGTTGCTATTTTGTGGTTTGTACAATTCCCAGCCGCCCGTGATTGCTTTATTTTGTTTTCCGTTCAGAAACAGAATCTTCTTGCTAATACCGCTTGTTGCTCCTAGATCAAGAATCATGCTGCATCCCCCCTTACTCAAATATTGCAATATTCACTTCAATATCAGCAGGCGGGGTTGCTTCACAAGCAAAAGTCAGTGTTCCGTTCGCCTGTGCCGTACAATGCACAAAGTTGTCCACATATTCAGAATAGCTTCCGGGGGCATAGGTAACGACAACGATATTATCCGCAGTCACCCCGGCAACGCTGACAGACTGCGCCTTGTCAGTCCAATTTGCAACAGGCAGCGTGACGGTTGCGGTTTTTGCAGATACAACGCCAAGCATTGCACGGGCTTCCTCAACGCTTACACCTTCACCGATACTAGCCAAATACAAATCCTGATACCACTGTTCCATCATTGCATTGTAGTCAGCCATTCTCTTTTCCAGAGCATCCGAAAATACTGCAACAGCAGCTTCGGAATTGTAGAAGCAAGGGGAAACAACAATGCCGTAATGTGCCGCAGTATTCCACGCATATTCAATGGTTCCATCATCCGCAACGCAAGCAAAGCGAATGGAGAAATTCAGTGCACCGACATACTGTGTTGCATTGCCGGAAATCAGCCAAGAGAAATTGACCTTGATAGGATCACTTGCGCTAACCGCAAAATCGTTTGCTTCGTAAACATCTTCAAAAACCGTGTCAGTTGCAATTTCTTTGTTCTGGTAGTGAATCTGAACCTGATTGCACTTGCTCATGTCATGGCCTTCAACGGTCTTTGGCAGTTCAAACGTGAACCGCTCCGAATTGTGGTCATGCTGCATCAGAACAACCTTGCCGGATTCATTCGTGATTTCTCTTGTAGCAGGATCAATGCTAAAGTGTTTATCGGAATCGGTTACGTTGTGTTCATGTGCCATATTTTCACCTTCTTTCATTGCATTAAAAAAGCACCGTGGATTTCTCCACAGTGCTTATATCAAAAGTTATTCAATTCATGCTTTGGTGAACGCATATTCTTTGGGAATGTCCACGGGAACAGCTTTTTCAAGGCGTTCAAAGTTCTTTCTGTTCGGAAGGATGAATTCTGCAATTTTCCCGTTTTCTTTGTCAACGGTGATTGCATATCCGCCGTCCTCAATTACATCAGGATCACCAGCAGCAAAAAGCCAAGCGTCACCAAGATCATTGGCTTCACACAGGCCATTCTTGCCGTGTTCCTTGTAGTATTCAAATGCAACCTTGCAGCCCGCTTCAAATTTAAGCATTTTCATTCCCTCTTTTCACAGCATTCTTCAATCCATTCGGAAGGATCAAGGTTGTCAATTCTCCATACTCTGGAAGTGTTGCTTCGCACACTCTTGAAGTAGTACGAAACATCCATTTCACCAGATTGCGGGTCAATATATACAACCTTGCCGCCGACATTTTCAGCCACGAATACATGACCACTGTTTGCGCCCTTCCAAGACACGCCGACTTCAGCCCGTGCGCCATCGCCCCATTCTTTCAGCAGGCGTTCAATCTCCCGCTTACCAGTTCCGGGCAATGCCCAATGCACATCCGCATTTTCAAAGGCTTTATTGGAGTTGTGGGACAAATAATCGCCCTTGCCCCAAGCGTTGTTCGGCTTTGCTATAACATCATAACCACGGCGGCGCATTTCGTAGGTAGGTACGCAACGCTGACAGTTGACCTTGTATTCCTTGCCTTCAGAATAGTGCGGGTTCGCATTCTTAATGTCATATTCGGAATCATGATCAACGGTGATCTTTTTCCAGCTTGACGGGATGACCATTTGGGAAAGCTGCTTTTTCAGTTCCTTGTTTGCAATCCCAAGCTGTTTTGCTTCATCTGTCAGCGTTTTCCGCTGAGCGTTAAGCGTATCAAGCGGATTGGCCTGCTTCCATTTCTGCCATTCTTCGTATCTGTTCCATTTGCGAAGCTTGGATTCCCATTCGGCCTTTTCAACGCCCAACTTCATCTGTTCTTCCATGACAGAATTGAAATCAAAGGAACGCCGCCATTCACGCCACGCCGTGTAAGCATCCGTTCCACGTTCCGGGCGGTTGTAGTACCTTTCGGAAATCGGTTCAAGTTCAGCAAGCCGCTTTTCTATCGCATCAATTTTACCAGATATTGTCGATTTTTTCAAGCCCTTCAGGTCATCAAAATGCGGGTTATTGTGACGGCTGATCTTGTCATCAATATCCCGGACTTCGTTTTCAATGCCCTTGATCCTGTTCTTGTTATCTTCAATCTGTTTCTTGATATCTTGCTTTGTCAGCGGCTTCGATGCAGCGTTCTTGTTGTAAACGAAGGTTTCAGTTGTGCCGCCGTTTGCAAGGTGATCCAGCCAAGCTTCGTATTCTTCGGAATCTTCATAAGCTGCCGTGCTGCATCTGCAATTCGGGTGCATGGGCGGCGCATTTTCTCCCGGCATCATCTTTTCAACATCATAATGCCCGTCATTTTTCTTCGCCACTTCTTCACAGATAGGGCAGCAGCCGCCATTGACAATGAAGGTGTACTTGCCGAAGCCGTTACGGATGAAAGACTGCTTCTGCGCTTCCGTCTGTACTCTGGCAAGTTCTGTTCTCATAAGGCGTTCCATGTTATAGGTTGCGCCCCCGCCGTGCTTATCGCCCAGCAGATACTTTCGCAGTTCAGAAGCAACAGCCCGTGGATTCTTGCCCTGAATCAAGGCCGTTTGCAGCAGCTTTGACAGGTCTGCTTTCATCAGGTCTTGATACTGCCATATACGATCAGAAAACTTTGCATTGTGGAAAGAAGCATTGACGATTGCATGTGCTTTCTGTGCGTTGTTCCGCACAGTCTTGCCAAGGATGCCCGCCTGCCGCTTCAGTTCATCTTCGGTTCTGCCTTGCAGAATCTTACCCATGAACTTTTCAAGTTCGTCATGGCCTGCAATCAGTTCCAAACCGATATTTGCTTTTAGCAGTTCAAGACGGTTGACCTTCATAGTCAGATTGTACAGCCGCATTTCTTCGTTTGCCTTTTCGGAAAAGTCCTTGTCTTTCACATACCGCTTCGCTTTGCGTTCGTAGGCGGCTATATCAAGCTGAGAAACCTTCTTTTTTGCTTCGGCAATGGTGATGCCTTCCTTCCGGGCATACTTGCCGTAGAAGCTGTCTATCTCCTTCTGGATGCCGTCAAGCATGTTGCGGTGAATCTGCTGAATCTGCTTTTCGTATTCTTTTTCTTCGGTGATATTATGCTTTAACTGTTCCGCTTCCCGTTTCGCCCAATACCTTTTGTTCCTTGCAGCGTTCCACTTCTGGCTTTCAGTCAGTGCCATCGTTCACCACTTCTTCATCATTAGCGGTATTCCCTCCGGCAAAACCACCAACATTGAACATCAGCTTGTCAACAATGGTTTCTTCATCGGGCTTGTTTTCTTCCTCAATCTTTTCCAGTTCGTCTTCCACATTGTCAACAATGGAAAGCACCTTCAACTGCGTTTCGTGGGAAGTGATACCCTCCATCTGTGCTGCAATCTGCGCTTCTTCCAGAAGGTTTGCAGGGATGTTGGGAGTGAACTTATAGTGAAGCTGCACCCACGCATCCTTGGGAACTTTGGAAAGGGGATGACTGAACAGCAGCTTGTATCTGCGGTTCATGCCGGAAGTGAACTTTCTTTCCTTCGTCTTTGCAAGGTTGCTCATTGCCTGAAGCTTGTATTTCAGGGCAATGCCAGTTGCAGAACCGAAGTTTTCATCAGAGATATTCGCAACCATGCTGATAGCGAAAATAAGCCGCTCCAAGCGTTCCAGCAAGTTTTCCTGCGTGGTATCGCTGGACGGCTTGTCCATAAATTCAGCAATGATCTTTTCGGCATCTTCGCCTGTGAAATTCACAATACGATTGTCCCGGATGAACTGTACATCTTCACTTTCTACCTTTTCGCCCAAAATCTTCAGGTAAGCATCTGCAAAGTAGTCAACATCATTTGCCTTTTCAGAAATGGCTTTGTTGTAGGCGTTGACCATAGAAAGAACGGGTTCGAAGATGCTCTGGCGTTCCTCGTTTTCGATGAATTCCACAGCGGGAACGCCCTCAAAGTGATGTGCAGTCCATTCGTCCAGCCATCTTGTGCCGCCCGTTACAGCAAACTTACGGATGTTTGCATTGCTTCTGACTTCACCAAATTCATTACCTTCCCAATCCGTATATCTTCGGACAAAGAACATAGGCCGCTCCACAATGGAGTCATCGTAAATCATAAATGCTTCCATCGGGCTCATGTAGGTGATGCACAGTTCTGCATCTTCGTCCGTGTAGTAGGTTTCAAAGCCACTGCCGAAGATGCTCATGATCTTTGCAAGTTCTGCGTTGTTGTCATCCTGATCATTATACTGATCAGTGTATTCAACGAAATCAGAAACGGCCTTGTCTTCGGCAGTGATCTTGATAGGATTGCCGATGAAATAGCCGTTCATGGTATCAACAATGTACTTCGGGAAGTTCACAACGATGCGGTTGTCCGGCTTATACTTTGGCTTTGCACTCTGGCGCAAAATATCATGATCAGATTTATACGCATTGTATAGCTTTTCAAACCTGTTTGTTACTTCCTGTTTGTGCTTGGAAAGGAAATAATCCAGAATTTCAATGGTCATTTCCGTTCCACTAGGTAATCTGAACATTAAATACCTCCTTTGATCGCCCGGTTAAGTCGTGGCGGTTCTTTTGGCTTCGGATTCTCATAAACGCCCGTCAGACAGTCAGGGGCATCGTCATGGGCGTTTTTGCCCTCTTTCTGATACCTGGACAAGTCCGTTGCAAAGTCAGGCCAGCGGTCTTTCCAGTTGATAGGGAAGTACACGTTGTTCATTACGCCTGTGCTATTTGATAGGATTCTCGCAACCTTGTTTTGGTTCTGGTGAAACCATTTAATCGTAGTGTGATTGTTCCCCCGCTCTTTGCATTCTC
>JAEIGA010018220.1_pt1 | contig 10692 bp, 3 predicted proteins | sample 9270691 | NCBI WGS metagenome assembly JAEIGA01 (sample SAMN17057246, study PRJNA624740) | gut metagenome | biome: biome; isolation source: fecal sample | host: Bos grunniens | place: China: Xizang | collected 2019 | reverse complement strand
TTCGATGATGTTGTAAGGTCTCTGAAGTGATAAGCCATGGCAAAGCTGATTACCAAGTTCGGTTATCTGAAAGGACAGGCAAAAAGAAATCCCGGCGGTTACGCAAAATATATTGCAAGACGAGATGGAGTTGAAAAAATTGATGAGTCATTCAAACTCGCTCCTCGTACTCAAAAGCAAGCGGATATTATTGCGAAAATCCTTCGTGACTTTCCCGATGCAAAAGAGATGCACGAATACGATGACTATCAGGCAGAACCAAACCTCGGCAACGCAACCGAATTTATTACGAGAGCTATTGAAGATCACGCTCACGAAATCATGCAAAACAAAACCTACGCCGATTATATTGCTACACGACCTCGTGTTGAAAAATTCGGAACGCACGGTTTGTTTACCGACGATGGTGTCGTTGTAAAGCTCGATGATGTCTCCGCAGAATTAAATCAACATGAAGGAAACATCTGGACCTGCATTATTTCTTTACGCAGAGAAGATGCCGAGCGGCTCTCCTTTAACACAGGAGAACGATGGCGAGATATGCTCCGTAGCCATGCGGTAGACTTCGCAGAAAATCTTAAAATCCCTTTGGAGAATCTGCATTGGTATGCAGCCTTTCATAATGAAAGCCACCATCCCCACGTGCATATGTTGCTATACTCCACCGTGGAGAATGAAGGTTTCCTTACGAAAAAAGGTGTGGATAATTTGCGAAGAATTCTTGCGACCGATGTATTCGCTCAAGATCGAATCAACATCTATCAAGAGCAAACTCAACACAGAGATGCTCTGCGAAGCGAAAGCCGAGAGGTGCTTGAAGAAATCATTCGAAAAATCAATGAGGGCAGTTATGAAAACACAAGAGTTGAAGAATTGCTCACCGAGCTTGCGAAAAAGATGGAACATCATAAAGGCAAAGCACAATACGGTTATCTGAATGAAAGAATGAGAAATCTTGTCGATGCAATTGTTGACGAGATAGCATCCGACGAGCGTATCTCTCGGCTCTATGACCTGTGGTATGAGAAAAAGGAAGATGTCATTAGAACTTATACCGATATCATGCCCGAAAGAATTCCTCTGTCAAAGAATCCCGAATTCAAAACTGTGCGTAATGCTGTAATCAAAGAGGTTCTAAACTTGATGCTTGAAAGAGATATAGTTCAAGAGCCAAGCCCCGATGATCCTATTGACATCGAACCCGACGATGAAGAAGCAGAATCCGAAGAATCGGAACTTCCCAAAAACAAATGGGAGCTTTATAGATCGGCAAAAGAAATGCTTAATCGAAAAAGCGAAAAATACGATCCCCAAAAAGCTCTTGATTTGCTTATGGAGTCCGCAAAACTTGGATGCGGAGTTGCAAAATATCAGCTCGGAAAACTCTTCCTGTCGGGTGAACACTTTCCGAAAAATATCGGATACGCACTTCGATGGTTGGAGGAAGCTACAGAAGAAAACAATCAATTCGCCGAATACCTGCTTGGTAAGCTCTACCTTAAAGGAGAGGATGTCGATCAGGATTTGGAAAAGGCAATGGAGCTTCTCAAACGGTCATCCGATCAAGGAAACAAGTATGCTTCTTATACATTCGCTAAAGCAATGCTATCGGGAGAACTCGTCCCCTTTGATATTCTCGAAGCCTTCAAGCGATTGAAAGAATCAGCCGATAAAGGCTTTGCCCCTGCAGAATATCTGTTCGGAAAACTGTTGTATGAAGGAAAATTGATCGAGAAGGATCTGACCAAAGCACTTGAATATCTTGAAAAATCCGCAGGAAAAGGAACCTCTTATGCGGCATATCTTGCAGGCAAGATTTTGTTGACAGACGAAACTGTTAAGGATGTAAAAAAAGCAATCCGATACTTTGAAATCGCAGCCGAGCAAGGAAACGACTTCGCACAGTTTCAACTTGGAAAGCTGTATCTATTCGGGAAGGAAATCCCTAAAGATTATGACAAGGCGATGGAATATCTAAAAGCATCTGCCGAGAACGGTAATAAATACGCCGAAAATTTACAGCAATCCGTAGCATCGAACCGTAGCTGGTCTGCAGGCATGGGAGTGTTCCGCCTCTTCCGACATCTCTCAAGAGTAATCCAAGATAAGATCGATAACAAGAACGGTGGCAGAGGTATTATAGACCGCAAGCTCCGCAGACAGATCGATGAGAAAAAGCAAGCACAAGGACTCAAACTCGAATAAACCAAAGGAGGACTAAATGTCAAGCAAATACACCCACTATACCGAAGCACAGAAGGAGCAAGCACGCTCAACCGACATCGTCGATCTGCTTCACAGACAAGGCGAAAAAGTCAAACGAGCAGGCTCTGAATACGAATGGATGGACGGCTACCAAAAGGTCACCATCCGTGGTAATCTGTGGTTTCATCAGTACGAACAAACAGGCGGCAACGCAGTAGACTTCGTGCAAAGGTTCATGGGCAAAAGTTATCCCGAAGCTATGGAATATCTGCTCGGCGGTACACTTGGAACGCTCTCTACCTCGCCCCCTGTTGAAAGAAAACCGCCCGGACCTCTCGAACTCCCCAAGCGAAATGATAATATGCGCAGAGCATACGCATACCTTCTCACAAGGCGTGGCATCGACAAAGATGTCCTCAATGCCTTTGCGAGAAAAGGCATGGTGTATGAATCCGCTGACTATCACAACGCTGTGTTCGTAGGCTTCGATAAAAATGGAACGGCAAAGCACGCCACATACCGTGGAACAGGATCGGAGTCAACCTATCGTGGAAACTCTCCAAACAGCGCACCCGAATACAGCTTCCATTGGCATGGACAAAGTGAAAAGCTGTTCCTCTTCGAAGCTCCCATAGATATGCTGTCGTTCATTTCAATGCACAAGGAAGGATGGCAACAGCACAGCTATGCATCCTGTTGTGGAGTGGGCGACCGTGTCATGTTTCAGATGATGAAAGATAACCCCAATATCAAAGATATTGCCCTCTGCCTCGACAATGATGACGGTGGCAAAAAGGCAACAAAAAGAATCCAAGACAAGCTCACAGAAATGGGAATAAAACACGAAGTCCTCGTGCCGATCCACAAAGATTGGAACGAGGATTTATTATTGCCCGATGATGGTGAGCCAACCGAAGAACAGGAGGATACGCCGTGTCAGGAATTACGACTCTCATAATCATAGCGGCGGCGATGGCGTGTACGCTCGGAGGTGTAACCCTTCTTGCGTATGTGTATAACCTTAACCACATCAAAAGCAAGACTGTTGGTGATGGTCAGCACGGTACTGCGAGGTGGGCAACAAAGCCCGAAATTCGCAAGACTTATGCCCACGTGCCGTACACTCCAAGCAAGTGGCGAGAGCAGGCAAAGAACGGGAATGTGCCTACCATGTCCGTGATGAAGAAAGGAAATTTGTTCAAAAGACAGAAACCGCAGCTTGTGGAAGAACCTCTTCCGCAAGGCATCGTCGTCGGATGCAAAGGAAGCAACAAAAGGACGGAAGCAATGGTCGATACAGGTGACGTTCACGCACTCATGATCGGTGCGGCAGGTGTCGGTAAAACGGCATTTTGGCTGTACCCGTGTATCGAATACGCCTGTGCAAGCGGAATGTCCTTCCTCTCGACAGACACCAAAGGTGATGTCATGAGAAATTACGGAACGATAGCCAAGGAATATGGCTACAAGGTGTCCGTCATCGACCTACGAAACCCGACAAGATCTAACGGAAACAATCTGCTTCATCTCGTAAACAAGTATATGGATTTATACAAGGAATATCCCGACGAGCTTGCATACAAGGCAAAAGCAGAAAAGTATGCCAAGATCATCTCAAAAACAATTATCCTATCAGGAATGGATGCCGCGTCCTTTGGTCAGAACGCATACTTCTACGATGCAGCCGAAGGTATTCTCACGGCAACCATACTCCTCGTTGCAGAATTCTGCGAACCCGATTCAAGACACATTGTATCGGTGTTCAAAATTATCCAAGAGCTTCTTGCACCTGCGGCAGGTAAAAAAGGCAAAAACAAGTTCCACGAGCTGATGGAAATGCTACCGAATGACCATAAGGCAAAATGGTTTGCAGGCTCGGCTCTGAACACAGGCGAGCAATCCATGGCATCAGTTATGTCAACGGCTCTCTCCCGACTTAACGCCTTCCTTGACTCCGAACTTGAACAGCTTCTTTGCTTCGATACTGAAATCGATGCCGAGGTGTTCTGCTCCGAGAAATCGGCGGTGTTCATTATCATGCCGGAGGAGAATCCGAACACTTTCTTCATGATCTCACTAATCCTACAGCAAATGTACCGAGAAATCCTTGCCGTGGCAGACGAAAATGGCGGTAAACTCAAGAACCGTTGTGTGTTTTTCTGTGATGAGTACGGTACGCTTCCGAAGATTCAGGATGCAGAAATGATGTTCTCGGCATCTCGTTCAAGGCGGCTTCAAATAGTACCGATAATCCAATCTTTCTCACAGCTCGACAAGAACTACGGAAAAGAAGGTGCGGAGATAATCGTGGACAACACACAGCTCACGATATTCGGTGGCTTTGCACCGAATAGCACCTCTGCAGAAGTACTATCCAAAGCACTCGGCTCAAGAACGGTTATGTCGGGTAGTGTTAGCCGTGGAAAGAACGATCCATCGCAATCCTTGCAGATGATCGAGCGACCGCTGATGACTCCCGATGAACTTAAATCCATGCCTAAAGGTCAATTCGTCGTTATGAAAACAGGCGCACATCCCATGAAAGTAAAGCTAAAGCTCTTCTTCAATTGGGGAATCACCTTTGATGACGAAAACCCATACACGGTTACGGAAAACGCAAACCGAAAGGTCGTTTATGCCGATCAAAAGGCGTTGTCAGATGCTGTTATGCGGATATATCGTCCCGATCTGATAGTGACGGAAGAAGCATCTGCCAGCAGCACCGTAGGAGCAATGTCAGGCGGTCATGGTCAAACGCAAAGCCAATCCAACAAACCGCAAGGAAATCCTTTAAGAGGACGAACTACGGTTAGGAGCGAATCTCCGAGCCAAAGATATGCCTCTGCCGCAAGCGGAGGTAACAAGCAATGAGCAACCTCGCTTTTTTATACCGAAGCGAACTGCCTCATAGAGCTGTTACGGTCTATATATACCTGCACGACCGAGCGAACAAAAAAGGAATATGTTGGCCTGCTATCCCAACGATAGCGACGGAGCTAAAACTCTCGCAATCAACTATCCGCCGTGCTTTGCATGACCTCCGTGATGCAGGGCTTATAACGACCGTACAGCGATACCGAGAAAACGGCGGTAAAAGCAGTTTGAGCTACAAGCTAAATCCCCCGAAACCACCTTAAATAGAAATCGCCTGCCGCAATAAAAACGACAGGCGTATTTTTATAAAATCTTTCATTCAGGAGGTAACCATTATGCATTGGAAGTAGCAGAAAAGTAAATCAGAGTTGTCAAAAACATCGCAAATCCCCAAAAACAAAATCAAAAATCTAAAAAGAATTAGGAGAAAACTATGCAGAAAACAAAAACAAGAATTGTGGTTTCCACACTTTTGATGCTCACTCTTGTACTGACCGTATTCCTTGGTTTCGGTGCAACGAAAGCATCTGCGGCAACTAACCGTGCCGGCGTTTATATGCTCTACGGAACTTATGACATCGGCGATGGAAGCACTTCGGGTTATATGGATCAGTTCGGCATTCAGATTGCTTCCGAAATCTTCTACGATGATTCGGGAACAAACGGAACTACCAAGTATAACTATGCTTCCTATAACTGGACTTATTTCAGTTTTTATATCCACGCTGATGACATCAAAGAGCATCAGTCCTTCAAGCTGACCAAGGATGGAAGCACCTATGTCAGCAAGACACTTTCGGGTAGTGACGGTATGTATCTCTGGCAGGGTTCTTTGCCGAGTGGCACTTATGTTTTGACCTATGTCGGAACTTATAAGCCGAATATCTTCACAACCAAGACCTACACCTTCAAGTACACCTTCTATGTTGATAAGGATTCGCCTTCTTACAGCTTGAAAGCAGGCGGTAGTACGATTGCAAGCGGTGCGTACACCAACAAGGCAATCACCTATTCCTATTCCGATCTCAACCCCAACAAACTCTATTATATGTCCCCGACCTCAAGCTCGTACACTTACACGACCTCTACGAGCAAAACTGTGTCTGCAACCGCAGCCAACAATGGTCTTTGGCGTTTCTATGCAGTTGATGACATGAACAACAGTTGTAGCGCGGTGTCGGTTTACCTTGACACGGTTGCACCTGTCGGTACTGTTACGAACTCAAGCGGTACGACCATTGCAAACGGCGGCTATACGAACAAACCTGTTAAGTATTCCGCAACTGATACAGGTGGAGTATCCTATTATCAGGTGAAGAATCCCGGTTCTTCCTCTTGGAGTTCCTACACCGCAAATACGGCTCTGTCCGCATCTACGGGTTGGTACACCTTCAGAGCAGTTGACTTGGCTGGTAACACCTCTACCGAGTATAAGGTTTACTACGATGCAGGCGCACCTACGGGTACGCTTTACGGCGGTACTACCGTTAAGAGTTCAGGTGGTTACACCAACGCAAGCTATGTCAAGTATGTAGCAAGCGACTCCTACAGCGGAATCGCAAACTGTTATGTGAAAAAGCCCGGCAGTAGCTCCTATGTGGCATACACTTCGGGAACAGAGCTTACGGCAGAAGGAACTTACTATTTCTACTGCACCGATAAGTCAGGCAACACAAGCTCCACCGTGTCTATCACGCTTGACAGAACACTTCCTGTCGGTACTCTCTACGGTGGTACAACCTCCAAAGCAACAGGAAGCTACACCAACGCATCCTATGTAAAGTACACCGCAACAGATAGTCTTTCGGGTGTAAACACTCTTTATGTGAAGATGCCTAACTCCACCTACTACACGGCATATTCGAGTGGCACACAGCTTGCAACCGAAGGAACTTATTATTTCTATTCGGTTGACCGCGCAGGAAATCAGTCCTCAACGGTGAGCATCACCCTCGACAAGACCAAGCCCGTTGGAACGCTCTATGGCGGCACTTCTGTGATCACTTCGGGCGGTTCAACAAACGCAAGCTATATCAAGTTTGTGCCGAGTGACAACATCTCTCTCAACATAACCTATGTGAAGAAGCCCGGCAGTAGCTCATATGAGTCCTACACTTCGGGAACACAGCTTACGGCAGAAGGAGTGTACAGCTTCTATTCCATTGACCGTGCAGGCAACACCTCAAGCACCTATACGATCACTCTTGACAGACAGATTCCGACCGCACAGCTTTATGTGGACGGAAAACCTGTAAGCAACAACACCTACACCAACGGTGAACACATCAGCTTTGAGTGTGGCGAAAATTGCTTCGTAAAGCTTCCCGACAGCGATACCTTTGTGGCTTATCTTTCGGGAGCAGAATACTACAAGCCCGGAAAGTATGTATTCTATGGTGTTGATAGTGCAAACAACTCCACGGGTTATTACAGCATTGTAATTGACCGCACCGTAAAGACCGTTCAGATCTCCAATGTAACCGATGGCACAACCAACGGTGATGCCAAGATCACTTGGACGGATGGTGATGCAGACATCTACGCTCCAATCAAGAGTGTAACCATCAATGGCAAGACCTATACCAAGGGCGAGATCATCCACACTATTGACACAGGCGTGTATAAGGTTGTGGTAACCGATCGTGCAGGCAACACTTGGAACACCGAGTTCAGTTCCACAAAGAAGAATATCATGACCGATACGCTTCAGAAGGAGTATTACGAGATCAACGATGCAGACGGCGAGTATTTTGCCTTCGCATCTTACGAAAGCGCACTTGAATTCGCTAAGGCGAGAGAAAACAGCTTTGTCCGTAAGGGCGAGTGGAAATCCGAGTCTTGGGATACTGGTATCGCAATGGATGCTATCGATGCTGCCAATGCAGTAAACGGTGAGTATTTCATCTACAAGAAATCGGGCAATCCCGACGAATGGGTGGCATATTTCACGGTTGAAAGACTCAATCAGGTAATTGAGGAATATGCCAAGGTAGGTATTGAGAGCTACTATTACTGGGAGAAAGAACCTTCCACTATTGCAGAAGGGGAAAACCTTTTCACTTATTCCGCAGACAAGAATATCCTTGCAAACTCCGTAACTCTCGGCGACAACATCGGCGCTTCTATCGATGGTGTAGTAATCGTTGATAGCGTGATCGAAACCGAAGGAAAGCATATCCTTGTGGTTTCTGACGATTGGGGCAACACTTGCGAGTATAACCTCGTGATTGTTCGCAACACTCCCGACATTGAGTATGCTGTAGGCGAAGGAAACGCAAACACCGTAACCTTCGACAGAGTGTACTATTTCAAGGATCAGGTAACTGTAAGCATTAACGATGCTTACGACGAGATGGCAATGTTCTCGATCTACGACGAGGATGGCGAACTGATCGGTCACTTCAGCATCGACGATGTTCACACCTTAACCGAAAGCGGCTCCTACACCGTTGTGTCCGTTAACCATGCAGGCAAATCCGAGGTGTTCAACCTTGTGATTTCTCGCAACGCACCCAAGGTCGAGGTTAACGACAACGAGAAAAAGAAGCAGCTCAACATCACGATTGTTGAGAGCGTTGACAACGAAAGCCACCTTCAGACTCTCGAAATTCACAAGTCCACCGACGGCGGTGAAACTTGGGTAGTCGTTGAGAAGGACGATTACGGAACTGTCGTTTCCCTCGACACTCTGTCTTATTCCTTCCGCACGACCGGCATTTACAAGGTAACTATTACGGATGAATTCCGCACAGGTATCGATGCAGTAACCGCACAGATCGACTATGTTCAGGAGAACCCCGTTGGAACTCTTAACGGCGTTGAGAATAACGGTTACACCAACGATAAGGTAACCTTCGAGTGGGATGATGAAGCAATCGTAACACTTACTAAAGACGGTGCTGTAATCGAGTATGAAAGCGGCGATGAGCTTATCGAGGATGGCGTTTATACGCTAACCTTCGAGAACTACGATGGCTACAAGGCAACTTATAGCTTCATCATTGACACCGCAGCTCCCGAAATAAAGACCGACGGTGCAAGCCACCGTGAATCCGTAAATCAGGATGTAAAGGTGTTCTACACCGAGGAAAACCTCACAGCCGAGCTGTTCAAGGACGGCAAATCTCTCGGTGAGTATGTTTCGGGGAATCCTATCTCTGCAGACGGACAGTACCGTGTTCGTGTAGCGGATCAGGCAGGCAATGAAGTGTCCGTAGAATTCACCATTGATAAGACCGTTGACTATGCAATCAATGTATATGACAAGGGGCTTTCCAACTCCGTGGTGGCAACAGCTAATGAGCAGGTGACCGTAGCCCTCACCAAGAATGGCAATGCGGCAGATTACGCACTTGGCTCTGCAATCACCGAACCTGCGGATTATGTCCTCGTCCTCACGGATGCACTCAACAACCGTGCAGAAATCTCCTTCGAGATCGTAGAACCTGTTGTTAAGGCATTCAGCCACAACTTTGACGAGATTGAAGGTTTGGGCGGCGTTACCGTAAACGGAAACGATCACAGACTCAACTACGGAACTCTTGAACTCAAGAACGACGGCGTTTACGAGGTCGGTGTGATTGTTGGCGGTGAAACCTATACCTTCAAGGTAACCGTTGACACTCTCGCAAATTATACTGCGAATGTTCACAACGGCGGTTTGGCAAACTCTGTAACCATCAAGGCAGATGAGAATGTCACCGTAACCGTAACCAAGAATGGCGCACCTTACGCTTATACCGTGGGCAATGAGATCACCGAACCTGCTAAGTACACCGTCAAGGTGAGCGATGCAATTGGCAACACCTCCGAGTTCAGCTTCACTATCGTAGAACCCGTGGTAAGCAAATTCGATCAGGAAATTGACAATGTAGCAGGTTACGAGAAAGTTCTTGTAAACGGAAAGGAAGCAACTCTCGACAGAGGTTCGCTCATCTTTACCGAAAGCGGCACCTACGAGGTAGCCGTTATTGCCAACGGAGCAACTCGCACCTTCAAGGTAACGGTTGACAGCGATGTAAGCTACTCCGCTAATGTTCACAACGGCGGTTATGCTAACACGGTTAAAATCAACGGCAACGAGAATCTCACCGTATCCGTAACAAAGAACGGCGAAGCATTCGCATATGAGCTTGGAGCAGAGATCACCGAGCCTGCGACCTATGTGGTTAAGCTCACCGACTCTCTCGGCAACAGCACCGAGATGACCTTCACGGTCATTGAAAGTGTTGTCGGCAAGTTCGAGAAAGAAATCAAGATCGACGGTGTTGAAAAGGTACTCGTTAACGGTGCTGAAATCGCCATCGATACAGGTGTTATCTCCCTCACCGAAAGCGGTACCTATGAGGTATCCGTAATCGCAGGCGGCAAGACAGAAACCTTCACCGTAACCGTAGATGCAACCGCACCTTCTGTAACGCTCACAGGCGTGGAGAATGGCGGTGAAACCAAGGAAGCTGTAATCATCAACGATCTCTCCGAGAATGCAGATGTTAAGGTAACCAAGGACGGCGAGGAAATCGATTATAATCTCGGTGACGAGATTACCGAACCCGGCGAGTACAAGGTAACTGTAACCGACGAGATCGGCAACACGGCTGAATATAACTTCAC
>JAEIGA010018219.1_pt1 | contig 10692 bp, 7 predicted proteins | sample 9270691 | NCBI WGS metagenome assembly JAEIGA01 (sample SAMN17057246, study PRJNA624740) | gut metagenome | biome: biome; isolation source: fecal sample | host: Bos grunniens | place: China: Xizang | collected 2019 | reverse complement strand
CAGAAAGACAATCAGCAATGAATTTATTCCCGTAGTTTGCGGTTCCTCATATCGCAATAAAGGAGTTCAGAAACTTCTTGACGCGATAGTGGATTACATGCCGTCACCGATGGATGTTCCGCCAGTAATTGGAATAGATCCAAAAACTGAAAAGGAAGTGGAGAGGAAACCGGGCGATTCTGAGCCTTTCTCAGCACTTGCATTTAAAATTACAGTCGATCAGTTTGTTGGTAAATTGTGCTTTTTCAGAGTCTATTCAGGAAAAGTTGAACAAGGCCAGCAAGTCTATAACTCGACAAAGGGAAAATCTGAACGCTTTGGGCGTATAGTTCAGATGCATGCAAATAACCGCAAGGATATTGATACTTGCTATTGCGGGGATATTGCTGCTGCGGTAGGACTGAAAAACGCAACTACTGGAGATACATTCTGCGCCCAAAATGCACCGGTAATATTGGAAAGCATGGAGTTCCCGGATCCGGTTATCCGCATTGCCATAGAGCCTAAGACAAAAGTAGGTCAGGAAAAAATGGCGATAGCGTTGATGAAACTGGCTGAGGAAGATCCAACCTTCAAAACTTATACTGATAGCGAAACCGGACAAACGATCATCGCCGGAATGGGCGAGCTTCACCTGGAAATAATTGTCGACAGATTGTTGCGTGAGTTCAAAGTAGAAGCGAATGTGGGTAAACCTCAGGTTGCATACAGAGAAACTATACGCTCCAGTGCAGATGCTGAATATCGCTATGTCAGACAGACAGGCGGTCATGGTCAGTATGGACATGTAAAACTGAAAGTTGAGCCAAATCCCAATAAAGGTTATGAGTTTGTTAATGCTATCGTCGGTGGAGTAATTCCTAAAGAATACATTGAACCTGTAAACCAAGGAATACAGGGAGCAATGATGAGCGGTACGCTTGCGGGATATCCCGTCGAAGACGTTAAGGTAACACTGTATGACGGAAGTTATCACGAAGTGGACTCCTCAGAGATGGCATTTAAGATAGCAGCGTCTATTGCTTTTAAAGATGCTGTCGCAAAAGCTAATCCTGTTATCCTTGAGCCAATCATGGCTGTTACAGTAGTAGTACCGGATGAATATCTAGGAGATGTCATAGGAGATATTACTGCAAGGAGAGGTTCTATTCAGGGTATCGAGACAAGTCTGGGTACTCAGCAGATAAACGCTCAGATACCACTTTCCAATATGTTTGGTTATGCTACGGATCTGCGTAGCAAGACACAGGGCAGAGGACAGTATGTAATGACACCATGTACTTACGCTGAAGTTCCAAAGTCCATTGCGGAGACAATAATAATTCCCCGCACTTAAACAGGTCATATCCGTTAAAATATCTTGAACTTTTCAAGGCGGATTGATACAATAAAAATACTTGAGTTTTCTAATTATTTTTGGAGGATATTTACTAATGGCAAAGGCTAAATTTGACAGATCTCAGCCCCATGTCAACATTGGTACTATTGGCCACGTTGACCACGGCAAGACAACTCTTACTGCCGCAATTACCAAAGTCCTTGCAATGAAAGGTCAGGCCAGCTTTATGGCATATGACGCCATTGACAAGGCTCCGGAAGAAAAAGCCCGTGGAATCACGATCAACACTGCACACGTTGAGTATGAGACTGATAATCGTCACTATGCACACGTTGACTGCCCCGGACACGCAGACTATGTTAAGAACATGATCACTGGTGCTGCTCAGATGGACGGCGCAATCCTCGTTGTTTCCTCTGCAGACGGCCCGATGCCCCAGACACGTGAGCACATCCTGCTTGCTCGTCAGGTTGGCGTACCGTACATCGTAGTTTATATGAATAAAGTTGACCAGGTCGATGACCCTGAGCTTCTTGACCTCGTTGAGATGGAAATCCGTGAGCTGCTCTCCAGCTATGATTTCCCCGGCGATGATATCCCAGTCGTAAAGGGTTCTGCTCTTCAGGCTCTTGAATCCACAAGCACTGATATTAATGCTCCTGAATATGCAAGCATTCTTGAGCTTATGGATGCAGTTGACTCTTACATCCCGACTCCTGAGCGCGATGATGAGAAGCCCTTCCTGATGCCTATCGAGGATACAATGACCATTTCCGGACGTGGTACAGTTGTTACCGGCCGTGTAGAGCGTGGTCGTATCAACCTCAACGACAAGGCTCAGATCGTTGGTCTTTCTGATGAGAAGCTTGAGACAACAGTTACTGGTCTTGAGATGTTCCGCAAGACTCTTGAGTACGCAGAAGGCGGCGATAACATCGGTGCTCTGCTCCGTGGTATTACCCGTTCTGATGTTGAGCGTGGACAGGTTCTTTGCAAACCCGAATCCATTCATCCTCATAAAAAGTTTGTTGGACAGGTATACGTTCTGAAGAAAGATGAAGGCGGCCGTCATACTCCGTTCTTCAACAACTATCGTCCTCAGTTCTTCTTCCGTACAACAGACGTTACCGGTATCATTTCTCTTCCTGCTGGTACAGAGATGTGCATGCCTGGCGACAACGTTGAGATGACTGTTGAACTTCTTACACCTATCGCTATCGAAGAGGGACTCCGCTTCGCTATTCGTGAAGGTGGCCGTACAGTTGGTTCTGGTGTTGTTATCGGCATCAATGACTAATTGACACAAAATATAAGAGAGGCTTTTTATGAGAGCCTCTCTTTTTTATGTGTTGACAAACCTTTTCATAGTGGTATAATCTTAAACAGTTTCAGGGCGAGGTGAAAATCCTCACCGGCGATCATAGCTCGCGAACCACGATATGTGGCTGACACGGTGGAATTCCGTGGCCGACGGTTACAGTCCGGATGGAAGAAACTTCATTTTTCGTGACGCCCTGTTTGTGGGCGTTTTTTTGTTGAGGTGATACTATGGAAAAAACTACTGAAAGAACTAAATTTATCGCAAGACTTGGAGTTATGGCTGCATTGTCTATTGTACTGGCTGCTTTATTTCATTTTCCACTTTTCCCGGCAGCATCTTTTCTTGAATATGATCCGGCTGATATTCCAATTCTTCTTATGTCTTTTCTTTATGGACCTGCTGCTGGCGTGCTTATCACAGCAGTAGTAAGTATTATCCAAGGGCTGACAGTAAGTGCATCCGGCGGTTTCATAGGTATTTTGATGCATTTTTTGGCTACTTCCTGTTTCTGTATTGTTGCTTCTATTCCTTACAGAAATAACAAGTCAAATAAAGGCATGCTGATAGGACTTGTGCTTGGCGCTTTGGCAATGGCAGTAGTAATGTGCGGTTGTAATCTGATCTTTACTCCTATTTATATGAAAGTGCCTGTTTCAGTAGTTGCATCTATGATCGGTCCGATCATATTGCCCTTTAACTTATTAAAGGCTACAATTAATGCTATAGCGGCATATATCCTGTATAAGCCGTGTAAGATTCTTTTTGAAAGGACGTAAATAGCGTGAAGCTGTATGCAAAAGAGAAGCTTTTTACTCTGAAAGACCGTTTCAGATTTTTCAATGAAATGGACGAGGATGTGTTTTTTGTAGAAGGCAAGTTTTGGTCATGGACAAAGAAATTGACTATGACTGATCCCGGCGGAAACGAAGTCGCTTTTATCAAAGAAGAATTTTGGTCATGGCTGCCAAAGTACTATGTTTATGTAAATGGCGAACTTATGGCAACGATAAAAAAACACTTTACTCTGCTTAAAGCCAAGTACTCAATTGACTGTAAAGGTTGGGACATTAACGGCGATGTTTGGGATCACAACTACACCATTATGCAAGGGTCACAGCAGATTGCTTCTGTTCATAAGAAATGGTTGACCTGGGGTGATACATATGAGATAGATATTGCTAATCCCGGTGACGCTGTGCTTGTTGCATCAATAGTTTTATGTGTTGATTGCGTTCAGGAAAGGCAGGCTGCAGCTGCCAGTTCATCATCTGCTTCTTCAAGCTCGTCATCATCAAACTAAAAAGATTGAAAGAGCATCGTATGATGCTCTTTTCTCTTTCTTGCAAAGATGTTGACAAACATATAGAATGACAATTGCTTTGGATAACAATAATGAAAAAATAGAATTAAGAGGAATCGTAGAGGACATTGTTTACCGAAATGCAGATTCCGGTTATGGAGTACTTGAAATAAACTCTAACGGAATAGCTGTTACTGCGGTAGGCGATCTTTCTTTTGTCAATATTGGAGAAGAAATAACTGCTATAGGAAGATATGTCACACATCCGAATTATGGGATTCAGTTCAGATGTGATTTCGTCGAGCGAACTTTACCTACTACTTCAGCAGCTATTCTTAAATATTTGTCAAACGGCGCTGTAACAGGAATTGGTCCGTCTACTGCTAAGAAACTGGTTGCCGCCTTTGGAACAGAGACATTAGAGATCATGGCAAAATATCCTGAGAGACTTAAAGAAATTAAGGGTATTTCAACAGAGAAAGCTAAGGTCATATCACAGGAACTTGCACAAATGTTTGGCCTTAAAGAAACTATTACAGAAATGGTCTCAATGGGATTAACGACAGATGATGCATTGCAGTTGTACAAGGTATATGGTTTGGATACGAATGATTTAGTCCATGATAACCCATACCTCTTATGTGGATTCCCAGTTTATAAGGATTTTGTTTTTGTGGATCAGCTGGCTGAGGAACAGGGAATAGGTGAGAATGATTCAAGACGCATCAGAGCGGGATTGGTAAACACCCTAAGACATAATGCTGAAAAGGGACATACTTGTCTTCCGACAGAAAAGCTCATAGACAATACTAAAGAATACATTATGTGTGAGAGAGATGCAGTTGAGATCGAACTGTTTGCGGGAGTTGAAGAAGGGTTCTTTGGACACGATACAGATGGAGAGTATGAAACCACTTTTTTAATAGATAATTATTTAGCAGAAAAATATATAGCAGAAAGGATACGGGATCTTTCTGCTATGGCATTCATCAGCAAATCAGATGCTGAAAAAGAAATAGATAATTTTGAAAAGAAAATCAATATAGAATATGAACCTCTTCAGCGTGAAGCTATATCTGCTGCTTTGACTTCAGGTGTAGTGGTCTTGACTGGTGGACCCGGAACCGGAAAGACTACCACAGTAAATGCCATCTTGGCTTTATGTGAGAAACAAGGAAATAAAGTTGCTCTGTGTGCGCCTACAGGAAGAGCAGCAAAAAGAATGGCAGAATTAACTGGCAAAGAAGCCAGGACTATACATAGGCTGCTCGAGGTAGATTATGGAGGCAGTAATCCCGTCAAATTTATTCATAATGAGTTTAATCAGCTTAAGTATGATGTGATCATCGTTGATGAGATGTCGATGGTCGATTGTCAGTTGTTTGCGTCTTTGCTTAAAGGAATAAAGCCATGGTGCAGATTGATCCTTGTTGGCGATGTGGATCAGCTGCCATCTGTTGGTGCGGGTAATGTTTTAAAAGATATAATCAATAGCGGGATTTGCAGGACAATAGCTCTAGAAAAGATCTTCAGGCAGGCTGCACAGAGTTCAATAGTTGTGAATGCGCATGAGATCTTAAATGGAGAGATTCCAAATCTTAATGAGAAAGATAATGATTTCTTCTTTCTGAAATGTGAGAAAGAAGATATCCCACCTTTTATTGCTGACCTTGTTGTCCGCAGACTGCCTAAAAGTTACAAGTATGACCCTGTCGAGGATATACAGGTAATAACACCCTCAAAAGTAGGGACATCCGGTACGCAAGTGCTGAATGAACAGTTACGCAAATCTATCAACCCTTCATCACCTGAAAAGAATGAGGTGCGAGTTGGACCTTTTTCATTCCGGGAAGGCGATAAAGTCATGATGGTTAAAAATGCATATGAAGTTCCATGGACAAGAGACGGTGGGGAAGTTGGAGCAGGTATGTTCAATGGTGATATCGGAATCGTCACCTCCATAGATAAAAACAGAGATACTTTGCTTGTGAGATTTGATGACAGAGTAGCTACATTTTCTTTTGAACAGTTGGGATTGCTTGATCATGCGTATGCCGTAACTGTACATAAAAGCCAGGGAAATGAATTCCCCGCTGTTATCTTGGCGTTAGGAGACACTCCAAGAAGACTTCAGTACAGAAATCTTCTTTATACTGCTATAACAAGAGCGAAAGAGCTGCTTATTATCGTAGGTAATGAGAGCATAATAGAAAATATGGTTAAAAATGATGGCAGACTGTTTCGGTATACAGGTTTAGGTGGTTTCTTGAAGAAAGAAACAAGTTGAAAGATAAGAAAAATATCACTATAATCTGTAATTAGGATTTACGGAAGGAATATGGTTATGGGACTTTTGTTTTGGAGAAAAAAGAAAGAAGTCAGCTATACGCTTGACGAAACTATGGAGAGGCCTGCAAAACAGGAGCAGAGCAGTCAACCCGTTGCTGTTAAAGAAACCTCTAATACTGTAACAAATGAAATACCTCCGGAGGTTATTGCGGTTATTGCTGCTGCTGTGACAATGGCACTTGGTACCGGAGCGAGAATACTTAGTGTGAGAAGATCTGACAACAAACGCGGTCGTGCTGCATGGAGCATGGCTGGTTTATTGGAGAACACAAGGCCATTCTGAACTTATGTATAATATGGCGAGCACTGTGTGCTCGCTTCTTTTTTTTGAGCTGTTTCTGTGATAAAATACGGATTAAGTATTGTGTAAAATGGAGTAGTATGAGCATTCAATCTGAATTTCTAACACTGAGAAAACAATACATAGAAAAAAGGTTTTCTAGTCTTAATAATGAGCAGCGGACTGCAGTCTTAACCAGCAATGGCGCCACTTTAGTATTAGCCGGCGCCGGGAGCGGCAAGACTACGGTCATTGTTAACAGGATCCTTTGTTTGCTCATGTTTGGAAATGCGTATGAAAGTGATGAGATCTGGGGAACACCGCAGCAAGAGGATATAGATGAACTTAAAGGACTCATAGATGGTTCTGTCGATTTTCCTACAGATAGGATGAGAGGACTGCTGCGTGCAGGCAATATTAGACCTTGGAATATACTGGCGATAACATTTACAAACAAAGCAGCAGATCAATTAAAGGAGAGGATAAAAAGAGCTGTTGGCAGTGAAGGGGGAGATGTTTTTGCGTCCACTTTCCATTCTGCCTGTGTAAGATTCCTCCGAAGTGATGCTGATAGGCTTGGATGGCCTTCAAGTTTTACAATTTATGATACTGACGATTCTGAACGTGTTCTGAAAGATATTTATAAGACTTATTCGATAGATGACAAAGTCTATCCAATGCGATGGATGGCAGCAAGGTTTAGCTCAATCAAAGATTCTCTGATGAGTATTGAAGAGTATGAAGCCAATAATTACAACGATTATCGGACCGCAATGGTCGTACGTGTATATAAAGAGTATCAGAGAAGGCTGAAAGAGGCCGGGGCTTTTGATTTTGATGATCTGATTTATTTTACTGTTCAATTGCTACAGGAAAATCCGGATATAAGGGAACGGTATCACAATCGTTTTCGTTATATCATGGTCGACGAGTATCAGGATACGAGCAAGGCACAATATATGCTTGTTAAACTGCTTACGAATGAGGACAACAACATATTTGTCGTCGGTGATGACGATCAGAGCATTTACAGTTTCCGAGGAGCAACGATTCAGAATATTCTTAATTTCGAATCTGACTTTGCACCAGCAAGGGTTATTCGACTTGAGCAAAACTATCGCTCGACTTCAAATATACTTGGATCAGCAAACTCTGTAATCAGAAACAACAAGGGGAGAAAAGGCAAGGAATTGTGGACTGATCAGGAGGGCGGAAATAAAGTAGATGTTCATGTATCAGATAATGAACATGATGAAGTGGCATATATTTCATCTGATATATATAGGCATTCATCAATAGGGGTCCCTTTTTCAGCACATGCAGTTCTTTATCGTACTAATGCGCAGAGTGCGGTAGTTGAATCTTATTTTGCCCGTGCAGGTATACCGTATAAAGTAATAGGCGCTTTGCGTTTCTATGATCGCGCCGAGATCAAAGATATTCTTAGTTATCTGTCGCTTGTTGTAAATCCTGCTGATAACCTTAGACTGAAAAGAATAATCAATAAACCTTCAAGGAAGATAGGGGATACGACAATTGATAGGATTCAGGAGATTTCTGAGAATCTTCATGTATCAATGATCGAGGTAATCCAGTCATGTGAGGATTATCCTTCACTTTCCAGATCTTCCGGGGCATTAAAAGCTTTTTCAGAACTTTATACGAAACTCTGTGAATCATATGAGACAGAGCCGTTAGCTGTGTTTACAGATCATCTGTTAGACATGACGGGTTACAGAAATATGCTTGTTGCCTTGGGGACCGAAGGGGAATCCAGACTTGAGAACGTTAATGAGTTTATTTCGACAGTTAAAGCTTACGAAGAAGAAAACCCAGAAGGCGATTTAGCAGCTTTTTTGGAGGAAATATCCTTAGTGTCCAATATGGATACGTATGACGAGAATGCGGACCGCGTTTCTTTAATGACGATCCATTCGGCAAAAGGCTTGGAGTTTGACTATGTGTATCTGATTGGAATGGAAGATGGGTTGTTCCCGTCCGACAGGTCAAGATTTTCAGAGCCGGAATTGGAGGAGGAGCGGCGTCTTGCTTATGTAGGTATGACGCGTGCAAAAAAAGAACTCCACCTTATAAGGGCGGAGACACGTATGCTTTATGGACAAACCAGGAGAAACCCACCATCAAGATTTATTGTAGAGATAGATCCGGCATTTATAGTTGAAACAGGTAATACTATGAAACCACGAAATTACCTGGATAGTGATTATTCAGCTGCCAACCGGTATTCAGATAGTTTTGGAGTACGTAGAGACTATCGAAGCTACAATCGGGGGAACCAATATACACCAAATGATAACTCAAATAAAAATATGCTGAAGTCCAAGATCTCATCTCCGCCGAAGCCCAGAATTACACCTAATGAGACAGCGTTTAAAACCGGCGATATTGTTGAACACAGGATGTTCGGACGTGGAGTTATCCTATCAGCTACTCCAATTGGTGGAGATGTTCTTTTGGAGATCAACTTTGAAAGCTGTGGCAAAAAGAAAGCGATGGCCAATTACGCGCCAATGAAACGATTGGATGAATAATATACGCTATAGTTTCTAATTAACAATTTTTCTTTTTTGTGAAAAGTACTGTTGTTGTACAAATAGATTATTCAGTGTTCAAATCTATCAGAATGACGATAAAAACTGAAAGAAGATACTTTTAATGAACGGTAAACTGATTGTAATAGAAGGATTAGATGGAAGCGGAAAGGCAACTCAATCCCGCTTGCTTTATGATGAGCTGAAAGAAAAGGGAATTCAGGTATGTAAACTGTCGTTTCCCGATTATGATTCACTGTCCAGTGGTCCGGTACGTATGTATCTAAATGGGGAATTTGGGGATGATCCGGATGATGTGGATTGCTACTCTACATCCGTGTTGTTCGCAGTAGACAGATTTTGCAGTTTCCGGTCATCATGGAAAAAGCAATATGAAAAAGGAACAGTATTTGTATGTGATAGATATACTACTTCCAACGAAGTTTTCCAGACAAGTAAATTGCCGGAAAAAGAATGGGATCAATATATTCATTGGTTAGAACACTTTGAGTACGAGATGCTTGGGATTCCCAGGCCGGATTGCGTGTTGTTCCTTAACATGTCTGAGGAGTGCTCTGCTCGGTTGATAGAGAAACGATATGGCGGCGATGAGAGCAAAAAGGACATTCACGAGAGAGATGAAGAGTTCCAGAAGAGGAGCAGGCAAGCCGCTTTGTATTGTGCAGATAAGCTGGTATGGACTCAGATCATATGTGATATTGATGGAAATCTTCTTAGTGTTGAAAAAATACATGAGATGATTATGAAATCGTTAGAGGAAGTGTTGAAATGATTCGTAATGCTATTAATTCAGATATTCCTCAATTGAGAAAGTTATGGGAAGCATGCTATGATGACCCGCTGAATTATGTGGATTTTATGTATGAGCATGGTATCGTTTCTCCACGTCAAACATTCGTAATTGAAGATCAGTTAAACATTGTTTCCATGGCTTCAGTTATTGATTGTCACTTTTCTTTCAGGGAGAACAAAGTCCCATGTATATATCTGTTTGGCTGCGCTACGTTACCTGAATACGAAGACAGAGGTTTTGCTGCCAATCTCTATTCGAGAATAGAGCAGGATGCTAAGAATAGAGAAGTGCAGATGGCTGTTGTCATACCTGGCGGGAAAATATTTTCAGAGTTTTACAAAAAACGTGGGTTCCACTCAGATTTTGGAGTCAGGATCCTTAAGTTAAGGTCAGGCATGATAGGAAACACTCCTGCGCCGGATACCGATTTGATCCTCAATACCCAGGCTGCGATATCAACAGAGGACATGTATGTAATCAGAGAAGCAGCGCTGTATGAGGTGCCTCACATTGAGTGGGAAGGCGATCAATTAGCCAAAGTGCTTTTGGATGCTATTACTTATGGCGAGTCAGTCGCTATGTATAAAGGGAACGCTGGTGCTAGCTACGCAATTTACGGAATGCAGAATAAATCCATGTACATTAGGGAGATCCTAGGGACGAATGACGAAAGCACAAGGATACTGCTTGCAGGGATCGTAAACCAGTTCGACCCAAAGAAGGTTACGATGAGGCTT
>JAEIGA010018218.1_pt1 | contig 10693 bp, 8 predicted proteins | sample 9270691 | NCBI WGS metagenome assembly JAEIGA01 (sample SAMN17057246, study PRJNA624740) | gut metagenome | biome: biome; isolation source: fecal sample | host: Bos grunniens | place: China: Xizang | collected 2019 | reverse complement strand
TTCCTTGCAGTATTTCACGAAAGAGCCGACCCGGTGATGAGCGGTACGGAAAGGCACACCCAGTTCCACCAGTTTTTCGGCAAGGTCGGTCGCCATAAGAGCGGGGTCGCTGGCGGCGGCACGCATATTTTCCTTACGCAGCACCATGGTTTCGATCATGGGGGGATAGACTTTGAGGATCATCTGGGCGGTATCGAGGGCATCGAAAATCGCCAGTTTGTCTTCCTGCAAGTCGCGGTTGTAGGTGAGCGGCAGACCTTTGCACATGGTCAACAGAGCGGTCAGTGCGCCGTAGACCCGTGCGGTTTTGCCGCGGGTGAGTTCGCAGACGTCGGGGTTCTTTTTCTGCGGCATGAGGGAAGAACCGGTGCAGAATGCGTCATCCAGTTCCACAAAGTTGAATTCCTGACTGCACCACAAAATGAGGTCTTCGGAAAGACGGCTGGTGTGCATGGCGAAAATCGCCAGTGCGCTGACCAGTTCGATCGCAAAATCCCGGTCGGCAACGGCATCCATACTGTTGCGGGTGCAACGGCTGAAGTTCAACTCTTCCGCCACCATTTCACGGTTGATGGGCAAGGTGGAACCGGCGAGCGCACCGGAGCCGAGCGGACAGACGTTGAGCCGTTTGCGGCAGTCGGCGAGCCGTTCTGCATCCCGGTCGAGCATTTCAACGTATGCCAGCAGATGGTGGGCGAAAACCACCACCTGTGCGTGCTGCAAGTGGGTGAAGCCGGGGAGGATCACCTCTTTATTGGCATCAGCCTGAAGCACCAGAGCCCGCTGGAAGTGGCGGATACCGGCGATGAGTTCATCCACCTGATCCCGGAGGTAAAGGCGGATATCCAGCGCGACCTGATCGTTGCGGCTGCGTGCGGAGTGGACACGGGCGCCTTCGGCACCGAGTACGCCGATGAGTGCGCTTTCGATGTGCATGTGGATATCTTCCATGGTAATATCGTAGGTAAAATCGCCCTCTTCGATACGTTTCTGGATTTTATCCAGTTCTTCCCGGATAGCGGCGGCGGTTTCAGTCGGAATGATCCCCTGTGCCGCCAGCATTTTCACATGGGCCTTGCTTCCCATGATATCGTGTTTGTACAACCGTTTGTCGAAAGAGATGGATTCGGAATATTTCGTTACATCATCGCTTGTTGCAGAACTGAATCTGCCGCCCCAAAGTGCCATAATAAGACCTCTGTTTTTTATTGAAATTGTTTTCTTTATAAGATAGCGTTTCATTGCCAAAATTCAATCTCCAAACCGTATTTTCGCTTATATTCCCGGTAATTTTATTGTAACCGGGTAAAACTTGCCATTTTTTCGGAAACAAAGTTGAAAAATTTTTTTATCGTGGTATCTTAACTGGAAAACATCAGTAATTTACAGAAAGGTTTCCTGTAACAATGAAAATACATGTTATTGTCAATTCTCATCTTGATCCGGTGTGGCTCTGGAATGCGGCACAGGGGATCGATGAAGTCATTTCTACTGCCGAAAGCAACTGTGAGGTGCTGGACGATTATCCCGAAGCGATCATCACCCGGGGCGAAGCGTGGTTCTATGAGATCCTTGCCGAAAATGCCCCGCAACTCTTTGAACGGGTCAGAAATTATGTCAAACAGGGCAGATGGCAGGTGGTCGGCGGATGGTATATCCAGCCCGATTGCAACTTCCCCGATGCTTACAGTATCGATCTTCAGCGCAAAGTTTCCGCCTCCATGTGGGAGAAACTCGGCGTAAATCCGACCGTCGGCTACAATGTGGACAGTTTCGGTCATACCGCCTCCCTGCCGGATTTCTACGCTTCATGCGGCGTGGATTCCTACGTTATGATGCGCCCCATGGAGCATGAAATGCACCTGCCCGGCAATGTTTTCCGCTGGCAGGGAACCAACGGCAGCTGCATTACCACATTCCGTATTCAGGGAGCCTACTGCACCCGCAGTTATGCCGGATTGAAAAAACAGTTGGAAGACTGTATCAGCAATACCGACCCGGCGATCGGTCACAATATGTTCTTCATGGGTATGGGCGACCACGGCGGCGGCCCCGGCCGTCACGAACTGGATTGGCTCCGGGAACACAAAAACGACTATCCGGGCGTGGAAATCGTCATCAGTTCCCCCCGGCAGTTCTTCGATGAAATCGCAGACAAACTGGATAAACTCCCCGTTTACAAAGGCGAACTCCAGCAGCATGCGATCGGCTGTTACACCATTCTGCACAGTTTCAAACGGCAGCTCCGTTCCGTTGAAGAACAACTCCAAATGGGCGATTATCTGGCGGAACGTTATCCGGAACTGGCAAAGAACATTCCGGAATATGCCGAATTTGAGAATGTCAAGAAACTTCTGACGTTCAACTGTTTCCACGATATCCTCGCCGGAACATGTATCAAAAGTTCCTACGAATTGAGTTACGCCGACCTCGGACGGGCTTACAGTGTGGCGTACCGTTTCTGCGCCCTCCTGATCCGCCGTCTGAACAATGCCGCACTGGGACGTGACAACCGTCAGCAACTCGTGTTTGACAACAACAGTACGCAGGATTATTCCGGCATGTATACTGCCGCTCCGTGGTTCGGCTATGAAGAAGGCTTGGAGTACCGGAAATTCACCTTGCAGGACAAAGACGGCAACACCGTTCCCCATCAGATCATCCGCTGTGAAGCCGCCGTCAATCAGAACCGGGTGGTCTTCCCGCTTACGCTGAAAGCCGGGGAACGCAAGGTTCTTTATATCAACCGTGAAACAGCCTATACCGCCTCCGGCGATCTTTCCGGCGAACTGGCAAAAGCCGTGGAAACGGTCTGCAAACAGTTCTCCTTCCAGCTCATGGCGGACGACAGTGACACCTGGACGCACGGTCTGAAACGCTACACCGGAGAAATCAAATATCAGTGGCAGCCGGAAGCGGACAAGTTCCTCACGGCTGAAAACGGTCCGCTTTTCAGCGTGGCAAAAGCCGCTTGGAAGTGTCCGGCATGTGATGTGGTGCTTTCTGTCATCAAGTACGCCAATGATCCGGCGATCCGACTCGGTATTCAGGTCGAATACCACGGCCGTCAGGAGATGCTGAAATTGAGTTACCATCCTGTTTCTGCCGTAAAAGAGTATCTTGCCGGATGTCCCGGCAGCAGTTTCAAGCGGGAAGTGGACGGCAGAGAACTGCCCATGCACAACTTTGTCAAACTGGATGATACGGCTCTGGTCAGCCGGGATATCTACGCCATCGACTCTCCCGGAGAGGACAGCGATGCGTTCCGTATGACCCTGCTCCGCAGTCCTTTCTATGCTCATCACGAACCTTTTGTTGTTCAGCCGACGGACGATTACCCGTTGACGGAACAGGGCGAACATTTCTTCAACTGCACCATTATTCCGGAAGCGGATATGGCAAAGATCGAAGCCGAAGTTGTCCGCCAGAGCAATGTGGTGATGTTCAGCGAAAGTACCCGCGGGTGCAACCGTGAATATCTGGGCGATCCCAACCGGGTCCCGGCACAATAATAAAAAATTCCCGCTGTGCGGGAGTCGTTGTCTGCATAAGATTGAAAGGATCTGTTGATGAAAAAGTATTGTTTTGTATTGTTTGCTGTTTTCAGCATGTTTGCCGGAGTTGTTGCAGAAGAGTGGGTCCCCGCCCTGTTCCGTGACGGGAAACCCCTTCACGGCTTTTCAGCAGCAGAGGACGGCGGGATCTGTCTGGCCCCGAAACTCTCCCAATGGGCAGGGGTATCGGTCCCCATCAACCGGGGGGGCGGACACTATGTATTCACGCTGGAAATTCTGCCCGCCAAAGGAGAACAGGCGGGAGCCGCATTTTATCTCGTCCTCGCTGACGGAAAACACAGAATGGTTTTCAACACCGTAAAGGGCGGCGAAAAAGCACGCCGGATCACCATCAAATATGAGGGTAATGTCGGCGTAAAGGGTCTGATGCTCAAAAAGAACAATAAAAAACAGGCCCCCTCTGCGGCTTTCCGTGATCTCCGGGTGAAATTCATCGCCGACGAAGTTACCGCCGTTGAACCTCAAGCCGGAGAAAAGTTTACCTATCCCATGGGAGAACGCAGAACTGTTACCGCCTGCGACGTCACTTCCGGAGATAAAAAAGGTACTGCCGTAGATGCAAAACAAGGTCAGTATGCGTGGAACACCATTCTGCTCGGCAAAGAGTTCCCCGCCGGAAAATATCAGTTGGAGTTTGAGGTCATCGTCCCCAAAGATAAATCCGCAACGGTCGGTCTCTATCTTGCCGGAGGAAAAACAAAGGTGCAGAAGAGCATCGGAAAAAGCATCTCCGGTGCCGCCGCCGGTGTGCGTACGCAGAAAATCACCTTTACCGCCGCCCAATCTTTCTCCCAGCTGGCTGTCAAAAAGTTGAGCAAAAGCAATGTGGAATCCGCCGGTATCGGTGATTTTACCATTACCATGCTCTGAACGATATATACTGCCGGGTCACAGATGCACCGTCCGGTGCCGTTGCACACCCGGCAGTTTTTTTATGCCTCAATGTTAAAAAATCCCCTGAACGGCAGTTTATTGGGGTGGCGCAGCAGACGGCATTTGGGGCACATGAAGTCCTTCAAATTCCATATCTCCGCATTTTTTCCGGATTGAAAGAATTTTACCACATCGCCCTCTTTAACCGGGAGTTGTTCCGGGGAGTTATCGGCGACCAGTATACCCGGACCGCGGACGATTTCGATGTTGACTTGAGATTTCTCATTCAGCACAAGGTGGTTCACCTCTTCGGTGGAGTTGCTGAAAGCCAGTCCGATTCCGACCCGGAAAAGACTGTGGGTGATGCTCCGGTAGTAAGCGGTACTGCCGTGGACACTGGAAATGCCGATGCCGTCGCCGACGACTTCATTGGCATAAAGTTCGCCGTCGATCCATACCCGGTAACGCAGAGCCGATGAGAAATCCGCATGGTGCAGAAAAACGTCATTGATGCCGTAAATTATTCTGCCGCCGACTTCGCCCGCCACCATGGGAAGAGTGGTCTTGCAAACGATTCCTTTTTGCAGAGCTGCGAGTTGTTTCTCATAGAGGTGTTCGTCGCACAGCGGGGCAGTTCCGGCATCACGAATGGGAAAGACCGGCAGACCGGGGAACTCCCGTACTGCACCGAGCATGGCACCGTCGCCGCCGTGGGAAACCACGAGTTCCGGAGTATCCTCTGTTTCTTCCAAACCGAATTTCCCCAGCAAGGGGCGGATATCCTGTAAATTTTTACCCGTCAACTTTATTTTCATACTTCCACTCCATAGTGTGTAACGCCGATAACGGCATAGAGGATCGCCGCCGCCGCATTGCCGACGTTGATGGAACATTTTTCTCCGAACATGGGCAGTGATACCAGACCGTCCACCGCTTCAAGTGCTTCGGGAGAAACACCGAGAGCCTCGTTGCCGAAAACGATCGCCAGCGGGAATTCATATTTTTTCTCCCACGCAAATACACTGCCGGGAGCGTATTCCGCCGCAAGGATCATTTTGTAGCCCTCTTCCCGCAGAGTCCGGATCGCCGTTACCGCATCGGGCATGACACGGCAGGGAACCATTTCGTCCGTTCCCATAGCAGTTTTTGCCAGTTTCGGATGCGGCGGAGCCGGAGTGTAACCGCAGGCGATGATCTCGCTTGCGCCGATGGCTTCCGCAATCCGGAAGATGTTTCCCGTATTGTGTGCACTGCGCAAACGGTCAAGAATAAGACAGATTTTTTCCAAAATTACCTCAAAAAGTATTTGATACCTTTATAACTTAAATCTTTTCCCGAATTTTACAAGTGAAAAACTTGCCTGAATGCAAAAATAGTGGTATATTATATATAAATATCAATAACCAAAGTTATGGAAGGAGTCAAAACTTATGGCAAAGATTCATCCTACAGCAGTTGTTTGCGACGGTGCAATTCTCGATGACAGCGTGGAAGTCGGTCCGCTCTGTTATGTCGGCCCCAATGTAAAAATCGGTGCAGGTACCAAACTGATCGCCCAGTGCAACATTGACGGCTATACCACCCTCGGCAAAAACAATACGCTTCATCCCTTCGCCTCTCTCGGCGGTCCCGCCCAGGATCACTCCGTTGTTCCCGGTGAACCCACCTACCTCAATGTCGGCGATGACAACACCTTTTTCCAGAGTTGTACCATCCATACCGGCGCACAGCCCGGTTCCGCCACGACGATCGGCAATCACTGTATGTTTATGAATTCCAGTCACGTTGCCCACAACTGTACCGTCGGCAATAACGTGATTTACGTTACCTGTTCCATGACTGCCGGACACTGTATCGTCATGGATAACGCCATTCTCTCCGGATGCGTGGCGATCCACCAGTTCTGCCGGGTCGGACGTTTCGTCATGGTTTCCGGCGGTTCTGTCTACTCCAAGGATATTCCGCCTTTCATGATCGGCTGGGGACGCAATCAGGGTCCCCGTACTTACAACCGGGTCGGTTTGAGCCGTGCCGGTTTCAGTGCCGAAGAACAGAGTGCCATCAAACAGGTTTTCAAAATTTTCTACCGCAGCGGTCTGGCTCCCCGTGCCGCTCTTGAAAAAATCAAAGCCGAACTTCCCATGCTCCCCGTGGTGCAGGAATTTATTGAATTCTGTGAAAGCAGTAAGCGCGGCGTGATTGGCGCCGGCGATAACGATTGAAAATAAGGAATGTTATTATGCTCGAAGCATTGACCAGAAACGAAAAATTCACTCCCCGCCGCGGACCCGTTCTGCTGGCGATCCTTGACGGTGTCGGATTCGGCAAATACGCCGACGGCGATGCTGTCCTCAACTCCAACACCCCCGTGCTGGACGGTTTGATGAAGTCCTGCCCCATGACCCGGCTCAAAGCACACGGTACTGCCGTGGGTATGCCCTCCGATGCCGACATGGGCAACAGTGAAGTCGGTCACAACGCCATCGGTTGCGGCCGTGTCTTTTCACAGGGTGCAAAGCTCGTTGAAGATGCCGTGACCTCCGGCAAACTTTTCGACGGCGACACCTGGAAAAAACTTGTTGCCAACGCTCTTGACAACAACTCCACGCTCCATTTTATCGGTCTTTTCTCTGACGGCAACGTTCACAGCAACATCAGCCACCTCAAGGCGATGATCCAGAATGCCAAAGCCGCCGGGGTGAAAAAAGTCCGTGTCCACGCTCTGCTCGACGGCCGTGACGTGCCGGAAACCAGCGCACTGGATTATGTCGATCCCTTTGAAGAATTTCTCGCTGATCTCAACAAGGACGGCGTGGATTACCGTATCGCCTCCGGCGGCGGCCGTATGGTCATTACCATGGACCGCTACAATGCCAACTGGGAAATGGTCCGCAAAGGCTGGGAAATCCATGTCCACGGCAACGGCGACATGTTCAAGTCCGCTCACGAAGCCATCGTTGCTCTCCGTGAAAAGACCGGTGCGATCGACCAGGATCTGCCGCCCTTTGTCATCTCTGATGACGGCAAGACTCCCGTCGGTGCGATCGAAGACAAAGATTCCGTCATTTACTACAACTTCCGCGGCGACCGTTCTCTGGAAATCACTTCCGCTTTTGAGGACGACAACTTCACCCAGTTCGACCGCGGCCGCCGTCCGGCTGTGATGTATGCCGGTATGATGGAGTATGACGGCGACTTGCACGCCCCCAAACTCTATCTGGTCAATCCTCCCGAAATCGACCGCACCATGGACGAATATCTCTGTGCGACCAAAGTTCATCAGCTCGCCATCAGCGAAACCCAGAAATACGGTCATGTGACCTACTTCTTCAACGGCAACCGTTCCGGCAAGTTCGATGAAGTTTACGATGAATACATGGAAATCCCCTCCGACGTGGTTCCCTTTGAACAGCGTCCCTGGATGAAGTGTGCTGAAATCACCGATGTCGTCACCGATGCCATCGCTTCCGGCAAATACAAGATGATCCGCATGAACTTCCCCAACGGCGACATGGTGGGACACACGGGCAACCTTGAGGCGGTCATCGTCTCTCTGGAAGCTCTCGACCTCTGCCTCGGACGCATCAAAGCCGCTGTCGAAGCTGCCGGCGGTGTGCTGGTCATTTCCGCCGACCACGGCAACGCCGACGATATGTTTGAACACGGCAAAGACGGCAAGATCAAGGTGGATTCCGAAGGTCAGGCTGCCCGCAAGACCAGCCACTCCCTGAACCCTGTCCCCTGCATCGTCTACGATCCCGAAGGCAAAGGGGAATACGCTTCAGAACTCCGCACCGGTCTCGGCATCAGCTCTCTTGCCGCCACCTGCATCGAGCTGCTGGGCTTCAACGCCCCTGCGGACTACGATCCCAGCGTGCTGGTGATGAAGTAATCTGTCATCTCTGCTGACAACAAAAAACCTTGCGCTTTTCAACAGGCGCAAGGTTTTTTTATGGTTGGAAAAAACAGTTTTTTATTCGAGGATAAGTTCCATGACACGGACCCCGGTGTGGGTCCCGTAGGGGAATCCGGTGCAGCGCAAGGCTGTGATACCGTTGGCGGTGTCCTGGGTGAATTCGAGATTTTCGCCGTTGTCCATCCATTTGGCGTGGAGGATCTTTTCTTGCAGATTGTCAATGGTACGCACCCCGGGACCTTGCAGCGTTGCCGTCACGTTGACATGTCCTGCAATGCCGAGGTCAAAGGTGAAGTAGTACAAGGTCTTGCCCTGCCGCAGAACGAAGTCTCTGCCCTGACACTTCAAGGCGGTATCGGGTCTGGGTTCGTAGATGGCGCTGCCGAAGATCTTCATCCAGCGGGCAACAAGCTCCAGCACCGCCTTTTCGTAGTCGGGGATGCCCCCCTGAGGCGTGGGACCGAAGTTCAAAAGGAAGTTGGCGCCGCATCCCCGGCTGTGGCAGAGCCGTTCCACCACTTCGACGGGTGAAAGGAAGTTGATATCATTTTTGCCCAACCCCCAGTGGGCGTTCATAGTCTTGCAGACTTCGGCTGCCACATATTTTTCCATGCCCTCCCGGTTCATGGGCTTTGCGGCGTTGTTTTCGTAGGTCACGGAGTCGATTTCAGGATGCCCCGTTTTGCCCAGTGCCTGAAGTCCTGTGTTGTTGACGATGATGGCATCGGGCTGATAACGGCGGATCATGCCGTAAAGGCGGCTTTCCTGCCAGTCGGAGTTGGGGCGTGACCAGTTGCCGTCGAACCACAATCCGCCGATCTTGCCGTAGTTTTTGCAGAGGAGTTCCACCGAGGCGCAGAGATAGTCCAGATACTCCTGAAACTCCTCTTCCTCAATGACCCGGGTGTATTCTGAAAACACTTCATCGTTCTGATTTTTCCCTCTCCAATACCAGTCCATAGTGGTGTGGTAAAAGAAAGGAACGATATTGTGGCGGCGGCATCCCTCAACAAATTCGGCGATGAGATCCCGCTTTGCCGGGGTGTGGAGCGCATCGAAGTCGTTGAGTCCGCAGGTGTCGTAGAGTGAAAATCCGTCATGGTGACGGGTGGTGAGAACGATATATTTCATCCCCGCTCTGGCGGCGAGGGCGGCGATGGCATCGGCATTGAAATCCTCAGCGGTAAAGGTGTCGGCAAGTTTTCTGTATTGGCAGAAAGGTATCTTCTGAAACGCCTGGACCCATTCACCTGCGCCCAGCTGGGAATAAAGTCCCCAGTGAAGAAACATGCCGAAACCCATTTTTTCAAATGCGGCGATACGGGGAAGAGGGGTGGGGATACTCATGATTCTGCTCCTTGGACTTTCTCTTTTTTATCGTTCTGTTTTTTCTGGAACGCAACAACAAGGCGTTTGACGAAAATATAGGTGACAGGGGTCATAATGGCTGTGAGCAGCGCACCGCCGATGAAAAAGGCGATGACCAGTTCCCAGCCCATATTGAGAAGTGTTTCGTAGTTCTGCTTTTCCAGAAGATCTTTCATCACCTGCTTGGAAGCTGCCCAGGTGAGATTCCCCCCCATGATCTTGTTGCCCACATAACATTGGAGCGGATAGATGATGAAAATGGAAAAATGGTTGGTGAAAAAAGTTCCCACCGTGGCGCCGATCTTGCTTCCTTTCAAAAGAAAGGAGGTGGGGATCGAACAAAGCAGCTGGAACCCGAAAGGAATAAGGCAACCGTAAAACATGCCGATCGCCCATCCCCGGGCGATATATTCAGGGGACGCCTTTTCCTTGACGATCTTCATATACATTTTAAGCCAGAGACGGCGTAATCTTGTTTTCAAACTCATATCAGCTCCTGTAAAAAAATGTTCCGCAGTATAATATGACATCTTTTGTGCCGGATTTCAAGCTGCGGATCACTTTTTTTCTCTTCTGTTTGGGGAAAAATCCTCTGTCAGCAGCGTTTGCAGTTCTCTTTTGTACAGTTGCATTGAGCGCAGCGCAGGGGTTTTTCTTTGAGGACGAAAGGTTGAGGAGTTTTGACCTTGACAAATGCCCTTTCAGGATGTATCTTTTATATCTGACATTTTGAAGGAGTTTTGGCTGAATGAAAAAGAAAAATTGGAAGTCCGCTTTCAAAGATACGCTTCCGGTGCTTATGGGATATCTTGCCATGGGATTTGCCGCAGGTGTCGTCCTGGCGGGAAGCCTTGATAAACTGCCCCTGAAACCCCTGTGGGGATTTTTCAGCAGCGCTTTGAGTATTTCAGGAGCATTGCAGTTTATTATGGTGGGGTGGATCAAAGAAAGTACCCCCCTT
>JAEIGA010018217.1_pt1 | contig 10693 bp, 8 predicted proteins | sample 9270691 | NCBI WGS metagenome assembly JAEIGA01 (sample SAMN17057246, study PRJNA624740) | gut metagenome | biome: biome; isolation source: fecal sample | host: Bos grunniens | place: China: Xizang | collected 2019 | reverse complement strand
GTCTGGGGAAGCGACCGGGTTACCCTGGAGGATAACCTGAGAAGAAACCATCCCTTTATCGCCAAAAGGTACAGAAGGCTGGTGGGGAGGGTTACCGATATCACAAAAAAACTGACCGTTAAAGTCTTCGGTTACCGCATGAGCCTCAGTCTCGCGGATATGAAATATATCTGTGATATGGATCATGTGATTTCCCACAATGCCCTGGATGATGCCAGGGACCTCTATCTCATCACCAGGGCGGTGATGACAAACAGATGCCGGAAGGCCAGGGTCGAGCAGCTGGAAAAATACATATCCCGCAGGGATACCTATCACCGTTACCGCAGGTTCCGTAAGCTTTGGCCTCTGGATGAACAACCCCGGAAAAAGTCTCCTTCTTTCAAGGCGGCCAGCGATAAATATATCAAACAGCTGAAGGCATTTTATACCCGGGAAGGGGAAAATGTCCCTGCTCCTATCCTGGCAATCTGTGATGATATCCGCAATCTTTCCGGAATGGATGCAAGAGATTGTCCCAAGCTCATTGAAAAATAGCCGGATTTATTGTAGGATAATATCATATAACAGCATTTATTCGAAGGAGGACGATCATGAAGAAATATATGGCGGCAGTGCTTGCAGTGCTTCTGATCCTCAGCCTGGCAGGCTGCGGAAAGAAATCCGGTGAAGCCAACACTTCCCGGAAAGAGGTGTTGAGGGAAGGAGTGGAAGACGGCAAGCTTAAGGTCGGATTCATCCTGCCTGCCGAGGCCAATGCCCCGGATACCGCAGCCAGAATAGCAGCAATCCGCAAGATGCAGAATAAGACCGGTCTTACGGACAGGCAGGTATTCATTAAGCTTAATGTCGGCAAGGAAGAATGTGCCGAACAGATAAAGAGTCTGGTGGGCAAGGGCTGTCAGCTGATTTTTGCCCTGGGTGCCCGCTATGAAGAGCCGGTCCTTGAGGCTGCAGATAAATATGGTGAGATACAGTTTTGTCTTGAGGGTGGAAGAGAAAGTGTGGAATCGGACCTCACCAACGTCCACACCTTCAACTCTAGGATATATGAGGCTTATTACGCGGCCGGCGTCCTTGCCGGAATGGAACTGAACCACCTTCTTAATACCGGAGGGATCAGCGTATACGACTGCAGAGTGGGTTTTGTCGCATATAAACAGTGCGCAGAAACCAGTACTGCCATCAATGCATTTTACCTGGGAATCCTGACCCAGTGTTCCCGGCCCACCATCGACGTGCGCTATGTGGGAAAACGGGGCAACTATGATGCGGACGGAGAAGCGGCGAGACAGCTGGCTGCCTCAGGTGTGGGTATGATGTGTACATACACTTATACTACGGCTCCGGCAGCGGTCTGTGCCGAAAGAGGGATTCCTCTTTTCGGGAATGAAGATAATCTGATCAACGTAGCCCCCAGTCAGGCAAGAACTTCCACCTATACCGACTGGAGTCTCTATTATACCGAAGCAGTTAATGCCATGATCCAGGGCACAGAAATCGATAAGGATTTCTGCGGAGGCTATAAGGGAGGCATGGTAATGCTCAGCAAGCTCAATGATTCCCAGATGGTCGAAGGATCAGCAGAGAAGCTGATGGAAGTGGAGAAGAAGCTCCGTGGCGGCAAGATTAAGATCTTCAGCACCGATTCCTTCACCATTGAGGGTCAGACCCTGGAAAGCCTGATTCAGACTGATCAGAAATACAAGGAAAAATATGGGAAATACGTAAAGGGCGGTCAGCTTAAGGAACAGTCCATCGCCTCTGCGCCTATCTTTTCAGACCTTATCGACGGAATCCATGAGAGCACCGGTGATTATCTGGGTGTGGATACGGAGGAAGAGGAGAGCAATTAATCAGAAGAAAGACTTGTCATTTATTTACGAATGTGTTATGATATCGGAAGTTGTGCGAAGAGGAGGTGTGGAAAGAGATGAGAACGATTTTAACGGTTTTATTTATTCTCGTGTGCATCGCGTTGATCATTGTCGTACTGATGCAGGAAGGAAAATCAGCCGGACTTGGATCCTTAAGCGGTCAGGTTGACAGTTATGTCAGCAAGAATCGCGGAAGAACGAGAGAAGGAAAATTAGAACGGGCAACCATTATCCTCGCTGTCTTATTCTTCGCACTCGCGATCGGCCTTAACCTTAAGGTTTTCATGTAAGAGATTTTAACCGCCTCACTACGCATGAGGCGGTTTGTTTTTTATCCATCCCGCTTCAGAGGTAAAAGATGAAAGAACAGGGTTTATCTGCAAAAAAGAAAAAAGCGGCCCATGACATGGATCTTGTGGGTGTTTTTACCGGGAATTCCCGGGGTTTTGGCTTTGTGACCGTACCTGAACTTACCGAAGATATTTTTATCCCGGAAGAATATGTCAATGGCGCCCTTCATAAAGATACGGTAAGGATAAAGATCCACCGGGAAGGCATACCCGGGAAAAGGGCAGAGGGATGTGTTCTTGCTGTCCTGGAAAGAGGCATCCGGTCTCTTGTGGGTACCTATCAGAAGAAAAAGAATTTCGGATTTGTCATCCCGGATGATACTCATTTTTCCAGGGATATTTTTGTGACGGAGAAAAACAGCCTCCATTCACGGCAGGATGATAAGGTGGTGGTCCGCATTACGGACTTCGGATCAGACCGGAAGAATCCGGAGGGAGAGATAACCGGGATCCTGGGAAGTATTGATGATCCGGCCACTGATGTACGCTCTATCCTGGTGGGATACGGTATTGAGGAAGAATTTCCCCGGGATGTCCTGAGTGAGGCAGAAGAACTTCCGGATACCGTAACGGGATCCGCTGTAAAAGACAGAAAAGATCTGCGGTCATTATTGACTGTCACCATCGACGGTGAAGATGCCAGGGATCTGGATGATGCCATCACCCTCTCAAAGATCCCGGAAGGATATCTGCTGGGAGTGCATATCGCGGACGTCAGTCATTATGTGACCGAAGGGTCGGCTCTGGACGGGGAAGCTCTGGCCAGAGGTACCAGTGTTTATCTTGCCGACCGGGTAGTTCCCATGCTGCCCCGCAAATTGTCCAACGGTATCTGCTCTTTAAACGCAGGGGAAGACCGTCTGGCCTTAAGCTGTATCATGACCATCGATCCCCAGGGTAATGTGATCGATCATGAGATCGCGGAAACCCTGATCCATGTGGACCGGAGAATGAGTTACACCGGGGTACAGGCTGTTCTGGAGGGGAGAGACCATCCCGAAGGGGACGATAAAGCTATCCGGGAGCTTTGCTTCCTCATGAAGGAGGCAGCGGGAATCCTTAAGGACAGGAGAAGAAAACGGGGAGCCATAGATTTTGATTTCCCCGAGACCAAAATGATTCTGGATGAGTCGGGATATCCCCTGGAGATTTATCCTTATGAACGAAATACAGCCACGGACATCATTGAGGATTTCATGCTGATCGCCAACGAGACGGTGGCTGAGGATTATTATTGGCGGGAAATTCCCTTCCTTTACCGGGTACATGAATCACCGGATCCGGAACGGATAAAAAAACTGGATGTCTTTATCCGGAATTTCGGCTACTATCTTAAGACCGGCAGGGAAATCTTCCATCCCAAGGAGATCCAGAAGCTTCTCTTTTCCCTGGAGGGAGAGCCGGAGGAAGCCCTGATCAGCAGACTGGCTCTGCGGGCGATGCAGAGAGCAAAATATTCCATGGTGAACAGCGGACATTTTGGCCTGTCCACTCAGTTTTATACCCATTTTACCTCCCCCATCCGGCGCTATCCCGATCTTCAGATCCACCGGATCATCAAGGAGGGTATCCACGGGAAACTGAACGAGAACAGACTTCAGCATTTTGAACAGATCCTTCCCTCCGTGGCGGAGTCCTCTTCCATGCTCGAACGCAGGGCTCAGGACGCGGAGAGGGATGTGGAGAAGCTGAAAAAAGTGGAATACATGACAGATCATCTTGGGGAAAGATTTGACGGCGTGATCTCCGGAGTAACCTCCGGAGGGTTCTATGTGGAGCTGATCAATACCGTGGAAGGTTTTGTCCCCATGGCAAGCCTTCTTGATGACTACTATCTATTTGAGGAAGAGGGCTACAAACTGGTGGGAAAGGAAAATGGCAGAGAGTTTACCCTGGGCCAGAAGGTGGAAGTCCTTGTCCGGAACGCGGACAAAACCACCAGGAACATTGATTTTATCCTTGCCGACTTTGCCGGTTATTCAGAAGACGATCCGGCGGGATCCATGGAGGAATGGGAAGTTGTGGATGAGGACGGCAGTGATTCCACCATCTTTTCGGGAGACTGGGAAGATGGGGACGGGGGAGCCCTCATCAATGAATGGATCGATGATGATGAAGTGGAACGGCTCCTGAATCTGTACAGCAGCAGTTATCCCAAATCATAGGAGGAGATAGTTTATGGCTAAAACAGACAGCTATAAATTGATAGCCAACAATAAAAAAGCATACCATGATTATTTTATCGACGAGAAATACGAAGCTGGAATTGAACTGTGCGGGACAGAAGTCAAATCCCTGCGCATGGGGAAATGCAGTGTAAAGGAATCCTTCATCACCGTCAACCGGGGAGAAGTGTTCATCCACCATATGCACATCAGCCCCTATGAGAAGGGAAATATATTTAACCGCGATCCTCTGCGTTCCAGAAAACTCCTCCTGCACAAGGCGGAGATCAGGAAGCTGGAGTCCCAGGTTCAGGCCAAGGGTTATACCATCATGCCCCTTAAAGTATATTTTAAAGGAAGCCTGGTCAAGGTGGAAATCGGACTTGCACGGGGCAAGAAGCTTTATGACAAGCGGCAGGATATCGCCAGGAAGGACGCAAAAAGGGAAGCGGAAAGAGAATTTAAGGTGAAAAACCTCTTCTGATTTCTTTCGAAATTATTAATATTTGTTATTTGTATAAATACTATAAAAAAATTCCTTGACAAATGATTGGCATTGCGTTAAAACTGAGTATGGTCCGGCGGCAGACAAAAATGCCGCCAAATCTATATAGAAGGAGTGTAAAGCAATGTTAAAAGTAAAAAGATATTTGATGATCCCTGCTGCCTTTGCCCTTATGCTGGCCTTTTGCCTGGTATTTCCCCGGACAATGAGCGCAGCGGAAGCTGTTGTTGAGATTAATTCAAGATATTTCCCGGATAAAAACTTCAGAGAGGCCCTTACCGCCTATGATACCGACGCGGACGGCAAACTGGTGATCTCTCAGATCAAGAGCCTTGATCTGGTGGATAAAGATATCCATAATCTCCAGGGAATTGAGTATTTCACAGGCCTTACCGAGCTGATCTGTTCCAATAATCAGTTAAGCCGCCTTGAATTAAGGAAGAATACCGCTCTCACCGTTCTTTATTGTGACGGGAATAAGCTGACCGGCCTCAATCTGGTCAAAAATACCAAACTGGAAACGCTTAATGCCGCTTCCAATACCCTTACTTCCATCGACCTGTCCAAGAATAAGAAGTTGAAAACCCTTGTTCTTCGCGACAATCAGCTGAAAAAGATCAGCCTGAAGACCAATACCGCCCTCACCGGTCTGGATGTATCCGGCAATCTTCTTACCAGTCTGGATCTGAAAAAGAATAAGAAACTGGCTACTCTTGAATGCTTCGGCAACAAACTGAAGAAACTGGACCTTTCCAAAAATACCAAGCTCAAAGAGCTCTACTGTGATGAGAACCAGATCAGCAGTTTAAAGATCAGATCCTGCAGGAAACTGACTTATCTGGACTGCGGACAGAATAAACTAACCAGTCTTGACCTTAAGAAAAATACTTCACTGACCACCTTATTCTGCAATGACAACAGGCTGAAGAAGCTGGATCTTTCCAAGACAGGCTTCAAACCCGAGAACCTGGAGGATACCCTCCTGGTGGATCAGACTACCGTCATCACCTGGAAGGACAAGAGCCGTACCGTTCAGGCTGATTATGTTGGAAAGACGGTAAAGGTAAAATCCGCATATTACCGGATCACCAAGATGTGCAAGGAGGTTTCCTTCTTAAGACCCACATCCAAATCCGCGAAGACCATCACAATCCCTGCAACCATTAAGATCAGGGGCATCAGCTACAAGGTGACTTCCGTATCCGCTGACGCAGCCAAAGAGCATAAAAATCTTACTTATCTCATTGTAGGAAAGAACGTTAAACAGATCGGGAAGGAAGCCTTTGCCTCCTGTACAAAACTGAAACGGGTGACTTTCCAGGGATCAAAGGTGAAAACAGTGGATGAGAATGCATTCGCGTTTACCAGAAAGAACCTGACCATCAAGGCTCCCGCCAGCTGTGTGAAGAACTATAAGACTTTGCTGACTGCTGCAGGCGCCGTGATCAAATAATTCCATAATTGAAAAAGACGAAGAAATGCCCCCAAATCTCAGATATGATTTGGGGGCATTATTATGGTCTTTTTTCTCTTCAGCCGGCTGCTGCCGCGAATCAGACATTCATATCAAAAAAACTGCAGTGTCTTTTATCCTCTGCGGTGCATTTCATCCCACAGCCCTGACACTTCAGGGGACCTTCACCGAATTCTTCCTTATTGACCTTGGCCAGATGGGCAAGCCAGTCACTGACCGCTTTTTTTATGTTACGTAAAAACATGATATCTCCTTCTTTCTTTAAGATATTATAGCATCCGGCCGGTAAATGTAAATAGTTGTTTTCAATTTTGGGGAAAGTGTGATATATTAGAGTGAACTTTGTATTCAGATAAGAGAGGAGTTTACTGATGAGACAGGAGACCAAATGTATAGAAGGGGGATATAATCCCAAGAACGGGGAGCCGAGAATGCTTCCCATCATTCAGAGTACCACTTTCAAGTATGATACCAGCGCGGATATGGGGAAATTGTTTGACCTGGAAGCCGAAGGTTATTTTTATACCAGACTGCAGAATCCCACCAATGATCTGGTGGCGGCTAAGATTGCAGCCCTGGAGGGAGGAACCGCTGCCATGCTGACCTCCTCCGGTCAGGCCGCATCATTTTATTCCATATTTAACCTTGCGGGCAACGGGGACCACGTTGTGGTTTCCTCTACCATATACGGCGGAACCTTCAATCTTTTCAACATAACCATGCGAAGGATGGGGATCGATTTTACCTTTGTGGATCCCGACTGCAGCGACGACGAACTGGAAGCTGCTTTTAAGGAAAACACCAAGGCTGTTTTCGGAGAGACCATTGCCAATCCGGCCCTGATCGTATTCGATATCGAGAGGTTTGCCCAGGCTGCCCACAGACACGGTGTTCCCCTTATCATTGACAATACCTTTGCCACACCCATAAACTGCAGACCATTCGAGTGGGGAGCGGATATCGTGATCCATTCCACCACAAAGTATATGGATGGCCACGACACGACGGTAGGCGGGGCAATCGTGGATTCCGGAAAATTTGACTGGATGGCCCATGCGGATAAATTCCCGGGTCTTTGTACTCCGGACGAATCCTACCATGGGATTACCTATGCCACAAAATTCGGAAACGACAAGGCCTATATCACCAAGGCCACAGCACAGCTGATGCGTGACCTGGGGTCTATCCCTTCTCCCATGAACTGTTTCCTTCTCAATCTGGGTCTGGAGACTTTGGCGGTCCGCATGCAGAGACACTGCGAAAATGCGCAGAAGGTGGCGGAATTTCTCCAGGCGGATCCCCGTGTTTCTTATGTGACTTATCCGGGATTACCGGGAGATAAATATTATGAGCGGGCACAGAAATATATGCCCGACGGAACCTGTGGTGTGATCTCCTTCGGAGTAAAAGGGGGAAGAGCGGCAGCAGAAGAATTCATGAAAGGTCTGAATCTGGCCATCATCGCCACCCATGTGGCTGATGCCCATACCTGCGTGCTTCATCCGGCCTCCTCCACCCACCGTCAGATGACAGACGAAGAACTGATAGCCGGAGGCGTAAAGCCGGATATGGTCCGTCTGTCAGTGGGTATTGAAAATGTTCAGGATATCATTGAAGATCTTGACCATGCCCTGGGTGCGGTAAAATAAATATTATGAGTGTGAAAAAACTAAGTTAGGGAGAATCGGCAATGATATATAACAATATTTTGGAAGCGATGGGTCATACCCCTATGATCCGGCTGAATCATATGGGAGACAAGGACAGCGCGCAGATCCTTGTAAAATATGAGGGAATCAATGTGGGAGGATCCATTAAGACCCGCACGGCCTACAATATGATCCTTGATGCGGAGAAAAAAGGTCTGATCGATCAGGATTCCATCATCGTGGAGCCCACCAGCGGAAACCAGGGGATAGGCCTCGCCCTTGTGGGGGCGGTGAGAGGATACAAGACTGTGATCATAATGCCCGATTCCGTCAGCGAAGAGAGAAGAAAGCTGGTCAATCATTACGGAGCGGAAGTGATCCTCATTCACGATGACGGGGATATCGGCGCATGTATCGATGAATGTCTTCAGACTGCTCTGAGGATGCAGAGAGAGGATCCCAGAGTCTTCGTTCCCCAGCAGTTTTCCAACCCTGCCAACAATGCAGCCCATAAATATCATACCGCCCTGGAGATCCTTGAACAGGTGGGAGGTCCCATCGACGGTTTCTGTTCCGGTGTGGGAACAGGCGGGACCATCTCCGGAATCGGTGAAACGTTAAAAGCCTTGAATCCTCAGATCGAGATCTGGGCGGTGGAGCCGGAGGATGCAGCGATCCTGGCCGGGGGAAATATCGGAACCCATCTCCAGATGGGAATCGGTGACGGGATCATCCCGGACAACCTGAACCAGCAGATCTACAGTGAGATCTGTATCATTACCGATGAGGAGGCCATACAGACAGCCAAAGACCTTGCCATCAAGGAAGGACTCATGTGCGGGATCTCCAGCGGGACAAATGTGTGTGCCGCCATCAAGATGGCAAAGAAACTGGGACCGGGGAAGACGGTGGTCACCATACTGCCGGATACGGCCGAACGCTATTTCAGCACGCCTTTGTTTGAAGGAAATTGAATCCTTAACAGCCTTTTTGGCCAAAGATTGGAGGCTATACAAATGAATAAGAACTGGTGGAAAAATGCAGTGGTATATCAGATCTATCCCAGGAGTTTTGCCGATTCGGACGGGGACGGAATAGGTGATCTTAAGGGGATTACCGGCAAGATGGGCTATCTTAAGGATCTGGGGATCGATGTGATCTGGCTTTCCCCGGTCTATCAGTCTCCCAATGCGGATAACGGGTATGACATCAGTGATTACCGGGCCATCATGCCCGAATTCGGAACCATGGAAGATTTCGATGAGATGCTGCAGACTGCCCATTGCCATGGAATCAGAGTCATGATGGACATGGTGCTCAACCATAGCTCGGACGAACATCCCTGGTTCAGGGAGAGCAGAAAGAGCAAAGACAATCCTTACAGGGATTACTATATCTGGAAGGACCCCAAAGAAAACGGGGATCCCCCCAACCGGTGGGAGTCCAGTTTCAGTGGCCCGGCCTGGACATTCGATGAGACCACCGGTCAGTATTACCTTCATCTGTTTGCGGAAAAGCAGCCCGACCTGAACTGGGATAACCCGTCTCTGAGGCAGGAAATCTATGACATGATGAAATGGTGGCGGGATAAGGGAGTCGACGGTTTTCGTTTTGATGTGATCAGCCTGATCTCCAAGGACCCTGCCTTTCCCGAGGGAGAGGAACTGGGGAACGGCTATACCGCCATAACCTGTGCCAACGGCCCCAGGGTCCATGATTACCTGAGAGAAATGAATGAGGCTGTGATGGAAGGCTATCCCCTGATTACCGTGGGAGAATGCCCCATGGTGGATGAGGAGACCGCAAAGCTTTATTCCGGAGAAGACCGGCATGAACTGAATATGATCTTCCATTTCGAACATGTTTCCGGAAGCAGGAAGCATCCCGGAAAGTACGGGAAATGGGATGCTCCCCCCATGGATCTGACTGAGCTTAAACAGGTTCTTTCCCGCTGGCAGTACAGTCTGGCGGATGAAGGATGGAACAGCATATATCTGTCCAACCATGACCAGCCCAGATGTGTTTCCCGTTTCGGCAACGACAGCGCCGAATACCGTGTCCTGTCGGCCAAGATGCTGGCCACCGCCATGCATATGCTGAAGGGGACGCCTTACATCTATCAGGGCGAGGAGCTGGGTATGACCAATCCTGCTTTTGATTCCATCGATCTTTATCAGGATGTGGAATCCCTCAACATTTACCGGGAACTCACGGAGGAAGAAGGATTGCCGGAAAGCCAGGTAATGGATTATCTGAAGAAGGTAAGCCGGGACAATGCTCGTACTCCCATGCAATGGGACGGGGAGAAAAATGCCGGTTTTTCCGCCGGCACACCCTGGATCAGGATAAACCCAAACTATGTGGAGATCAACGCCCAAAAAGAACAGGCGGATCCTGCTTCCGTCTTTCATTACTATCGGAAGCTTATCGGTCTCCGCCACACTTATCCTGTGGTGGCCGAGGGTAAATATGATCTGCTTCTCCCGGATCATCCTTCCATCTTTGCCTATACCAGAAGTCTGGGCAAGGAGAGGCTGCTGGTGGTCTGTAATTTCAGCAAGAATATTACGGATATACCTGAGGAGATCCGGAGAGAGATGACCGGTGAATTACTGATCGCCAACTATGAGGATCAGGGAACTGACTGGCTGAGACCCTTTGAGGCGGCGGTCT
>JAEIGA010018216.1_pt1 | contig 10693 bp, 19 predicted proteins | sample 9270691 | NCBI WGS metagenome assembly JAEIGA01 (sample SAMN17057246, study PRJNA624740) | gut metagenome | biome: biome; isolation source: fecal sample | host: Bos grunniens | place: China: Xizang | collected 2019 | reverse complement strand
CGTAAACGTTACGTCGATAAAATTAGTTAAAACGTCGAAAATGTTTGTTTGGTTTCGGGTTAATTCTTATCTTTGCAGCGTCGTAGGATAGTGGGCAACGTGAGGACGACCCATGAACGTAACGACAGAGGTAAGCACGCTATGTGTGAAAGGAGGGATTCAGGTTAGCGAACCGCATGCTTGATCCCTCCTTCTTTCTTTTCAGCATTGGCAATTCTATTTATCACAATGCTGATTCTCATGAAAACGCGTGACCCTCCTGAAACGTAACTACCTAAACACATAGCATTATGAAACGGAGATTTTATTTTCACCGTCAGAACGAACCGTTAGACACAGACCATGTGATCTACGTTCTTTGGTGTGGCGAATCAGTCAGAGAGCAAAAGTTACTGGCTAAAATGGTGGCATGGTCATTTGAACATCATGCTACTTTGATGTCGTGGGATGAATCCATCGATTATTACTTGATGATCGAGGCTGAAAGAGTATTCCCCGGTAAAGGTCTTATAGATTTTGGCTTCGTCAGGGTGGATATTAACGCCCCTGATCTCCTAACTTTGATGGAGGATCAAAGTTTTGATTCTTTCGAGGCAAGCATTACCTCGCCAAAATCCTATTTTTCTCATTTATTCTGCCTCTCCCCTGCCTCAGTCGATAAGGCCGCAGGCCGAATCGATCATCATAGAGTGCTATCCTCTCAACGTCAAAACCTAAGTCAGAAAGCACAGTGCGTAGAAACCGTTATTAGGTTTACATAAATGTTTCACAATCTAAATTATCAAGTATGTTAAAAGCAGAGATTATCGGCAATTTGGGAGCCGATGCAGAGATCAAGAGAGGCGAAGGTTATGACTTCGTAAGTATGCGTATTGCCAACACCGAAAAGTGGAAGGATGATAACGGCCAGGAGCACACGGAAACCCAGTGGGTAGATGTGAACTGGTCTAAGACTGACAGTTCCCTGATCCCGTTCCTGAAGTCAGGTGTTAAGGTGTACGTTAGAGGCTTTGTCCGTCTTCGAATTTATTCATCCAAGCAAGACAGAAAGATGAAAGCTGGTCTGACGATTAACGCACTGGAGATTGAACTGTGTGGTGGATCATCCGACGTGGTTCCTCGTCAGTTAATCATCCCTGAAACTGGCGACATCGTTGATGTGGCCAAGTACTATCAGGCCAATGTCGATACTAAGTCGTGGAAGAAAGATGATCAGGGCGTTTTGGTTGATCGTCAGGGCAACAGTTATCAGCTGATCAAAGGCGGCTGGGTAGCCCCTTTGAAGACCGAAGAAGAGCCAGTCGAAGACCAAACTCAGGAGGCCGCACAATGAAGATTATCGTTACAATAATAGTGATCATAATCGGTGCTTATTTGAACTGGTTTACGCGTAGGTATGGCCATCCTTAGAGGGTGGTCATACTTAGATTTTTGGTACATTTTGCGTTGATTCTGAGTTTGATTTGAATTAGATTCTTTCTTGGTTTTGTCGATGTTTTCGAATTGTTTCACTTTGATTCTGATCCATCGTTGATCCATGTCGCGTTGTGTCAATATAGACTGGTTGGAGGTTTACGCCTGCGAAAGTAATCTGAACTATCCAATGAATGCAGATTATTTCCGCAGTCGTGGATATATTGTACATGAACGAGAGTATGGTACAAGGGTTTACAACGAAATGTTTACGATAGAAGATCAGCATGGACACGCATTCATTGAGGTACGTCGTAATCCACAGTCGGGATCAAGTTCTTTCACTGGATTGTCGGAATTGAGCTGCCACCTGAGATTAGTCAACCGCGCTTGCTATGCAAATAACCCAGTCAGAGATATGGCAGAGTTTATGGTTAAACACGACTATATCTTTCAACGAATATTCAGGCTCGACCTTTGTTATGATTTCATTCGTTTCGATAGTGGTGATGATCCTGCACGTTTCTTACGACGGTACATAGAAAACAAGTTCAGCAAGGTGAACCAGTGTAAGGTGAGAGTGATCGGTGATGATAGTTGGGCTTCATTCGACTGGGAATCCGTTTCGTGGGGCGCGCCTACATCAATGGTTGGCACTAAGATGTATAACAAGACCAAAGAACTCAAAGCGACGGGAGATAAGAAGCCTTGGATTAAACAAGCATGGTTCGAGAGTGGATTAGTTGATGATCCGTTAAACTTGCCTGATGTATGGCGTATAGAGTTTTCGATGCATAGTTCAGCCCGTAACTGGATAGTGATAGAAGATGCAGATAGTAAACATAACAAGAAAAGAGCCGTTCCTCATACGCTGGAGATGTTCGACGGAAGAGATAGACTGTGGGAACGTTTCGAGGAAATGGCACATCATTATTTCCAGTTCCGCTATGTGGAGTACCTCGATAAGGTTAATTCTGATGGAGAAAGAAACTTAAAAAGAAAGGACGTTTGTCGAGAGAAACGCTTGTTTAACTATAACCTTGATCGTACATTCTATAAGATTGAAGGTGTGGCGGTGGAATGCAAGCCCGACAAAGATGATGATATATTGCGTCGCAGGCTTACGTTGTACCGAGAGAAACACGCTGATCCTGATCTTAGACGGGCTATCGATATTCTTTTGAACAACCTGAATAAAGAACGACTAAGGCAGATCACTGCTCACGGATATGCAGCAGAGATCGATCAAATAAGACTGGCTATTGCAACACGCACGGGATGGGATTATCAGACCGTGATAGAGAAAGCCGAAGAGATACATAAACTGTTAAAACAAGGAGAGATATGGTAAATCAAGGAATGAATGAGCCACGATGCAGGCAATGTTTGGAGGTGGCAGGAGAGAAAGAGGGCGCGTTTATCTTTTGTGCCTTCCTGAATCGGAGTATATGGGGAGATTCATTGATGTGCCCGCACGGGCTAAATTTGCTGGAATGCTTCTGAGAACGTAACCGCAGAACTGCGGTACAGTAATACCGCAGTGGATTTCCAATGCCTAACCCCTGAGTAAGATGGTCAAAAGCCCGATGAACAAAGGATTTTTCCTCGCACGCACGCTTGCGGAATACGCCCGCCCGCCTACCCGCAAGCGCGCGCGCCCTTGCGGGCGCGCTCAGAGGGCGAACGAGAGTGTTTCTTTACAGTTACCCCTTTAGGTTGATTCTGACGCTTAAACGGGCTTAAAATGGATTTTAACAAATAGTGATTTATGAGTAAAATGAAAAATGAACATTGGCCAACCGTGATCGTGATGAATGGTCGGCCGTACCAGTTAATGAAACTGGAGAGAAAAGGTGTCAATGATCCCTGCTCTATGTGTGATCTCGGATCGGTGTGTGAAGAGCCTTTTGACCATTACAACCTGATCGAACTATGCAGGTCAGACGATCGGGATGATGCATGGTATTTCGAGGAAGATTGGACGATCTTCGACAAACCTCTATGCGATTTTATAAACCCTGAATTAGTTGATGTTTTTATAGCCCAATAGACAATGAAGTATGAGTAAGATTGACGAAAAGATATGTGGAGAGATAGACTGTGTGAGATATGACGTGGATTCACCTTTATGTGATGTCTGCGAGTTTAACATGAAGTGGAAACGAATCGTTAATGAAAACAAAGGATTATGAAAGTAACAGATTTGAACGAGATTAAGGCCGTAGCGGCTGAGGAATTTTCCCAGCAGGGCGGCAAAATATTGGATTATCTGACGTTAGGCGAGGCAACCGACTTGCTCACGATGATCTATGTGACGAACGATAGGGCGGCAGGATATGGAGCCGACTATCTTGGTAACCTGAGTGTTATATCATCCCCGACACGTATATCCATTATATTCCTGGGTCACCATAGCTTTTACAAGAACGACGGAACCATTTGCCTTTACAATGACTTGGAAGATGATATACACGAAATCAACCTTGTATTGGACGCGGCTTTGGATAGATGGGAGGAACAAAACGTCTAACTGAAACGCTGGATCACTCGACACGATCATCGACTATCTCCGATGATCATTGTCGAGATGTGGGGAGATCGACGCTCACTGGGCATACGAACGAACACCAACACTCGGTGCCGATCTCAACTGTCACTGAGATCGACCACCGAGATGTGGGGAGATCGAGGCACACCGGGCATACCATCGCACTGACCACCACAACCCCCGACCACCACCCCTACGCGCCCCCATCATTAATGCTCATGATCCTGATTGTCCCCCAAAGGGGAACCCCCTCAATCAGGATCATGAGCATTAATGACGGGGAGAGCGGTTGGGACATTATTTATCGGCTACGGCCATTGGCTCGATCTTGATCCAGCCAATGGCCTGCGCTTTGTGCTACGCGCTCCCAACTGCCCTCCAGTAGTTACCGTGCAAGCCCTCCAGTCCAGCCCACACGCGCCAAGTTTGGCGCGGCTCCCCCACCCACCACCCTTATTCACCCCCCGCCCTCTAAGGAGTGCGGGGGAGAGCGGTATCGGCTAAGGCCGATGGTTTTTTAATTAAACCCCCCGCCCTCTAAGGAGTGCGGGGGAGAGCGGTATCGGCTAAGGCCGATGATTTTTTTATACGCGCCCGTGCGAGATATAGATTATAATAAATAGGCCGATGGCCATATTTAGTCATAATCTATATTCGCAGGGCGCGTGCTGCGCCTCCCCAGCGGCGGTGCTACGCTCTCCATTTCTCGGGCTATAGCCCTCGCTCTTTTGGGCGGCTGCGTCCTGTAGGCCGCAGCACGCCCAGCCCCCGCCCGCTAAGGCGTGCGGGGGCAATTCCCTGGGGCTAAAGCCCCTTGCCCACCCACCACCCTTGGTGGTGGTGAATATCTTAGTTTTATAGGGATTAGGATTAATGATTACTCTTAGGCCGTCGGGGGCGCTGCCCCCGTTAACCCCTGCCCGCGGAGCGCGCGGGGGGGCGCGGTGTTTTTCATAGTTGTCACGCCTGCGGGGTCGCATGGTGGCGGTTTTTTTGTTGTTTAGGGTTTTGTTTTTGTTCCCTTCGTCGTGGTTTGGCGATCGTCGCCCTTTTCGGGGGTGTTTGGCGTTTTTCGGCTTCAGGTCGTTTGCTGCCGCTCTGGCTTTCTCTTTGCTTCCCCCTTCGGGGGGTCGGCTGGATCGTCGCCTTGCGGTGTTCATCGCCTTTTTTTCTCCCATTTTTTATCGACGTTTGGGGTGTTTTTATCGACGTTTGGGGTGTTTTTATCGACATATAGTTTGGTTTTTTCTTGCATATCTCGGATTTTTTTCGTAACTTTGCAGTATAGTTATAAAGTTAGTATTATGTTTGATCCAGATTTATATCAAGATGATTTCCTCGAGGCTATGGATGCTTTGGTCGAGGGTGTGTCGGGTTCCCTTTTTAGGGTTAGTGGTGATTCTGTTTCAGATCGTCAGGTTCCTTAGTGTTTGTTGTTGTGAATATCTATACATCATGTTTCAGGTCTGCTAAGAATTTGGATAGTTCCAAGTTCTTTGTGGTGTCCATTTCTCGATTTCCTCCGAAATGGTTTCAGGGTTATCGTTGTTTTGATCTTGCTCCATCGGTGTTCCTTTTGCGTGATTTTAAGGCAGGTCTTTCTCCTTTTCATTATGCTCAGCGTTTTCGTAGGGAGGTTTTAGATCGTGTCGATGTCCATAGGGTTTTCGAGTTTTTGGCCTCGATGTCTTGTGGTCGTGATATTGTTCTTTGTTGTTTTGAGCCTGCCTTTGAGTTTTGCCATCGTCGTTTGGTGGCTGGCTATGTTAAGGAGGTTTGGGGATATTCTATAGAGGAATTGATTTGATTTTATATATTTAGTGTTTACCTCATTATGTTTTACTTATGGCTTTGTTATTGTCTTTATTTAGTGGTCAGAAAATGAGAGGCGAATCTAATGTTGTTCCAGCCTCCCGTTTGCTCAATGTTCGCTTGCGTGATGTGTCCGCAGTTCCTGCGGATGCTCAGGTATTTGATCCATGCAAAGATTGTTCTTTGCGTGAGTGGTGCTCTGATGAGTGTGCGGCTCATTCTTTCCCTATCGATGTCCCTTGGGCTTATGGAACTCGGTTTCATAACCTCGGTGAATACATTAATATGTTGAAACATTACGGATGGGCGTGATCGCCCATCCCCTAAAATCTTATTGTTATGACAAAAAATAATGCGTTTGCAAATGCCCAATCTGTTTTCGCTTGGGCTGTGTTTGGTGGTCACGGTTCGTTACACCAGTTAACAGACTGGGGTTTAGAATTAGAACTGTGTGTGCATTTTCGTTATGGCGAGTATATCCGTGAGAGAGAAGATGTTAATTTCAAGCGTTTTGCAATGGCTGGTGCAGAGTTTGAATGGACTGATCGACCTGATCTTAAGATAGAGGTCTTAAGGATAACATGGCATTACTCGGAATAATGCTATGTTCCATCCCGTGAGGGATCGACTTTATAACTATGATTTGATCATGTATTAGGCCTCCAGCGGGAGGCCATTTTTTTTGGATTTTGGCCGATCAGGAGATCGCCCAGCGTTAAACTAAATTAAAAATACATAAAGGCTTGTTTGCAAACAAGTCTTAATTTGTAAAAATTAAGTCAGTTAATGCCGACCCGCTCCCTACTTACTCCCTGATTGCTCCCGATTTGCACCGAGAAATATTTTTTTGTACCTTTGCCGACGTTTCAGAGTGTCCCGATCTCTGTACCCCAACGGCCGAGGGAAGAGGCCTACAGGTAAACTTAAACATTCTTATATTATGGCAAAATCAAAAGTAGGCGGTACTCGCGCATATATTCGCGGTCGCATTGGTTCTGACGTTTATAGCGTAGGCAAAACCGCTAAGGGCGCACGTCAGCAGGTAGTTCGCTCTCTCGCAGAGCAGGTTAGTAACCCCCGCTCTCAGTCGCAAATGTTCGGCCGAATGGTGATGAGCACCGTGATGCAGGCCGTGTCGGGTCTGAAAAATATCATCGATCATTCTTTCGATGGTTTACCCACGGGTCAGCCGAGTATTTCTGAGTTCATCAAACAAAACTACGCTTTGATCAAAACGGATGCTGAGGCACACCCCGCTTCAGGTAACAAGTTCGGTTTGAACAAATATCAGGAAAAGGGAGCACGCGCAGGTTCATACGTGATTTCGGGGGGCGCGTTGGTTATGCCCTCTGCTGTGTCTTATACAGACGCAGAGGTGTATATTGCTCTTTCTGCTGATGCTCATACCGTGGGCGATCTCAAGGCGGCTCTTGGTCTTTCTGCTGATGGTTACATCACCATTGTTATCATTGGTGATACCTCAGGTGCGGTCTTCGAACGCTTCCAGATTGATCCTGCTCTCGCCGATACAACTGAGATTTCTGCAGCCAATGTGGGTACTCTGTTCGTTACTGAGGGTACAGTGTCGATCACTCCTGAGTACTCCAACAATGCTATCAACTTCACCCCGGTATTGAGTAACGATGATCAGTCAATGACTGTTATCATCAGCGAGAAAGTTGATGGTCAGTGGAAACACAATACAGCAACGATGAAGTGCTCAGCTGGCCCCGCAACCAAAGCTGATGACGCTCTGCCCACCTACCCGACTGGTACGGCTCAGTTCCTGAACGGTGGTGATCTCTGATTAAACGTTTAACTCTTTATACGTGTGAAATTCCCTCCAGTCCTCGCGTGAGGGCTGGAGGTTCTTTTTAAATACTAACTCATATGGCTCGTTCTCGCGTAGGTGGTACAAGTGGAATGCTCTCAGGGCGTGTTGGCGATGTGATCTATTCTATCACTCGCAATGCTGACGGCTCATTTCGCCAACAAGTCGCCTTTAACGACGGTATCAGGGAAAACCCCAATACCGATGCCCAGGCGCGTGCACGGTTAACTATGGCCACAGTTGAACGGGCAATGTTCACCTACCGTGATTTCATGGGTACGGGCTTTGAAGGTGTGGCCCTCGGAACTAATAGCGTTAGCAAGTTCTCAGAAGTGAACTACAACGCCATGAAATATGAGATCGACGAATACTGGGATGAACCCGAATGGCCTGATTATAACTACGACTTTCCACGCAAGGGGCAGGGTTCACCGAAAGATGGTTGCTTTATCATCTCTCAGGGATCATTGAGGCCAAACAACTACATACTTACTGTAGGCGCAGTAGGTGGTCGTGACTGGTTCGGGGTGGAAACTCTCGACTTAGAGCAACCCGTTACGGTTCGCAAGTTCTTAGGTCGAAATGGGTTGAAACCCGGTATGCAATTTGTGGGTATCTTCTATTGCGAAGGTGTTACACCTTCCAAATCTTTCGTCGCCTGGTTGATGTTTTGGACTGATGAAACCGTAAACCTCGATGCAATCCTGACATCATCCAACTGGCGTAACTACATACACACTAATTCCAACGTTCTTCTGAACGCCTATATGGTCAATGATACTGGAAAGCTTTGGTTGCGGTGTGAGAATATTGCCCAGTATCAGATCATCCGCACTGGTTGTGTAGGCAAGCGGTTGCGCATCCGTGATGGCAACATCTATCGTTATAACAACTGTGAAATGATGTGGGCTTGCTACCCTACCCCTCAGGAGGCTTGGGGGTGGAAAACAGTCGGGCAGGTTAAGAACACTTGGATCAACGAATAATGGCACTCAATATATGATACATGATAAGAAGATTGAAGGGTTTGTGGCTATTGGCAGTTTTCTTGTTGCTGCCACACTGGCCTTCATTGGCCAGTCGATGGCTGAACACGGTGACATTCGTGGTGGCACGCTGATGGCCTGCGCCCAGTTCCTGACATTGACCGCCACTATCTTTGGTATCGACTACAAACTGAAAAGGTTTAACCGACTGCGTGATGAGAAGAAAGATTGAATTTGGGTGCCTGCTGATCCTCACGGTTGGTCTGTTGTCCTTCATCGGTGTTTATCTCTTTGCTCAGGGGCGGCTATCGTTGAGTAACCCGACTTACTCAGTCGAGTACCGCCCTGATCTCGGAATCCCTACCCGTGTCGATTGGGTAATCTCTGATTCCCTTATGGGTAGTGTCAAACGTACACCAGCATTCCGCTTCAAGGCTGATGGGCGAACACCTCGCCCAAGGATAACATCTGCCTTATATACCCGGTCAGGCTATCAGCGAGGGCACTTGTGCCCTGCTGCTGATCGGTCTGCATCTAAAGACCTAATGCGATCGACATTCCTCATGTCGAACGTGTGCCCAATGACGCCTGCCATCAATACTGGTGCATGGAAGATCACGGAAGAAACTGGCAGGGCGTTAGCCCGCCAAGGCCATAAGGTTAACGTCACTGCAGGCGCACTCTTCTTCCCTCAGGACACAAACTGGATCGGTGGCCACCGTGTGGCCGTGCCCCACGCTTTTATTAAGTTCTTGTGGACTGATGATGAACTGCACTATTTCAATTACTGGATAATCGAAAACAAATGAAAGAGATCAGAGGTATCAGGAACAACAACCCCTTGAACATACGCAAGGGAAATAGCTGGAAAGGAGAAAGACCTAAACAGACGGATGATCAGTTTGAAGAGTTCGTATCAATGGAATACGGCCTACGGGCTGGATTCAAGTTGATGCGTAATCATATCACTGGATTCAAGGGGACACGCCCAAAGATGAACACGATCCAAAAACTGATTGGTGTTTGGGCGCCTCGCACAGAGAACGCCACCGATCGTTACGTCAATGTCGTTTGCAAGCGGACTGGCTTTACCCCGACACAGATCATCGATCCTGCAAACTCAGGGATGATGATCGCTATTGCTCAGGCGATGGTCTATGTCGAATGTGGCGTCGAGATCAAGAAAGAATATTACCAGTCCGCTTGGGCTTTGTTATGATAATCGTTTTGGTTTAATTGATAGTTATATGAGTTGGAAAAGGTTTTTAATTGTTTTGCTTGCTGGCCTGATCTGTCAGGCCTGCAGCCGATGGCCACAGATCATTATCGGTGATTCCAGCGGGATTCTCACCTATAACCGACACACTGGCCAACTGGAGGTGCTTTGGGAAAAGCACGCAACAGTAGTTAACCAAAGTGCCATTCCTGCTAATGCGGATTCCATTCCAAATACTAAGAAGTAAACTTGTTAAGATATTCTTTCATGACATAATTGATTTCGAAATGGGAATTGGCTTTTAGTTAAACAACTTGGGGCTGGTCGTTGGGAAACGATCAGCCTTTTTGCTGATGTTGCGATCTTGTAATACGTTAGCTGCTAACGTAATACGTTTTCGGTAGCGGAGGGATAAAAAGTGACTACTTCGTATTACATTTTTTCTGCAGTATGTATTACAGTTCGGATTTTTTTTGTATCTTTGCACCGTCAATTCTAAACATTTTGAGTTATGAAAACAGCAAAGTTAGTATCAGTCCGTTTGGACGAAGATGATTTGAAGATCATCGATGAAGCCGCAAAGATTGGAGTAAACCGTAAGCGTAGTGACTTCATTCATGCAGCCGTGAGGCTTATGGCATGGGCCATCAAGAATGGTCAACATTTGAAAATCTGTAGATTCTATCCCTGCTTTGGTGATGTCGTAGATCAGTTTGAGCTGAACTACCATCGTGGCCACCGCTAAGCGTAAACGTTACGTCGATAAAATTAGTTAAAACGTCGAAAATGTTTGTTTGGTTTCGGGTTAATTCTTATCTTTGCAGCGTCGTAGGATAGTGGGCAACGTGAGGACGACCCATGAACGTAACGACAGAGGTAAGCACGCT